>Ga0183100_1000501_pt1 | contig 30439 bp, 28 predicted proteins | sample Biomet2_FD_127789 | JGI IMG/M metagenome (GOLD analysis project Ga0183100, IMG submission 127789) | Microbial communities from bioreactor (seeded with anoxic lake sediment) at LBNL, California, USA - Biofuel metagenome 2 | ecosystem: Engineered > Bioreactor > Anaerobic > Unclassified ...
TTTTTATTTATATTATCGGTCAAATATTTAGCACATTCTAGTGCTGCATCATAACCTTCTTCAAATGCCCACTCAACCATGCCAGTGCCTCTTCGGGCATCTCCTGCTACGAAAACACAAGGCTCAGCCGCCAGAAAAAATCCCCCGGCTGTAGCTATCGTTCCCAAAGGAGTTTTCTTGACACCAAACTTTTCAAAAACAATTGTTTCAGGACCAGTAAAACCAACTGCTACTAATACCATCTGTATTGGTAAAACCTGCGTCGTACCCTCAATTTCCTTAGCAACAGGCATACCACTTTTACTCTTTCCCCACTCTAAGCGGCACAATTGTACACCACTGACATTTCCCTTATCATCCCCAAGCAAACTTTTCACCTTGGTATTGTATTGAAGAGATACATCACCTTTTACTAATTTGCAAAAACCTTCTTCACTGATTCTTGCCATATTGCAATCCTGGCGCTCCACCTGTAAAATTGAGTGCGCCCCATGGGCCAGAGCTAATGCCGCACAGTCTGTGCCCGTATCTCCGCCACCGATAATCAAGACATTCTTACCTTCAGCGCTAAGAAAAGTGCCTGTGGTCAGCTGATTATCAAGCAGACTTCTGGTCGTAGACGTTAAAAAATCTTTGGCATAATATATACCTGACAATTCATTTCCTGGCAGTTCTAAAGATCGTGGCTGTGAACTACCTGTGCAAATCACTACAGAAGCATATTGTTCCCTGATTTCTGTCCATTTAATATTCGTACCAACATTGTAATTAAAACGAAATTCAATACCAGCTTCCTCTAAGCCTCTTATTTTAGACAACAATATTTCTTTAGGCAGCTTAATGTTAGGAACACCATACATAAGGAGACCTCCGGGCCTGTTATCCCGTTCAAATACCGTTACTTTAAACCCCAGTTGATTTAAAACATTAGCACAACCAAGCCCAGCAGGGCCGCAACCAATTATGGCAACCTTTATTTCGCCATTTGCATTAGGCAACTTTGCCACAGTCACTTTATACGCGAACGCTTTTGTAAGAATATAATCTTCCAGCTCACGGTCTTCTGCCCATAATTGCAATCGCTTAGGCAAAGTAAGCTGCAAAAACTCCTCCCTTGTAATAGGGATTTTATTTTCAGTCATTTAAATGCCTCCTGCCAAATATTTTTAACTTTTTTAAAAAATATTATTTAATTATAAAAGACAATAGCAAATTTAACACCCCTGCGGCAATTAAAGTTTGAATGACACCAAATATTTTTTTCCTGACTGCAATAAAAGCTGCAGCTAGAACCAAGAGACCAGCTAAATCAGTAGAAGCAAGACTTGTTGGCATTTTTTGAGTATTCCAAATAGCTAAAGTAAAAAACATAACTCCTGCTGAAGCAATCAGCCCAATAACAGCTGGTCTCAACCCATTTAGAATTCCCCTAATAGCACCTAAATCACCATATTTAGCCAAAAGTTTGGCCAAGATAATCATAATTATAAAAGATGGCAATACAAAACCTACAGTGGCGGCTATGGCCCCACCTATACCGGCAACTTTTGTGCCAACAAAAGTTGCTGCGTTGATACCAATAGGTCCCGGCGTCATCTGTGATATAGCAAATATATCCAAAAACTCTGGCATGGTAAGCCAATGGTGTAACTCTATAACTTGATGCTGAATAAGAGGGACTGAAGCATATCCGCCACCTACACAAAAAACACCTACCCAGCAAAAGCTACAAAACAATTCCCAATAAATCAAGATAATGGCCCCTCTCACTCATATTTTTTACCTTGCAATAGAACTAAGCCTATAAGTGCATCAATTAAGACAATATACATCATATTAAAGTTAAAGAAATAGTTCGCAATAAAAGTCCCCAGAGTAATTATAATGGGAAAGGCAACCTTCTTACTCCATTGCTTTTTCAGCAAATCGTACATAACCTGTATAATAAGTGCGGTAGCCCCACATTGCATACCTTTGAGAACAATCTGCATATAGTGGTTCGATGCAAAAAAGCTATAAAAATAAGAAATTATGGTTAGTGTAATAAGCGGAGGTAAAACCGTAGCAAAAGTAGCGCAAAAAGCACCCTTCAAGCCAGCCATTTTGTACCCCATAATAATCGCAGCATTAACTGCAACGACACCAGGTGCCGACTGCGCTACGGAAACAAGGGTCAAGGTTTCTTTGTCGTCTAACCAATGATATTCATCAACAAATTTTGCCTTTAATAAAGGGACTATAACATAGCCACCGCCTACAGTAAAAGTGCTTATTAAAAATGTGGATTTAAAAAGTTTCCAATAAAACTCTCTGTCACGCATATTTTCCTGATCCAATTTAATCCTCCAATTTACAGATTTTACCAACGCTTTAAAAGAAAGACACTAGCAAAGAAAACTTTACTAGCGTCTTTGTTGATTAATTATTTGATATATTTGGTTTCCAACTTGTCAAATGTCCCATCAAAGGTTTTCTCTTCCATGAACATATTTATATAGTTTAAGAAGATTTGGTCTCCACGCTGCATTAAAATGCCAAAATCGTTTTTTGTAAAAGGACTATTGATTAAAGGTGCAGATAATTTGTTATTATCGCGCACGTAACGACGTGCCTCCATTGTTTCCGTAATCATTACATCTGCTTTTCCCGCGGCCACTAAACCAGGAATTTCAGCATTTTGCTGATGTACTAACAATGTACATTGTGGCAAATTTTCCTTGGCAAATTTTTCATTAGTACCGCCAGGATTAACCATAACCCTTACTGATTTTTTATTCAAGTCGACAAGAGAGTTAAATTTCTTAACATCTGTTTTACGGCACAAAATAGTTTTACCAAACACTAAATAACCGTTAGACATGGACATTTGTTTTGCTCTAGCAAAAGTTCTGGTAATACCACACATGGCAATATCAAATTTGCCTGCCAAAGTATCCGCAGTCAACGTCTTCCATGTAGTTGGCACCCATTGAACTTGGACGCCCAAGGACTGAGCAAGCAATTCAGCGGCGGCAGTATCAAATCCTTCATACTTACCTGTATCTTTATTTAGATAAGACATAGGCTTATAATCTCCGGTTGTCCCCACCATAATATAGCCTCTGGCAACTATCTCATCTAGTTTGCTATCTGCTGCATAAGCTCTTGCGCCTGTATTGCACATACCCATAACAACTACAAACAAAACCACCTGCAGCAATATTTTCCAAACCTTACCCATACTACCAGCCTCCTCTACATACTATTGCCATTATATTATAAACCAGAGAAACTCCTATTACAATAATATGTACTGTATTCTTTACGTTAACCATGTCATTTGACAGTGTCATTTTTTTCTTGTAGACTTTTAGTAAACCATTTTTAAAAATAAGTTAACGAAGAGGGTATGTACATGTACAATTTTTTTACTGTAAGAGAAACAACAACACTTGCGCTTTTAACTACTTTTATTACCATTAGCGGGGCTTTGAAATTACCGGGGTTCTTCCCAGGTACGGAATTTCAACTATCTGCCCCTATTGCGGTAGCCATATGTGGAATTTTTGGCATAAAAAAATACCTAATCGCCGGCATATTATCCAGCATATTAGGTTTAATTTTAGGCACGCAAATAATTTTTAGTGTAGTAATTGCCATGATTTTTAGGGTAGTTGTTGCCTTTGTCTTCTATTGCATGGGAGACAATAAATTCTTCTACATTGTTTCCGGTCCTTTAGGTACATTGGTAGCTCGCCTTTGTATGAGTGCAATTGTTGGCAAAGCCGCTATCGTACTTGTTATGGCGGCTCTACCCGGGATGATTTATACGGCACTAAGTGCTGGGTTTGTGGCAGTCATATTAAAACGCATTGCACTAGCCACTAATCTAAAAACAACAGGGAATTAAATCGCTCCAAAAACCGGCAATATCTGTGGAATACAGACAGATACTGTCTTTTAAATTTGAAATTTGTTCTGAATTTTTTTTAGTCTTAGTACTAGCATTCCTGCAGAGAATAAAATACCCACGATAAGTCCTTGCCAGTAACCATACGGTCCTTGTCCTGCATATACATCCAACAAAATACCACTGGGAAGACAAATAACCCAATAAGACACCAAGGCAATGTAAAACGGCACCTTAACATCCTTGTACCCACGCAAAATTCCCTGTATAGGTGCCGCAGTGGCATCCAGAAGCTGGAAAAAAGCTGCATAAAATAAGAAATGCTTAGTTAATTCCATAATGTGCCCCTGTGCTCCATACAGCCTACCTATATATTCCCGAAATAACAATAACAGTATTACGAAACACCCGGCCACAAACCAATTAGAAATTATACCAGTTCTACTATAAGCCACTGCTTCATCATAACGTTTTGCCCCTACTTCTGTACCCACCAAGATGGTTAAGGTGAGAGAAAAACTTAAAGGCAGCATATACAATAAACTAGTAAAATTTAAGGCTGCTTGATGAGCTGCAATGGTTTCTGTGCCGAACTTCGACATGAAAAAAGCTACAACGCCAAAAATACTGGTTTCGAAAAATATTGCAGTACCCATTGGAAGGCCAATAAACAAATGTTCTTTAACTCGTTTCCAACTAGGAATGTACATAGTAAATACTTTGTACCTATTCAAACAAGCAAAACGTTTAATCAAAACTACAAAGGCTAGCAAAATAAGCCAACAAGTTATCGCTGTCGCGTATCCGGCTCCCACCCCGCCCAAACGCGGAGCTCCAAACTTACCAAAAATCAAAATATAGTTTAAACAAACATTTACAGGTAAAGTTAAAAGGAAAAGTCGCATGGTCATCTGTGTAAAACCCATAGTATCTACAAACGAGCGTAAAATAGTAGTAATAAATAAAGGAATAATGCCAAAAGAGATTGCTTGTAGATAATCCACCGCTATACTACGCACAATAGGTGTTAGTGACATTAAATCGAAAATTCTGTTCAAAAATATATAGCCACTGCCAATAATTGTTAAACCAATTACAATCGCTAAAAATATACCATTAAACACAGCTTTTGGTAAATCGGCCTCGTTTTTTGCTCCACGCAAATGCGCAATTATGGGTACCAAGGCTAATAATATTCCGTTTATACCCGTGAAAATAGGCATCCATAGATTAGCCCCCATAGCAACTCCAGCCAAATCATTGGCACTAGCGTGCCCTGACATAACCGTATCAAAAAAATTCATACCCAAAATCGTTAATTGTGTTATAAAAATTGGCACCATTACCGATAAAATATTATGCAACTTATTTCTAAAATCTTTAGGCAACCCAAACATCTAATCCCTCGTTCCTATAATCTCTGGTTATTGTATCCTATATAAAGTTTTACCGCAAGAAAAGAACAAGGACTTTTTTCAGTAAATTTACTAGCGCTTTTAGCTATAAGTTATAGTTACTATGCATATCTGAAAACAACATTGTGAAAAATATAGAGAAAGCATATAATTTATTACATAGTCTGTAAGTAAAATTATTAAAAACAACTCCCATGATTAAAACTGATATAATATAAAATAAGGGAAGGGGAGAGAAATGGAAAATCCTAATAAAACAAAAGCATATTTCTCCGCCATAATATACGCCTTTATTATAGGCCTCTCTTTTTTATTTGTTAAAATAGCCTTGTCCTTTACCGACCCACTAAATGTCCTAGCACACCGTTTTTCCATTGCTTTTCTAACGTTAGTATTTGCCTCTTTGACCGGCTGGGTTAAATTAAGTATTTCTAAAAAAGATATCCTTTATATTTTACCTATTTCCCTTTTTTATCCGACATTCTTCTTTGCTTTTCAAGTTTTTGGGTTAGTTTATATTTCCTCTTCAGAAGCCGGCATTATTCAGGCTATTGTTCCTGTTTTTACCATGATTTTGGCATCACTATTTTTTAAAGAAACTTCAAGCGCATTACAAAAAACTGCTTTGGTATTATCGGTATTTGGTGTAATTTATATATTTTTAATGCAAGGCCTTAATTGGGAATCAGCAAATTTTATCGGTATTATCTTAATTATATTTTCTGCTTTTTCTTCTGCCTGCTATAATGTAATGGCAAGAAAAATAACTAAAAGTTACAAGTTAATTGATATTACCTATGTCATGACAACAATTGGCTTTGTAAGTTTTAATATTTTATCAGTAACTGAGCACTTAATGCATAATACTCTTGGGACTTATTTTTCTCCCTTTGTTAATTTTGAATTTGTTCTTGCAGTATTATATTTAGGCATATTATCTTCGCTGTTAACATCATTACTTTCAAATTATACTTTATCCAAAATTGCTGCCTCAAAAATGAGTGTTTTTAGCAATTTATCTACACTGATAACGGTCATTGCCGGAAGTGTCTTTCTCCATGAGAACATTGAATATTATCACATAATTGGTGGTGCCATGATTATTTTGGGAATAATAGGCATCAACTTTCTAGGTTCCCAAAATAGTATTAACCAAGATTAATTGTTTTATCTAGTTAACAAAGATAAAAAATCAGAAGTTTTTTAACTTCTGATTTTTTTTATTATTTAATTAGACCACAACTTCTTTATCACACTTTATCAGGATCATTAATCTTAAGTTTCTTTTGCCAATAACGCGAATACACAGCACCCAAAGGATTATGGGCCAAAACCCTATCTTTAGCCACCAAAACTGTCACCGGTCCATTACAATTGGCATTAAATATACTATCATGGCCTACGCACAGACCGATCGAAACAAAAAATTCTACACCCTGTTCATTTAAAAACTTGGCCTGATATTTAGGATTGCACATAGCTTCGTGTTCCTTGTTTGGATCTACCTGTTTTAACCCAAATTCTGTTTTTGCGAAACTACAATTTTTACAGCAAACAGAATAAACTTCAAAAAATTGAGAAAAATACCTGCTAATATATTTAGCTTCTTCTTGTAACCCAATACAAAAGGTCATACCAATTTTTTTGTAGCCCATTTGTTTAGCAAACTCAGCCGTCTCTTCCAACCTAGTAAGTTTATTATAATAGGTGGCTTCCACAAAAGCTGCTGCCTGCATTATTTTTTTCTCATCCTCGGTATAAGAATCTCGGATTTCTTCCGTAGGTGCCCCCGTACAATTCACGCCCTTAGTGTAGCAAGCATGTGTGGGACATTCAGCACAATGACATTTCACTTAAAATCAATCCTTCCTTAGATATTATATATTTTTACATCTAGTTGTTGATAATATGTCGGTGAATATAGTTTTTCATAATATAATTAGCAATAGCTTCTTTTTGAACCGTGTCCGGCTCCGCTTCATCTAATGTAGCAACAAAATCTAAATTGCTGGAAAAATAATAAGCTTTACCACCAAAGTAACCTAGCGCATATGGTTTCTCGCAGGGTTCTAATAAATCACGGCCCATAAAACTTTCCGGCGTTTCCATGCCCATAAGACTTAAGAGCGTAGGTGCTAAATCCTCTTGGCTAGCATAATCACTGGTTTTGAGATTATCCAAAGGCACTAAATTTTTACTGACAAAAATCATTAGTATAGGAGCAATGCTTTGCTTGTCCTCTTCTTTTGGAACTATTTCCTTATATTCCCCTCCTGAATGGGGATTGTGATCAGAAGTAATAATAAATAAAGTTCTATCATCCATAAGGCCACGTGCTTTTGCTTCTTGAAAAAACTTTTGTATTGTATGGTCTACCCAATACATTCCGCAAATTGTAACATATCCATTATCACGAACAGCTGGTGGCATACTTTCATAACCAATCCCATAATAAGGGTATGGTTGATGCATATCCAATGTCTTAACTACTAAAAACAGTTTATCATTCTTGTGTGATTCCAAAAGTCTCAAGGTTTCCTCATACATAACGTCGTTATGAAAACCCCAACCACTTGCTCCGGTATAGCCTCTAGCTTTCAAATCTTCATTGGCATAATACTCATTCATGCCAAATTGTTGAGGATATTCACGATACTCATTGTCATAATACCGGCTAGAAGCATTAAGAAAAATACCTTCCCAGGCATGTGCTTGTGCTGACCTATAAATTGAGTCCTGCTTTGCACCAGGCAAATCACCATCGTAAATAAGTTGAGAGCGAAAGGTGCTATTTAACCCTTGAGTTGTTGGAATCGCTGAAGAATAGTAATGATCCAAGTGTGGATATTTTTGTAGCAAACTATCCAAAAACGGCGTAGTCTCAGCGGGAATATTCTTGTTGTAAAAATGAGTATAGTCTCTATGCACAGACTCTAGTACTAGCATTACCACTCTATCATATTGGGCTACATTTGGAATGTTGCGCACAGGGGTTGGCATAATTCCCAACTCTGCTAAAGCCCCCTTATCGCTTTCCGTCAAAACACGTTCTTTGTATTTCCAAGGTTCTTTTACCACTTTGTCTGTATCAAAAAAAGCTTTTTGTACAAAATTAATATTAACAGGCATCGCCACCATGTTACGAATTTGCTGCCTAGGCTTTTCTAGGTCAGCCTCCAAATCCAAACCTGCAACCTGGTCTATACCCATATACACAGCACTTGTTAAAAGCAAATAAGCCAAATTCAAAACTAACCCAAAGACAATGAGACAAAGCATTGACCAAGTAAAGTTAGGCTTACGCTTTTGCGGTTCATCTACCCGAAATAAAAGAATCAATAATATTATAACTACCACTAAAATTGCTAGTTTCCACCAAGCTATAGTGGCAACAATTCCACGAAAGGCATAAATATTTAAATTCTTAAAAAAGACGCTTTCAACATGCATAGACGTTGTCCAAAAATATAAACCGTCAAAAACCATTATTATGCAAGTTAAAATATATGTTAGAAAATATACAGTTTTCGTGCAGAAATTAGGCCAATGATGGTAGCACATTGCAACCACCAATACTACTGCTATATTATTAAATAGCCCAGCAAAAAGTGATAGGGTTGTCAAAAATTGAACATCAAGCTCTAGATAACTAATTATAAAGGTACCCATGAGAAGATACAATATGCCCACCACTACCACCGGGAAATAACGTCTTACTCTGTCAACGATGCGGTTACGTCTAAAATAAAGCAAAACGAGAGCACCTAAAATACTAGCGTCTCGCAAAAAACCATTTAAAGTAAGTAACCAACATTCGCTTTCAGGGAAAGGGACCACGCTTTGCAAAAATTTCCAAGAACTTATATACTCAAAAACAAAAGAAATTATGAGTATAATTCCAATTAATAGCGACTTTCTCATTCCAGCACCACCTACGATATAAAATACAAAGGCCTGTCTATCAAGCTAATATCCAGTGGCGATGAAACTAAAGAATCACCATCTAGCTCAGCTACAAAATTATCTACGTTAGAACGAATTTTGACACTTTTTGCTTGAATAATTTCCACTGTTTTGTCTAAATTCAAAAGATCAGTGGCAATAAGAGCCGCATAACGCAAAAAATCTGCGCGTTTGCTACCGGTAAACATGCAAACATGCAAGGTTGGTGAGCACAAAGACCCTCCATCCACCAAAGAAAATCTTCCCGCATAATAACGACTTTTAGCTACAATAACCGAAGACGCGTCACGCCATTTATCATCATTGTCAATCATAACCTGAAATTTATATTGCCAATCACGCATAAACAACTCCTTGCGCACCAGCTCAGATCCCTGACGAACATAGGCAAATTTCGACAAATATTTTTTCTCTGTCTCAGTTACTCTATGCACCACTAAGGAGTCTACGCCTATTCCTGCTACTGTCAAAAAAATGCGATCATTAGCTTTACCAAGCCAGATAGGAACGGCAATGCCCTTAACGACTCTCTTTATCCAACGTTCCGGATCAGCATTCTGTAAAAGTTCCTTTGCTACTAAATTTACCGTTCCAGCTGGAAACACACTCACATATGGCCAATAATCGTTTTCAACAAAGATTTCAACCAATGCCCTTATTGTTCCATCTCCACCTGCTACAACTATCCAATCCACCTTTTCTGCACATATGCGCTTGCCTACTAACTGGATTTGTTCAAATGTTTCTAAAGAAATTTCTTCCACAACCGTCGCACCCAAATCACGGCGCAAAGTATTCATTATTTCGGCAATACGTTGTTTCATGTCGCCAAAAAATTGATGGTTGCCCGCTTTAGAATTATATACAATCATTATTTTTTTAAATTCATGTACGTTTACTCTCTTGCGTAACACTTTAACACACTTCCGCTCTCTCATTAATACACCCATTTCTTACGCGAAACATAATTCCAAACCACAACGATACAACTAGCCAATACCTTAGAAAACATAGGGTGCCACTGAAGTAATCCAACAAACAACCCCATTAATACTAAATTAAAAAAAAGCCCAATAGCGGAAACAAAAAGAACCAGCGTTACTTCCTTAGCCCTTTTATAACGAGCGCCGCTTTCAAACACCCAAATATTTGTCATAAGGTAGTGGCAAATAGTCGAGCAAAGAAAAGCTAAAGAAGTGGATGCCAAATAATTCCAGCTCCATCGCACACCAAAAAGATAGAACAACCCCCATTCAATCAAAGCTGCTGTTCCACCTATAAATAGATATATTAATATTTTTATTTTTTCATTGTCTGAGTAATCAAAACCCATTATTTGTTTAGCCATAGATATATTATAGCACAGATATAATATGTACACACCATAGAGCTGTGCCCTCTTTTAACCAATTTCACTACTTACTATTGACTAAAAAATAGCATAAAAGGACGAATCAAGTCCGCCCTTAAATATGCTAACATTTTATTTAAGTAAGTTATATATCACGATAACTATAACACCCGGAATACCAAAAAAGCCGGCGATAAGTGCAGAAATTATAGTAATGGGGATATGAAAAGAAAACATTCCGCCCACTAGGTTAAGCACCCATAGCATAATGCCACCAATAACGCCATTCCAGACGAAGGAAAAAGAAAGTGAAAAAAACTTCACTATCAGAAACAAAACTACTATAGCAATGATCCATGGAACTAGAGTTTCCATTTTTATCCCACCTTTCACATATTTCTTCTATTTTCTAATGCTTTGGACAACGTGACTTCATCTGCGTATTCTAAATCTCCGCCCACCGGCAATCCGTGAGCAATACGGCTTACAGTAACACCAATAGGTTTTAGTAGATGTGCCAAATATGTAGCAGTAGCCTCTCCCTCAACATCAGAATTAGTTGCCACTATAACTTCCTTAATCTCACCTGATTGCAACCTTATAAGAAGTTCTTTAATTTTCAATTGTTCCGGTCCTATGCCGTCTAAAGGAGATAGCACTCCGTGAAGCACATGATACAGTCCTTTGTACCCTCGGCTGCGCTCCATTGCCATTAAATCTTGTGGTTGCTCAATTACGCAAACCACAGTTCTGTCCCGTGTCTTATCACGGCAAATGTCACACAAGTCGCTGTCGCATAAATCAAAACAACAAGAACATACTCTTATTTGTTCTTTGGCACTAATTAGTGCATCTGCTAACTCACGCACATCTTCACTGGGCATATCAAGAACATGGTATGCCAGCCTTAAAGCGGTCTTAGAGCCTATTCCCGGAAGGCGTCGCAATTGTTCGTGTAACCTAGCCAAAGGTTTTATCATTCGCATAAAATTCCTCTTATTAGAGCATGCCGCCAGGTAATTTTATCCCACCGGTTACTTTGCTCATTTCTTTTTCCGTCATTTCATCAATCTTGCGCATACCTTCATTAACAGCTGTTACGATCAGATCTTGCAACATTTCTACATCATCAGGATCAACAGCTGCCGGATCAATCTTAATGCTCTCTAATTCTTTTTTCCCATTTACTACTAAAGTAACAGCACCACCACCGGCAGTAGTTTCAAGGGTACGAGTTTTCAATTCTTCTTGTAACTTTACCATTTCAGCCTGCATTTTTTGCACTTTTTTCATCATGCCTTGCATGTTATTCATTCCACCATTAAACATTTTTAACCCTCCTAGAAAATTTCTACATGTTTATTGTATCAAAAATGCTCTAAATATAAAAGCAATTTACTCTTTCTTCACAGTTCCGCCAAAAACATCTAAAGCTGATTTTACCGCACTAGGTTGAACTTTTTTACTTGGAGGATTATCTGCTTTAATTTGTTTAAGTTCTGCGTCCTTAACAAGAATACAGTTTAAAGCTATTGGCCTACCAACCAAACCGCTTAAAATATCTTGGATAAAATCTTTATAATCAGTTCTTTCCAATCTGTCTTTTGACATCATGGTACTAAGTCCCAATGTTAAACTTTGTCCATCATAACTAATAACTTTTCCTAATTCAGCATAAGCTAAAATCGTGCGTTTCTGTTTATTAATCAAGGTTGAGCACAAATTTTTCCACAAAGCTATGCCATTTTCGCTAGGCATGATTTTAGGTTTAGTTACAATTTGTTCTACAGCCTGTTCCACTTCTGCCGGTTGTTCTACCTCTACCGGTATTTTGGGAGGTGCTTCTTGTGCTATTTCAGGCTGTGACACCGAATGCCCTGGTGTAATTGGGGCTGACAATCCGTTAGTAAATGTTGTCTTAGGCGGATTATGCACAGGAATTGGTGTTTCCGGTGCTAACATTTTTCCTGCTAATTGAGCTTCCAATTGAGCTACCCTAGCAGCCAAAGCTTCCAAAGAATCTCCTTGAATACGACACAAATCAAATATACACATTTCTGCTACTATTTTTTCTCGAGCGGAAAGTCTTATTTCTTCCATAGCTTGATGCAAACGACTAGTTGCTGCCAAAATACGTTCAGTAGTGTATAGTGGCGCTATAGCGGCCAATGCTTCGGCAGTGTCAGTTAAATATATGTCTTCATATTTGGCATCTGCCTTATACAGCAAAAGTGCACGTAAATATTCGGCAAGTTCCAAAATAATTTGTTTCATATCTTTACCCTGGGCACTAAGCTCAGTCATGCTTTGTAACGCAGCAGATAAGTCTCCCCTGCCTATTACTGTTACCAATTTACGTAAACCTTCTCTGCCCACGATCCCTAAAACTTGACGTACAATATCAGCTGTTACATGTTTGGACATAACGGCACACTGGTCTAACAGGCTCACAGCATCGCGCATGCCACCATCTGCCTGAATAGCCATAAGACGCAATGACTCTTCATCTGCTAAAATATCACTACCAGCGGCCACTGTCTTTAAATGCCCTACTATATCATCAATAGTTACACGATGAAAATCATAACGCTGGCAACGAGAATGAATAGTTGCCGGTATTTTATGAGGTTCAGTGGTAGCCAAGATAAATACTACATGAGCAGGTGGTTCCTCTAATGTCTTTAAGAGAGCGTTAAAGGCATCTGTAGTGATCATATGTACTTCATCTATAATGTAGACCTTATAGCGACCATTAACAGGCGCAAAGGCGACTCTTTCACGTAGTTGGCGAATTTCATCAATACCTCGATTAGAAGCAGCGTCTATTTCAATAACATCCATAGATGAGCCCTGTGTAATCTGCCGGCAATTCTCACATTTATTACAAGGGTGTGCAGTTGGTCCCTGTTCACAATTAAGTGCTTTAGCCAAAATACGAGCAGTACTTGTTTTTCCGGTACCACGAGGTCCCGTAAATAAATACGCATGTGCAATCTTGCCGGATTCTAAGGCGTTTGTTAAAGCCGTTTTTATGTGTTCTTGACCCACAAGTGCTTCGAAATCCTGTGGCCGCCAAGTACGATATAGTGCAACATAACTCATATTTTTCTCCTTTACATCCAATGTCTTGTTCGAAACGTTCTATATAAAAATAAAGCAATTAGTGCCATAATAGCAAGAACCAAGGGATATCCCCACGGTGAATCAAGTTCCGGCATAAATTTAAAATTCATACCATATACTCCGGCAATAAAAGTCAGCGGTAAAAATACTGTAGAAATAAGCGCCAATGTTTTCATAATTTCATTAGTACGAACATTAAGATTATCCATATTGAGCTGAATAACACCATTAGCATTGTCAGATGCTATTTCGCAAGCTTCATCCAATTGGTAAACATGATCCTTTAAATCTTCCAAATATGGATCTATCCCTTCAGGAAAAATATTAGCTTTATCGTCACTAAGTTTAGTGACAATATTCTTCATTGGCCAAATAACATGCCTTGCGGCTGTAATATCATGTTTAAGTCCTGATAATACTCCACGTTCCAAAGCCATATCGTTTGCCAACAATCTTTTCTCTGTCTTTTCTAATGACGCTTGTAATTTTTCAATTATTACAAAGTAATTATCTACCAGATTATCCAACAACGCATATATTAAATATCCCGGTAAAGTTTTATTGCCCTTGAGAGAAGGCAGACGCTTGCGAAAGCCTTCAAAGCTATCTCCTGTAGCTGGTTGAAAAGTAACTAAACAATCATCCTTCAGCAAAAACACAACTTGCTCTTGATGAATACGACCATTAGCAGCATAAAACAAGCGCTTAGTAGTAACCAACAAAGCTCCATCCAATATTTCATATTTGGCCCGTTGGCGAGTATTTAAAATGTCTTCTTGAAACAATGGATGTATTTTCAGAAAATCAAATATTTTCCTTATAGAACTCAGCCCTGCATATCCTTGAACATCAATCCACATAGCACTACCCACAGGATGTTCAGGCAAAACATCCGGCAAAGTTCCCACCCGTTCTGATGTTATTCCATCGTTACTAATAATAAATATAACAAATTTTGATGGTGCACTTTCATCTATACCGACCGGCACTGGAGTGCCCGGTGCAAGTCCTGCTGTTTCGGAAATTTTTGTCACTGTATTTTCCATTTGCCGTCTACCCCTTTAGCCTAAATTTCTTCCTTATTATACTCTTTTTTTTATGCGTAATTCAACTAATTGAGGTATAATATGCGAAGAAGGATAAATTACTAAAAGGTTTGGAAAAAATTTTATAATATAAAAAGGAGTGTTAAGAAATAATGAATAGTCAAACTAAAGTCCTGTTGGCTACAGATTTTTCGGAGTCCGCAGAAACTTTAACAGATTGTTTGTTTGCCCTTTGTCCCAATATTGAAACTGAAATTCTGTTGGTACACATTGTAGATGAAGTAAATGATACTAATGCACAAAACAAATTAGAAGCTGTCGCGGAAAGACTATATAAAGCATGTTACGAAAATGTGGTTTTGTCTTTGCCTATGCTAGAAGGTGAGGTTTTCCAAGAAATTCATGAACTTGCCCTCAGCAACAAATGCGATTTAGTCCTAGTAGCTTCTCATGGTAAGGGGTTTTTACGCACCAGTTTTATGGGCAGCACAACCTTTGACTTAGCACGTTTATCTACTTATCCGCTTTTTATTGGCAGTATACATAACGAAGATGGAACTCAAGACTCTTTACTAAGCAAAATACTAATCCCAACCGATTTTTCCAAAGAGTCATTACTTGCCTTAAACTTTGTTCGCAATTTACGTGAACACATTGAAGAAGTATTTTTTGTTCATGTTATCGAAAGAAGTCGCAGCTCCGAAGAATTAGAAAATAAGATTTCTCTAGCAAAACAAAAATTATCTGAACTAGTCGAAGAAGTAAAAATATTTGGTGTTAAATCGTCTTACATTATAGAAAAAGGTTCTGCCTCTAAAAAATTACGGAAAATTTCTGAAGAATTAAATATCTCTCTGGTAGTAATGGCAAAAACAGGAGGCGGTTTAATTAAAGGCCTTCCTTTAGGTAGTACTTCCCAAAATGTTGCCCTTAATACTGACAGGCCTCTATTACTTTTGCCCAGCATGGAGGAAGACAATTAATTTGGAGCAATTGTTTTTGTAAAAATCTTGACAAACACACCTATTATTCGGTATACTAATATCCGCAGTTGTAAAAACTACTGCGGATATTTTTTGGGACAAAAACTAAAAATTTTTACCACAATTTTCAACCTGGAGAGCTGTCCGAGCGGTTGAAGGAGCACGCCTGGAAAGCGTGTGTACGGGAAACCGTACCGAGGGTTCGAATCCCTCGCTCTCCGCCATTTAAAATTTGCCGCACTGCGGCTTTTTGTTTTTCTTTCGGACTGCGGTAGTTGGTCCTGCGCAATGAGAGCCTGTGAACCTCGTCAGGTCCGGAAGGAAGCAGCGATAAGCGGTCACTCTTATGTGCCGCGGGGGTGCCTATTATCGCAGCCCGATAGGAAAACAAAGAGAAAAGGTCTTAGAAGTGTAAAACTTCTAAGACCTTTTTTTACATATTAAATACTTTGCCTGGATTAAGCACATTATTGGGATCTAAGGCTTTTTTTATTTCTTTCATCATTTTCATTTCAATCTCATTTGTATATTTCTCCATTGGTTCAACTTTTTTTGCCCCAATGCCATGTTCTCCGGAAATACGACCACCCAGACTATAAATGTACGGATAAACTTCTGCATGGAAATTAGCCAAGGCATCTTCCCAATCTGCATCTGTCATTTCGCCCTTTAAAATTTGGAAATGCAAATTACCATCACCTGCATGAGCCAAAGTGAATACACGGAACGGGTAATTCTTGGCCACAGCGGTAAGATGGTTAATGGTTGAAGCAATTTTATTAACAGGAACTACTAAATCATCAGAGGTACTAACTTTACTTAATATGCGTGTAGATTCCAAACAGTTTCTGCGAATAGTCCATACTCTATCGTCAGCTTCTAGAACATCCGTAGCGCCGTTAGCATTGCACAATTCATCCAATTGCTCCATTTTACTGTCTAGTTCATCTTCATTAAATGTTTCTACTGTGATAATAACATAACTGCCATCTTCATAATGAGGTAGTCTCAATTCACTAAAATCACTGGAACTACGAACAAAACCATTATCCATGAACTCTACACTAGTAGGATTAAGTCCAGCTTTAACCAAAATTGGAACAATGCCGGTTGCTTTTTCTACATCAGTGAAAATGGCCAAAACATCAAGTCTATACGGTGCTAAAGGCAATAGTTTCAGAGTTGCTTTAGTAATGATACCCAAAGTTCCCTCGCTGCCCATAATGAGTTGTTCCAAGCAATAACCGGTGCTTTTCTTTTTTAAACGAGCCCCCAACTCAACAATATCACCTGTGGGAGTAACAACTTCCACAGAATAAACTTGATTACGAGTCGTGCCATAACGAACGGCTTTATTACCGCCAGCATTAGTGGCAATGTTTCCGCCAATAAGGCAGCTATCACTACTACAAGGGTCTCCTGCATAGAGTAATCCTTTTTCATTAGCCTTTTGTTGGATTTCTACAGTACGTACGCCAGCCTCGACAATCATATACATACCATCTGCATTGATTTCAACTATTTTGTCCATGCGTTCCATAAGCAGAACAATACCACCACAAACAGCAATAGCGCCACAAGAAACACTAGTACCTGCACCACGAGGGGTAACCGGTACAATATACTTATTGGCTATTTTCATTACAGCGGCAACTTCTTCTGCGCTACCTGGAGCTACGACTACCTCCGGTGTATGAAAAAACCGAGAATCTGTTTCTTCATCCGTTTTGTATTTGTCTAAGCTTTCAGGATCAGTAAAAACATGTTCTACTCCTACCGCGGCTTTTAATGCCTCTACTACCTCTTCAGTTACTGGATTATAAATTTTCATTGCTACCATTCTACCTTTCTACATTTTATATACCCGCTATTGTACACCTACCTGCGCTTATGCGCAACTACGAAATAAATATGCCTGCAAACTCATACTACACATATACTACATAAATACTACTTTTCCGGGATTTAATATATTATTAGGGTCCATAGCTTTCTTAATCGTTTTCATAACAGCCAATTCGCTTGGCTCTGTATATTTTTCTAATTCTTGAACTTTTTTTGCCCCAATGCCATGTTCGCCGCTAAGACGGCCTCCTACCTTGTAGGCATAAGCATAAATTTCCGCATGAAATTCAGCTACTTCTTTGTCCCACTGCTCGTCAGATAAATCACCTTTGCACAGACAAATATGCAAATTCCCATCGCCTGCGTGAGCTAAAGTCATAACGTGCAAATTATAGTTTTTACCTGTGGCCATGACAAACTTAATGGTTTCTGCTTCTTTGTCCAAGGGCACAACCACATCATCAGTTAAATTTACTTTGCTAATAATACGTACGGACTCTTGGCAATTTCGCCGTAAGTTCCATACACGTTCATCCGCTTCTAATACTTCAGCGGCACCACTTTCTGTGCAAAGGTTATCTAAAAGCTCCATCTTAATATCCAACTCGTCTTCCGTTAAGGTCTCAACCGTAATAATGATATAACTGCCATCTTCATAATGAGGCAAACGAGTTTCGCAATAATCATTTGTAGAACGAACAAAATTGTTATCCATAAACTCTATACTAGTAGGCGTAACGCCAGCTTTAATGATTTTTGGCACAAGATCAATGGCCTTGGTAACATCCGTAAAAATTGCCAAAATGTCAAAGCGGTAAGGGGGCAAGGGTTTTAATTTCAAGGTTGCTTTAGTAATAATTCCCAAGGTCCCCTCGCTACCCATTAGTAATTGCTCTAAGCAATATCCTGTGGTTTTCTTCTGCAAACGAGCCCCCATATTAACAATATCGCCGGTTGGCGTCACCACTTCTAAGGCATAAACTTGGTCACGAGTAGTTCCATAACGAACAGCCTTATTTCCACCTGCGTTAGTAGCAAGATTTCCACCAATCATGCAACTTTCCGCGCTACAAGGATCACCTGCATAGAGCAACTTCTTGCTATTAGCAAGATCTTGGATAGCCTTAGTGGAAACACCTGCTTCTACTACCATATACATGCCCTCTTCATCAAAGGATACTATTTTATTCATACGCTCCATAAGCAGAACTATCCCACCACATACTGCAATCGCTCCGTCAGATAAACTAGTTCCTGCACCACGTACTGTGATAGGGAATAAAAACTTATTAGCCAGCTTTACTACCTCAGCTATTTCTTGGGTCGTACTAGGAATAACTACTGCCTCCGGAATATGAAAATAACGCGGATTAGTTTCTTCATCAGTTTTATATTTGTCTAAAAATTCAGGAGCCGTTAAAACGTATTCCTCACCTACTACAGCTTCTAGCGCCACCAGTATCTCCCTATTTATTTTGTTATATGTACTCATACTCTGCTCCTTAGCTTATTATGTTTATTTCTTACAGTCTAGCATGCGCCGTCCGGAAATATCTTGAACGTCAACTCCCGGATGTACATACTTAGTCTTACCCGTCGGATGCAGCCAACCTAAATTAATAGCTTCATTTGGGCACCACTGGGCGCAACCAAAACAAGTTACACAACCCTCACCAAAAACAGGGCGCCCTTTTTCCATAGTAATACAACCTGCAGGACAAATCTTGGCACAAATACCGCAACCATTGCATTTATCTTCATTAATTTTTTTATGCTTAACGTTTAAAACTGATTTAAGACTCCACATGCCGACTGCTGCTGCAATTTTCCACAAGAAAAAATCTTTCATTTTAACCGAATTTTCCTCATGTTCTTTAAGTAATTCCCCAATATTATTCACAGTTTCTTCCTCTGCGGCCAGAAGCATTTGCATGCGTTTTTCTCCCGAAGGAAAAATTATACTATTGTCAGGCAAAGTTACAGTAAACCCCGCACTCAAGATTAATTTACGTTTATGCAAAATCTCTTTCACGTGATATAAAGTCCGCCCGGCCATAGCGCCCATAGTGGCTACACAAAAGATATATCTTGTTTCTTTCAGTTGTATCTGTTCCAAGAACTCTGCTACCACCTGAGGCAGATCCATGCTATAAACCGGGGTCACAATGCCAATTACAGCATCTTCAACTATACATGGGTGAGACAAGTAATCGGTAATAGCAACCAACTCTGCGCCCAGTTTTTCTCCCAGCCGATTAGCAACGCTGTAACAATTCCCTGTTCCAGTAAAATAAAATATTTTAGCCATTATCCACGTACCGGTCCTCTAGCTTCTCCAACTACTTCCCATTGAATATATTGCGTTTTGCTCATTTGCAAAAATTTATTATAGCGCTCTTCCATATCCGTCATTGCTTTAGCTTTGGTTTCCTCACGTCTTGCTTCCACAGACATAGGATAATATTTAAAAGCCTCTTCAAATATTAATGCTGCTTTATGCACATTTTTAGCATTATATTCTGTTTCTGCTCTGAACTTATAAGCAAAATAACGATAACTATTCACATTATACTCAGGCATTTCAAAACGGTCGCTAGCAGCCATTTCTTTTAACTGTGACTCAACTAGATCATATTTACCGGCCACCCAAAGCATAACCAAGCGCCCATAACTAATTTCTCCTCTTGCCACGCTGTTAAAATTATAAGGCCACATGTCACAAAGACGTACTGCCTCATCCCAAAATTTTAAGGCCGCATCACTATTTTCTGTCAGCTGCCACACTATTTTTGCCAAATCCCGCATGCATAAAATTTTGTGTTCTACTTCACCCATGCCTGAGTCAGGTTTTTCCATAGATGGCTCAACATTCACTACGGTACTTAAGACCGTCATGGCTTCTTCAACTTTCTCGCGAAAATATAGTGCACGGCCAACTACAGACCGGCAAAGCCAATTATTATAATCACTGACAAAACCTCTGGGTATTGGCCATTCTCCCCCAGAAACAAAGTCAACATAAGCATTCCATTCTTTCATATCTAGTTCCATATCTTAACCCTCCAAACTCTTTTGTGTTTAGTCAATATTATAACACAAAAAAAGGCTGCTTGAGAGAAGGTATCTCTACCTTCAACTCAAGTAGCCAAAATAAGGGAAAGCTAAGTTAGGTAACTCAAGGTTTAACAGTTGCGCGGTAAGTTTGCTTACCATCCTTGAATTGGATAATAACGGCACTCTTTACAGCATCATGGGTAGCATTCAGGGATGTTTCACCTGTAACAGCCTTGAACCCTTTAGTAGATGCGAGAGCAGCGCTAACTTTAGCACCATCAACAGCACCTGCACGGGTGATAGCGTCAAACATCAATTTAGCACCATCATAACCCAGTACTGCCGGAGCATCAGGTTTAGCATTATACTCTTTTTGATAAGCGGCAACAAACGCTTTAGATTCAGCAGAATCAGCATCAGGAGAGTAGTGATTAGTAAAGTAAGTATCATTCAAAGGAGCAGCACCAGCAATTTCAGCAAGCTTCGGGCTATCCCAGCCGTCGCCGCCCACGATTGGCATTGTCATACCAAGTTCACGTGCTTGTTTAATAATCTTGCCAACTTCTTCATAGTATCCTGGAACATACAAAACTTCTGCACCCATAGTTTTAATTTTTGTTAAAATAGCCTTGAAATCTGTATCTTTTTGTAAATAAGCTTCCTCGCCAACAATTTGGCCACCTTTTTCTGTGTAAGCTTGTTTAAAGAATTGAGCCAAACCTTTGGAATAATCAGAGCTGTTATCTACAAATATAACTGCTTTCTTCAACTTCAATTCATTTAACACAAAGTTTGCACCAACAGTTCCTTGGAAAGGATCAATGAAACAAACACGGAAAGTATTAGGTTTCACTTTGCCATCTTTATCCAAAGTTACCTTCGGATTTGTAGCACCAATAGCCAAGAACGGAACTTTGGAAGCCTCGCTGACATTACAAGCAGCTATAGCACTAGAACTAGTAAAAATACCCATTACCAAAGGTGTTTTATCTTGGTTAATAACTTTGCTCATTGCGTTGGCAGCTTCTGCCGGCTCACTCTTACTATCAGCAACAACAATTTCTACTTGCTTGCCTAATATACCGCCCTTAGCATTGACTTCTTTCAAAGCCAACTTCATACCATTTACTACGGACGTACCATAGGTAGCATTGCTACCTGTCATTTCAGAGACAACGCCGATTTTTATTGTATCGGCCTTTTTGCTTCCTCCACTACCACCGCAACCTGCTGCAAATAAAGATGTTGCTAACATCGCAGACACAGCCACTGCCAAAAGTTTTCCCCTCACTTGACTCAACTCCTTCATATTCTTTTTTTATTTATTGCAGCCCTTAGGCGAACAATTATGAAAGTCTTGCCACTATTGGTAGAAGATAGTATTTACTTGTACATATGATAACTAAAAACATATCTTCTAGGTATCCTATCGCTTAGGAGGCAAAGGACCTCGTAGTTTATAGTTTCCATCCATTCGGCAACGGTATCTATTGATATCTCATTGCCACCAAAAATTATTGCTTCATCGCCCTCTGTTACATCGGGAATATCTGTAATATCCACCATCATCTGATCCATACAAACCCGCCCTACTATTGGGGCTTTGCATCCTCGAATTGAAACATACCCACGGTTAGACAACTTGCGGCTAATGCCGTCCGCATAGCCCAACGGCAGTGTTGCTATTTTGGTAGTCCTTGTCGTTTCGTAAGTACAACCATAGCCAATTTTCTCTCCTGCCGGAACTTCCTTGATAAACACGACTTGCGCTTTTAAACTCATAACCGGCTGATAATGTAGATTACGCTTCACTTCACTTGAAGGCCACAAACCATAAAGGGTAATACCTTGTCTAACCATATTCATATGTACTTCCGGTGCTTCCGTAATGGCCGCGCTGTTAGCAATATGTTTAATGGGGACGCAAACACCCTTGGCTTCAATGTTCTTTATTGCTTCGGAAAAAGCATCATATTGTCGCTGCATATAGGTTTTATCTTCTGCATCTGCTTTAGCAAAGTGAGAGAAAACACCTTCTAGTTCCACATTAGGCAAAGCTGCTATAGCCTCTGCTAAATCACCTGCTTCACTAACCTTACAACCAATACGATTCATCCCAGTCTCAACTACTAAATGTATTTTAGCTGTTTTGCCTTTTTTTACAGCAGCTGCAGATAATACCTCTGCGCTATTTAAGTCAGGAACAGTTTGACTAATATTGTATTCCACTACTGTTTCTTCATGCCCCGGAGTTAATGCTCCCAAAATCAGAATTGGTACATCAACACCTGCTAAGCGCAATTCCAAGGCTTCTTGAGTCATAGCCACCGCCAAAAAATCTGCGCCTGCTTCGATAGCCGCTTTAGCTACGGGAACAGCCCCGTGACCATAAGCATTGGCCTTTACTACAGCACAAAGCTTTGTATCTGGCTGCAATACTTTTTTTGTTTCCCTTATATTGTGCCCTATAGCGGATAAATCAACTTCTGCCCAAACGTTTCTTCTAATCATCTAAACGCCACCATTTCATTGTGAAATGTCAATGGAGTACATAAAAACGTCGGGCCCCATTGCCAGCTTACATTATAACACAAAACCGGATCGCTCCATACGGAACAACCCGGCTACATTGCCATCTCTGTGCTACGAGATTAGTATAAATACGTTTTATGGAAAAGTCAATACTTTTCGCCGAAAAACTGTAAGTATTTTGTATTTTTTGTGCTTTAATGGTTTGTTTTGTTGAATCAGTCCTTTTTTAGCACTATTTTAAGTACTAGTGTTCTCCTTGAAAAGACTCAGCTGGTTTTATATTAGTAAAATGCCTTTTATATTTTTTTGCAATCTTTTTCATGTGCACAACCAGAACACCCACAACACCCGCCATCTTTTTTAAAAAATGCCGCTCGAATGGCTAATACAACTAATACCGCTATAACCGCGCCAATAATATAATTAATCATGATTACTCACCCTTTCGGTTAGCTCCTGCTAACTTAAAGTTTAATACTTAATTTACGATTTGTCAATAAGTGCCTGTTTACGCATTATATTACAGAAATTTAGGCAAAAACTAAGTTAAAATATTTATCATCTAAGCAACGCCATATTACCGGTTAATTTGTTTACTTTTTTCTTGACGCCGCAAATTGCAAGGCCCAAATATTGCAGTTCCTTTTCTTGCACCTCGGCAATTTTATCAATAAATTCATCATAGGCTTTACAACCTTGTGCCACATCTGAAAAGTCTACAACTGTCATTCCTGCAAATTCCGGTTGATACAATTTTTCCCGCAACTCTTTTAACAAAGTCCCCTGCCCTTTTAGAATAGGAATAGGTAAGTTAACAATCCCTAAGTGTACGTTACCTGTTTTATCAATTACATTTGCCCCAACTGTTTCTGGCATTTGTTTCCCCATTGTGACACCCAAAATTGCAGCAGTATTAGCTATTATACCCATTGGCAATTCTTCATCTATAACCATTACACATTTTAATTCCATTATTAATCTCCTTTTAATTTTAACTAGTTGTTATTTATCCTTATCAGCAAAAATATTTTGGTACTGTTTAGGTGTAGTTCCAATGAAATTCTTAAAAAATTTTGTAAAATGACTTTGATCAGTGAATCCCGCTTGCCCTGCTGCTTCTATAGGTTCTATGCCTTTTTCCAGTAATCTTTTTGCATAGTTAACGCGAATAGTTTCTAAATATTGATAAGGTGTGATACCTCTTTCTTTGGTAAAACTACGCAACAAAGTATATTTGCTTAGTCCTGCTACTTTGCTTAAATCTTCTAATGTAGTAAGTGTTGTGAAATTACCTTCAATGTAGTCACAAACTCTTTGAATATCTTCACTAACATTATTAATTTCAGTTTTTATCGGCTTAGTATATGTCGCAAGTAATTGGGCAATGAGAAAATAAAAAGTTTCTTGCTTGGCAAGATCAGTATGTTGCTCCAGCAACATTTGATGTAATTCCTTGAGTAAAGTCACTTGCTCACTTTGATATGCTACATTCCGCGAAAATTCCGGCAGGTAATTTTTACCAGTAATTTCGTATACTGTGGCGCCCATAACTTCAGGTTTAATATTTATACACCTGTAATCCAAGGTTTTACCATCTATCTGTTCACAAGTGTGATTATCTAGCGGATTAAAAAGCAAAATATCACCTGGTCCTATTGCGTATTCCTTATTTTTACAGGACAAGTGCCGACTACCGCTTTCAATAAACCCGATTACATAATATTCATGAAAATGATTAGGGAATTTCTGCATAATTCCTTTAAAGCTATAAGCTTCAATGCCAAGGTCTTCGTCGAAACATACCCTGCGTTCTTCCTGTTTCATCATCATTACTCCTCTCTGTAAACAGTTTATCATAAGAAAGATTCTATGGCTTGTATGATATTGCGATCTGATAAGCTTAAAACGCCTAAATTTATAATATAGTAAAACCCACATAAACACTAGTTTATGTGGGTTAATTTTACACGATATTTATCCCTATAATCATTTTTGTTTTTTATTAGCTTCTAAAAAGGCATTACATTCTTCAACAACTTTATTAGCATTCTGCACTGACAAATTCCTCTGGGCAATGATTTTATTCAAATCATTAGTGGTACCGTCAATATATTTTTGTGCGGCTTTGGAATAAGCGTCTACCGCCGCAAGATAAGCAGTAACGGCTTTTATGTCATTTAATGATTCAGGCTTAACTGGCATGGGCGGTAAAACCTCATTAACCAGTGGATAAGCAACTGACAGGTTAGTTATATTAGGGTCAATAGTTTGTTCAGGTTTTTGTTCCTCCGCAAACGCCATGACCGTTCCACCTAATACCAATGCTATAGCTACACACATTGTCATAAACGTTTTTTTCATTTGAGAACCCCCTTATTGGTTTTGATTAAATGCTTTTGCCACTTCATACATAGTATCAGCAAAAGTTTTGACAGGTACCGATTTGAAAATAGTGGTCTTCGCCACAATATCCTCTAGCAAAACACCATGTGCGCTGATAACTTTTGTTTCTATAACAGCATATTTTCTTTTGTCTACGTTGAAAATCATCTGGGTTTCACTAAACCCAACTTTGTCATCTGCCGCCAGTTTTACTTTGTAACGTTCTTGTAACTGCTCTACTAACTTTGGTCCATTAAATACTGTTCTTACGAGAACTTGTATTTGATCTTTTTGGTTTTCCACCTTTGCCAACGATTTTTTATCAAACAAATAAATGCCCATATCATTAGCAAAAACCCCCACCCACCGAGCTCGTTCTTCTTCCTCCGGCGTTAGTTTTTTTTCGTTGGACATTTCCATTTCCCAAATTCCACTATGCCGCTCAGAAGTTTTTTCTTCCGCATGAATTGGCAAACACGGCAAAACAATACAAACCATCAAAAAAAACATTACTATTTTACGCATTATCTTCTCCTCTACTTTTCTCTTCTTCCAAGGCATTTAATTGCATTTTTACTGCACTTTAGGCCTTGTGAAAAAATGTTGAGGGATATTTGCTGCCCAGCTCATAACTAAAAACAGCCTAGGAATTACATACTCGCCCTATAATAATCTCAACCTATTCCTTATTTTTATTTTTTGGTTTTGACTTGCTTACTGTATAACGCAGTTTTGCCAGTTCTCGCAAATTTTTTAAATAAATTATGCGATTTACCACTAGATTTTCATTTTCTACTTCTTCGATTTTTTTAATGTATTTGCTTAATTTCCCCATCCTAATTCCTCCGCTTTGCTTTTGCTATACCGGTTAATTTTTCTACGCATCGGCCTAGTAGAGCACGGAATCTCTCCCACCCAAAAACACATAACCTATACTACCAGTATTCTGCATTTCTCACTGGTAAAGATTATGTGCAATTTAGTAAAAGCAACACCCTTGCGACCAACAGATACATAGATGAATAAGTCCCAAAACCCATGGGACTCTGAAATATAGACCAATACTTTTGGTCTAATACATTATGTATCCACTTGTACATCGCAAGTTTGTTCGGATGTTAGAAACAGGCAGTTCTCCTGGCTTCGGTTCATTGCTTTTTCGCCCCTTCTCAAGCACTTTATGCTCAATGGTGAAACTGCGAAATGCTCCCTGTTACAGTAGCGAGACTGCGCCGGATGTTCGCCGGCTTCCCTGTTAGGCCTCTTTGCAAAGGATAGTTCATTCCCTCCGCGAGGCACCTGTTTCCCTCTATTTTAAATTGTCAAAAACCAAAAACCTCTCTGCGCCTAAACGCAGAGAGGTTGAAATGAACAGAGCTATACTGTTTTCCAGCCGCCCACGTCTTTCGCGCAGTTTTTTGGCTAGTTTTCAGGCAGTTCTTCTGGCTCGGATTCATTGCTAGCTTCGCCTTCCCGGATTGTTACATCCAGTGGCTTAGTGAAGTTTGCTCATCCATACAGCGGCGGGACCGCATCGGCATTTGACCGATTTCTCTATTAGGCATTTATAGCACCTGATAACTCATACTATTAAATTAGACTAATGATATCACCATTTGACAGAAAAGTCAACTTTCTATGTAAATACTAACCTATCAAAATGGATGATAGTCTTAACAATTAGTCCTATGAAAAGCAGACGTAGATACTTATTAGAACCTACTTTTGCTTGCTTATTATTCAAAACACTTAATCTGTTATTAACTTTTAGAAAGTAAACCTAAAGCCCAAATCTGCACGCCAATCCATTTTAACATCACCGCCGAAGGTTTTTTCCAAATTAACATAGGCAAAGCTATTCTTGCTTATTTTTGCAGTTCCCCCAATTTGAATTCCTACCCATGTATCTCCAAAATTCATGCTCGTTCTCTTCGTCTGTTCACCTACCGCCGAATAAGTGGTGTCAAAACCTCCCATAAATTCATGTAGCAGTGATGCTTTGACAAAGGCACTATAATATTCATTTTGAGCTCCGGCACCAAGACCTATTCGCCCAATTAAGCTGTTAAAGCCATCTTGTTTAACACTAAGAATTGTACTATCAAGGTAATCACTATGTGCATCATAGCTATCGCTACCAAGTCTACTATACGTAAATTCCACTTGTGGTTCGTAATAGAAGCCTTTTTTACCGGTTCTTATTCTTCGGCCATATTCTGCACTTACAGCCATACCCATTGTATCGTAATCACCTTCTAATTTATATCCATAATCGTTATACACCTTATAATCCGCTTTTACATTACTGCCACGTAATATAATATCTGCATAATGCCCTTTGTCTCCCAGCCAACTACCATACAAACTCAAACTAGCGGCTTTATTTGTGCCGCTACCTTTTTCATAGCTGCTATCACCGTCCAAATAACTAAAGGCAGCACCAAGTATCCAACCTGCATTACCTACTGTTTTATCATATCCTAACTGATAACTCTTGAAAGTTGTTTTATAGTTGGTATCATTATCATCATAACTAGTTTTTCCTCCACCGATTCTAGCCCATATTCCTTTTTCTGCATTTGCATCCATGCGCAAATCGCCTAGCCGTTTCATTACATCGTTATTTTCCGCACGCCAAGCTAATGCAGAAGAAACCATGGCAGATTTTGCGCCACGCATCATAGCCGTCTGCTTATTACCATAGGTTATTTCAGAAGTATGCTGAGTGCTGTTTCCGGTATCCGGATCAATATCTAGCACAGTCCCCGCGACATGCCCTTGGCCATTACTGTCAAAGCTTAAATCACTTGTTTTCATAGTCGCACTACTGGTTAAAAGACCCTCAGCTATTTCCAAAGTGCCGTTAAGATTAATACTCTCACTAGAAGTACGTACTGCCTTTTTAAGTGCTGCCTCTTCATAAGTTACCTTATTTGCTAAGGCTTCAAATACGCTAAGTACGTTATCATTACCAGTTCCAATGCCTTTATAGTCAGTAACAAGTGTAATTGAAGAATCTTTGGTTGCAGTGCCGATTACTACTCCGCCACCAAGAATACTTGTAGGATCTTCTTCCTTATGATTATAAATAACCTTCGTATTGCCACTATAATTATTAAACGTAATTGCATTGTTACTTTCCTGTTTGATAATACCTGCATCAGCTTTACTATCCCCTCCAATAAAGGTATTAATGTACGCTCCGTTTACGCTGCTTTCATTATCAGTATTAGTCCAAACCGCTCCATTTTTGAGTTTCATTTTAATAATGCTACTGTCGTTCACAACGTTACCAGCAAAATATGCCTCGTTTCCACTGAAAGTTACGTCTGCAATACCACTATTACTGGCGGAAATATTCCCTGAAACAATTGCAAGACCGTTTCCATCTGCATTAAGTGTTATCTGCCCACCAACAGCATTAATAGCAGCCTTACCTTCACCAGCCCTAATCTCTCCGGAAGCCAACTGTAACTGACCGTTAGTTCCTGTTTGCACTCCAATACCACCAGCTTCAATAGTTGCATGTCCTGCAACCATTACAGACCCACTTTCAGCTAAAATACCAATACCTGTTGATTTTATGCTAAGATTCTTCATTATATTAGTATCGCCATAATTATAAAGACCATAGGCTATACCTTTCTCACTACTGCTGTTAATAACCAAGTTATCTACATTCAAATTAGCTGTTTTACCAGTGTTTGTATATACACCTATCGCACCCTTACCATCTTCAGTTGCTTTTGCGGTTATATCAAGAGTATTCTCTGCTACTAAGTTTATACTAACATCCTGAGCAGTTATGCCTGCTACTGCAATTAAAGCACTGTCCCCTTTACCAATAGTGATATTATCTATATCATCTACGGCTATTTTATTGGCAACCGTGTCACCCAAAGTTTTAAATACATATTTACCTTCGCTATCAATTACACCGCCCTGTGCATATTCGTAGTCCGCCGACCTCTTGTCAACAATCATGTTATGCCCTGTAAGCATATTGCCAAACTCGCTGGTAATTTGTTCCGGCGCTGCATAATAATAATATCCCTGGCCTGTTTTATTGTTAAAGGAAATACTACCTGATTTTAAACCAAGTGCTAGCTTGGATCCACCTGTTATAGATTCAGTAATAGCGGCAGACCCTATTAATTTATACCCATCAGCCGAACCCCCGTTAATTGCGTCTTTATAATATATTTTTTTAGCCAACGCATTAAGGACTTTATTAACCTGTTGTTGATTATCCAAATCAATACCATTTGGATCCGTTCTAACGTAAACAATATTTTGCTTATTCCAGCCGCCGCCTGCTACAGAGGACTTAATAACAGTATCACCGCCAATGATAGCAGAAGCTTCGTCTACATCATGATCATAGTGAATACCTACTATACCTGTAAAAGAGTTGATATTTAGTTTTCCAGCATTTTTTTGATATATAACACCAAACGGACTACTATTATTAGAAGTACCTTTTAAAAATTCAACTTGTGTGTCTCCACTTCCTTGCTGCCATTGATTATTCCATAAACCGGTGCTAGCGTTTAATGTGATATTAAAGATACCCTTGCCGCTTACGCTTCCGGTCCATTGACTATTTTTGTTAATCTCAAGGTTAACTTCCCCTCCTTCGCCATTGATATCCGTTATGATATCACCTGTCAAGGAATCACCTGTGCTCGTATTTTTTAAAGATACCTTACTATTTTTCCCTGCCACAATCAACTTGCCCCCAGCAGCGTTAATATAGCTGTTCTTGCTAGCTGCGTTGTACACACTTCCAGACATTGTCATTAACACATTACTTCCGTTATCTGCCAAAATGGCAACACCCTTTTCAGCATCAATCT
>Ga0183100_1000502_pt1 | contig 30431 bp, 27 predicted proteins | sample Biomet2_FD_127789 | JGI IMG/M metagenome (GOLD analysis project Ga0183100, IMG submission 127789) | Microbial communities from bioreactor (seeded with anoxic lake sediment) at LBNL, California, USA - Biofuel metagenome 2 | ecosystem: Engineered > Bioreactor > Anaerobic > Unclassified ...
GATGTGGGGGAGGGAGAGATGGCGGGGGGAGCGTCGGGGGGCGGGGAGGGGATAATCCCCGCCCGGACCCTCCGTGGCGGGGGAAGGAAGAGATGGGGGGAGGAGAGAGGATGGAGATTGTTCGGGAAATTGCGTCGCCACAGGGAATGTTGCCCTATGCCTGCGAGTTGGGGGATGTGGTCGTCGAAGGGGCCGGGCCGGAGTTGACGTATGCGGCCTATTTTGCCGGTCTGGAAGCCTTTGTGGCCCAGCATGATTTTGGTCCGGTGCGACAGGCCCTGGCGGCTGCGGCGGGTGGGGACGCGATCGGGTCGATTGTGCTTCGGGCCGAAAAACATGGGGCGCTCTACCATCCGGCCAGCCTGACGGTCCGCAATGCACAAGGCGTCTGGAAGTTTTGCGTCAATGTGGCCGCAACGCCCACGGCGATGGCTTGCCTGGAAGAGGAAGCCGGACTGCTTGCCGGACTGCGGCAGCGTTTTACCCCGGAATTTCTTCCCTGTCCCTATGCGTTCGGCCGCTTGGGGGACATGGCCTTTTTGCTGGAACAGTGGTGCGCCGGCTTCCATGAATTCCATCAGGATGGGGCCGGACGGGTACGGCTTTGGGACTACGACGCCGGCGAACGCCTGTTGGCAGGCGACGAGGCGCGAACGGTGTATCGGGAAGCTGCCCGTATCCTGACGCGCTACTTCGACCGGGCCTCCGGGGCGTCGATCGGGCCATGGCACCATGCGGCCGGGGATTTTGTGGCCCGGGTCAGCGGCGGTGCGGTTACGGTCCGGCTGATCACCGTTCGTGGCTACAGCGCGGCCGGAGACTTTGCCGCCGCCGGAGCCATGGCGGAAAAATTGGCCGTCCTCTCGTTTTTGACAAATATGAGCCTGCGTCTGCGTCTTGATCGGGTGGATGGCGTCGGCGCGTTGTTTCTGGCGGATGCGGCGGTTGCCGGGGAGGCGGTGGTCGGATTTGCCCAGGGGCTTGCGGAGCGGGCGGATTTCCCAGACGACGGTCGGGAACTGCTTGATTTTTTGAAGAGCTTTTCCAGCCAGGAAATGGCTACGGCCGGCGTGCAGCTTTTGGAACCCTGTTCGCCGGAGGAAACGGCGCTGCTGACGGCGGCCTGGCCGGCCCATGCCGCAGCACTGTGTCAGGTCTTGCAGGCGCTTTGATTCGTTTGATCCGGTGACGCCTGGGGCGGTTCCCGCCCTGTCGCCCGGCCTCCGGCCGCTCGTTTCCCGCCTGCGCCGTCGCCCGATTCGGGGGAGCAGGCGGGGATGTCACGGGTGAGCGCTACGCCTTGGCCGCCAAATGCTTGGCGGCGTGGGCCAACACCTTGGGGGCTTCTTCCAGATGCGCATCGGCCGCCAGGGCTTGTTCGGCGGCTGTTTTGGCTTCTTCCCAGCGTCCGAGGCGGGCCATGACCACGGCCTGGGCCTGGAGGTACAGCGGGTGGGCGCCGATTTTGCTGCGCAGGTCGTGCAGCACCCGTTCGGCTCCGGCCCACTCGTCGCCCTTGCCGGCAGCGGTCAGCAGAAAATCATAGGCCCGGGGGTTATCTGGCGAAATTTCTATTGCGCGCTTGGTGTATTCAAAAGACGCCTTGAAATGTCCGGACTCGATCAGCCGGGAGGCGATCAACGGAAAGAGGCCTTTTTCGTCCACGAAATCATCGACCGCCGCGCGAAAGTTGCGTTGGGCCTCCAGCAGATTGCCTTCGGACAAAAGCTTCGTGCCCTTGATGATGGCATGGTCGATGCGCAGTTTGCGTTCCCGCTTGGCTTCCAGATCTTCGCGATTGATGTCGTCCTCGACCTTTTTGGCCAGGGGGACAAGATAGGCCGCCAATTTGGGTTCCTGTCCCCTGACGTAGGAGATGCCGTTGGGAGCGTAGGGTTTGACGTGCGTCAGTTTGCCCAAATTGGCGCAGCTTTCACGCAACAGGGTTTCGATCGGTATGCGATCGGTACCCGGCAGTTTGACGGTGATAAAGGCGCGTAAGGCATTGACGATCAGATGGACGGTGCGCAGTTCGTCGTTTTTGGCGAATGCGGCTTTTGCCCTGGCCAAGTCTTCGCGGATGGATTTTCCCGTTGGCGGCATGCCTTTTTCCCCTCAAGATAGATTGTCCAAACGACGTCTGCCCAGGCGTTCACAGCAGAACGGGGAATCCCCGCTCCTGCCTGGATACCGGAATTTTCCGTTAAATGAAAGCGCTAGTGGGCCTGTCCCCAGGTCTGCCCCGTGCCGCAATCGACCTCCAGGGGCACGGCCAGGGGGAGCACGCCGGACATCAGGGCGCACAGGCGCGCTCCGGCCTCCCGCGCCGTGGCGGCAGGCGTTTCAAGAAGCAGTTCATCGTGAATTTGCAGGACCAGCCGGGCCTTGAGCTCGCGCAAGGTCGCATCGGCCGCAGCGGCCAGCATGGCCATCTTGATGATATCCGCCGCCCCGCCCTGGACAACGGTATTGATGGCCTGCCGCCTGGCCTGGGAGGCGAGCTGGCTGTTGGCCGAGTTGATGTCCGGGAGCAGGCGGCGACGTCCGGCCAGGGTGGTGACGAATCCCTGGCTTTTGGCCGCCTCCACGATGCCGTCATAAAAGGAGGACAGGCCGGGCAGGCGTTCGAAATATTTTTGGATGAAGGCCTTGGCCACGTCGATTTTGATGCCGAGATCCCGGGACAGTTTTTGGGGACCCATGCCATAGAGCAGGCCGAAATTGATGGTTTTGGCCTGCCGCCGTTCGTCCGGGGCGATGTCGGCTTCGGGCTTGTCGAAGAGCAGGGCGGCGGTGCGGGCATGGATGTCCGCGCCGTGGGCGAAGGCGTCAAGCAAGGCCTGCTCGCCGGACAAATGGGCCAGCACCCGCAGTTCGACTTGGGAATAGTCGGCGGCAACGAGCTGGTTGCCCGGGGCGGCGACGAAGCAGTCGCGCATGCGCCGGCCGAACTCCCCCCGGATGGGGATGTTTTGCAGATTGGGATTGGAGCTGGAAAGCCGGCCGGTGGCGGTCGCCATATTATTGAAGGTGGTGTGGATGCGTCCGGCCGCATCGGCCAGCCGGGGCAGCGGTTCGAGATAGGTCGAACGCAGTTTTTCCAGCTTGCGAAATTCCAGGATGCGGTCCACCAGGGGATGGGCTCCGGCCAGACGTTCCAGGGCTTCCTGGGACGTGGAGGCTGCCCCGCCGGGTGTCTTGCCGTGGGCTTTAAGGCCCAGGTCCGTGTAGAGAATCTCGCCCAATTGCTGGCTGGACCGGGGATTGAAGGGCTTGCCGGCCAGGGTGTGGATTTCGGCTTCGATGCGGCCGAGCCGGGAGACGACTTCGGCGCCAAAGGCGGTCAGGGCGTCGCGATCCACGCCGATGCCGGCCTGCTCCATGTCGAGGAGCACGGGAATCAGCGGCAATTCCAGCCGGGTGACCAGATCGGTCAGGCCGGCGGTTTCCAGGCGGGCGGTCAGCGTTGTGGCCAGCAGGGCGGCGGCTTTGCCCTGATCGGTCGGGGCGATTTCGGCCGCGTCCACGGCGGGATCGGAAAAAAGACTGTCGCGCAGGCGCTCAAACGCATAATTGCGTTGTTCAGGATTCAGAAGATAGGCGGCCAGCCCCAGGTCGAACCACAGCGACAGCGGCAGGGCGGCAAAGGCCGGATCAAGGGCCAGCAGGGTTTTCACGGAGGGGACCGCCACCCGGGCCGCCTTGGCCAACAGCGGGGCAAGTTGCGCCGCCGGGGCCGCAGTGAGCCATTCATCCGGGCCAAAGGACAGGGAAAAACCTGCCTCGGTCGGCACCAGGGCCAGGGCGCGTCCGGTGGTATCCGGCAGCTTGGCCAGGGGCACGGCCGCCGGGGCGACGGCGGTGGCGGGGGGCGTGGGATCGCCAAACAGGGACAGCTGGGCGGACGTCGTTTTTTTGGGGGCATCGGGTTGCGGCGCGGGAATGCCGGCGATTTCCCGGGCCAGGGAACGAAATTCGTAGCTTTCAAGAAAGGCGCGCAGGGCCGCGGTGTCGGGGCGGCGGATGGTCACGGCCTCCAGGTCGGTCTCCGGCAGCAGATCGGTGCGCAACCGGGTGAGCTCCCGATAGGTGAAGATGGCCTCGACAAACGGCTCGATTTTTTTGCGCACCGTGGGTTTGAGCGTGGCGATCTGTTCCCGGACGGCTTCAAGCGTCGGCAGGTCGCGCATAAGGCCCAGGGCGGTTTTCATGCCGATGCCGGGCACGCCCGGGATATTGTCGCTCGTGTCGCCGACCAGGGCCTGCAAATCCGGCCAGGAAGCGGGCTCGATGCCGCAGTCGGCCATGAAATCGGCCTTGGTGGTCAGTTTCTCGGCTTTGCCCGAGGGGTCGTAGAGCACCACGTTGTCGGCGAGGCACTGCTTGAGATCCTTGTCCGCGCCGACGATGACCACCGGGCGGGTGGCGCGAAATTTGGCGGCGAGGCTGGCGATGCCGTCGTCGGCTTCCGACCCTTTGGGAACAATGACCGGAATGCCGAGGAGTTGCAGTCCTTCGAGCAGGGGGGGCACCTGTTTGGCCAGAGGCTCGGGCATGGCCTCCCGGTTGGCCTTATATTCGGTATAGATGGCGTTGCGGAAGGTTGCTCCCGGGCCATCGAGGAAAAAGACCAGATGCGTCGGCTCTTGTTCTTTGAGAAGTTTGAGCAGGACCCGGAAGACCATAAAAAGGGCGCTGGTCGGAAAGCCGTCGGAGCGGGAAATGTCGCGGAAGGCGTGATAGCCCCGGTACAGGAAGGCGCTGCCATCGACGAGAAAAAGAGGGCTTTGGGTGAAGCCGAGTCGTTGTGCCAGGGTCATGGGGCTCCTTGCCGGGCGGCATCGACCGCGTCCGATGGCCGGGTTGTACGGCAGCGGTCGGCCGGATGCAACCGAATGCCGCCCTGGCTCGACAAGGGGAGAGAATCCGAGTACCCTCGTAGCTCGGATAGGGTATTTCTTTTCTTAGTGAATGCGCGTTAACAACGGTAGCCATTCTGGTAAAAATCAATTATCGAGGGACAACTCGACTTTGGGTAATAGCCCAGCAGGGAGAAGACGGCATGACCGCAAGTGTGAAACGGCGGCCCTATGTGGCTTTGATAGCAGGTCTTTTGTTTGTAGGCTTGTTGGCCTGCCAAGCGGGCGCCCAGGATGCTGGCGAGGCAGGCGGCAAGGACCGCGTGGCCAATCGCTATGCCACCCCGGCCAAGACGGACGAGGCGGCCGCCCCTGCCAAGCCCAGCGGTATCGACGCCAAAATTGAGAAAATTCCACTGCCGGATTTTGTCAAGGCCCGGCAGACAGATCCGTCCCTGCCCCGGACCGACGTGCCGACCATGGCCGCTCCGCCGGCCGACGGCGAGCAGTTCGATATGGAAAAAAGCGTGGTGCGCAGCATCGACGCCAACCCGCAGATGCAGTCCGCCCGTGCGGCCTTCGCCGGTTCCGAAGAGTCCCGGCGGCAGGCCCTGGCCAACTTCGGCCCGGTCGGCACGGTCAGCTATTCCTTTCAGCGCACCGACGCCCAGACCGTGACCACCACGTCGCAACCGATCCTCGGCAACCAGGTCTATAATATGCGGACCGGCGCGAATCTGGCGACATCCCGGTATGCGCACTCCAGACAGGGGACGTGGCAGAATACCGGTCAGTTGCAGCTTGTGGTCACGCAGCCGCTCTTTACCGGCTTTAAATTGCTCAGCTCCTACCAGAAGGCCTCCCTTAATAAAGAATATAACGATTCGAACATCAAATATACCGAGCTGAGTCTGGTCAAGGCCGTGCAACAGGCCTTTTTGACCCTGCTTCAGGCCCGGGCCAACGTGCAGAGCAACAAGGATTCCGTGGCCCGCCTCGAATCGCAATACAAAGTGGCCCAGGCCTACTATGACGTCGGCCTCAAACCGCGCCTCGACGTGTTGCAGGCGGAGTCCGATCTGGCCACGGCCGAACAGAGCCTGCTCAAGGCGGAAAACGATGTGTTGGTCCAGACGGCGCAGTTAAACTCCCTGCTCAATTTGCCCCTCAACCAGCAGACGGTTTTTGTCGGGGAATTGACCTACCTGCCGTTCTCCATGAGCATCGAGGATTGCCTGGACACGGCCTATAAACAGCGCCCCGATCTTTTCATGGCCATCAAGTCCGTGCAAATGGCCGAGCGCGACGCCAAAATCGCGGCCAGTCCCCTGTATCCCCAGGTACAGGCCCAGGCGAGTCATACCAAGGAAGGCAACGACCTTGGCTTGGGACTGCATGATATGTCCGGCGCCACGACGCCGGAGTCTTCGACCATCGGCATCTCGGCTTCGTTGCAGGCCTGGGACTGGGGTTCGACCTATTTCGGCTTGCAGGCCGCCCGGGAAAACATCAAAAAATTGCAGGCCGATTTGGCCAAGCTGCGCCTGGATGTCGGCTATCAGGTCAAGAACTATTACCTCAATATCCAGGATGCGGCCAAACGCATCTCCGTGGCCCGCACCGCCCTCGAAGCGTCCAAAGAAGGCTACCGCATGGCCGTGGCCCGGTATCAGGCCCAGGTCGGCACCAGCACCGACGTTCTCGATGCCCAGTCCCGGGTGAGCACGGCGGAATTCAACCTGACCCAGGCGTTGACCGATTATCAAAGCGCGTTGGCCGACATCTATGTGGCCATGGGTATGAAGAATTTGAAGTTGGCGTCTAATTAGCCGACGGTTGGTAATATCGATGCAAAAGGGCGGTGGACCGTTTGGGTCTGCCGCCCTTTTGTGCGTTTGGGCCGCGCGTCTGCCTGACGCGACGCGCTGGCGATTGTCCATGCAAAAACGCCCGAGGACCGGAAGGCCGTCGGGCGTTTGGAATTTTGAAGGCCGCGTCCTGGGGCTACCGGCCGCGTCGCTTGTCGATGGCCCGCCGGGTCAGGACCGCGAAGAAACCGCCGACCAGACCAAGAATCAGGCCTCGGCGGATATCCATGAAAAACAGCCCGCCCAGCACGCCGACCGCGCCGCCGATCAGCAGGCCCCGCTTGAGGTCTTCCTTAAAGCCCTGCCGGTTGTTGCTCTCGCTCATGCGTCTTTCCCTTCCGGCTCCAGGATCTCAAGGCCGCCCATATAGGGGACGAGCGCCTTGGGCACGAGAACCGAGCCGTCCTTTTGCACGTTGTTTTCCAAAATCGCGGCCATGGTGCGGCCAATGGCCAGGCCGGAGCCATTGAGCGTATGGACCAGGGCCGATTTTTTGCTGCCTTCCGGTTTGAACCGGATGTCGGCGCGTCTGGCCTGGAAGTCCTCGAAATTGGAGCACGAGGAAATTTCGCGGTACTTGTTCTGGGCGGGCAGCCAGACTTCCAGATCGTAGGTCTTGGCCGAGGAGAAGCCCAGGTCGCCGGCGCACAGGGCCACCACCCGATAGGGCAGGTCGAGCTTTTGCAAAATGGCTTCGGCGTGGCCGGTGAGCTTTTCCAATTCGGCGTAGGAGGTATCCGGGTGGACCAGCCGGACCAGCTCCACCTTGCCGAACTGGTGCAGGCGGATAAGGCCCTTGGTGTCCTTGCCGTAGGAGCCCGCCTCGGAGCGGAAGCATTGGGTGTGGCAGGTATAGCCGAGGGGCAGGGCGGATTCGGGCAGCACTTCGCTGCGGTGCAGGTTGGTGACCGGCACTTCGGCGGTGGGGATCAGATAGGCGGCCTGCCCTTCGATTTTAAAAAGATCTTCCGCGAATTTGGGCAGTTGCCCCGTGCCGAGGAGGCTTTCGGCGTTGACGATATAGGGCGTGGCCACTTCGGTGTAGCCGTGTTCGTTTATATGCGTGTCGAGCATGAAGGCGGCCAGGGCGCGTTCCATGCGGGCCAGCCGGCCTTTGAGCACCACAAAACGTGCGCCGGACAGCTTGGAGGCCCGTTCGAAATCAAGACCGCCCAGGGCAATGCCCACGTCCTGGTGTTCCCGGGGCGCAAAGTCGAAGTTGCGGGGCGTCCCGACCAGCCGGACCGGCGTATTGTCGTTTTCGTTGGCGCCATCGGGCGTCGTGGCATGGGGGATATTGGGCACGCCAAGGAGCCACTGCGTCACTGCCGCATCGATTTCCTTGGTCTTTTCATCCAGCGTCTTGATGGACTCGGAAAGTTCGCCAAGCCCCGACAGGACATGGGCGGCGTCGCCGCCCTGGCGTTTGATCTTGGCCACTTCGGCCGAAGCCGCATTGCGCTGGCCCTTTTTCTGTTCCACGAGGGTGATGTACTCGCGGCGTCGTTCTTCAAGGGCCAAAAAAGCCTGCAAATCGAGGGGAAAGCGCCGTCTGGCCATGCCGTCAGCCACGGCTTGCGGATTTTGGCGCACGAACTTGAGATCCAACATGACTCGCTCCTTGTCGTATCGTCGGCCCTGCCATGTACGCGTGCTGCGTTTCCCGCGTCAAGGCTCCCCGGCCGACGGCCGGTCGGGCCGTGACAGGGAAGCTGAAATTGGATAGCGGGCTGGGAGACAGTCAGGGAGGGGGCTTTCATGGAAACGGATTTGGGAACGGTGGTGCTGACTCTTGGCGCGGCGCTGACACAACGGGGCTGGATGCTGGGCTGCGCCGAATCCTGCACCGGCGGCCTGTTGGCCAGCGTCCTGACGGACGCCCCCGGGGCGTCGGCCTGGTTTGCCGGCGGCATCGTGGCCTATACCAACGGGATCAAGCGGGATGTGCTTGGCGTGTCGCAGGCGATTTTGGAAAGCTGGGGGGCGGTCAGCCGGGAAACGGTGCTTGGCATGGCGGCCGGAGCCCGGGGCGTTTTGCAGGCGGATATTGCCGTTTCCATCAGCGGGATCGCCGGGCCGGCAGGCGGCACGCCGCAAAAGCCGGTGGGTACGGTCTGGATGGCCTGGGAAGCGCCACAGGCGCAAGCGGTCTGGCGTTTTCAGTTTACGGGCGATCGTCTGGCCATCAAGCGGCAATCCGTCCGGGCGGCGATCGAAGGGCTTTTGGCGCTGGCGACCGGCCAGCCGCTGTCCACGGTCTAAGGTCGGGGCCGGCCGTTTCGGGCGGCAGGGTGAGTGGACGGTCTGGCCTGCCCGTGGCGATCTGGGGCCGGGGTCAGACGGTCGCCGCCGGGGAGGGTGCTTTGGCGGCCTCCATGGCCCGGCGCAGGGCGGCAAGCCCCTTGTTGGAGACGACCCAGCCCTTGGCCTTGGCGTCACCGTCCAGGCGGATGCGCAGGAGATAGCCGTGCTCAAAGAGGTCGCGCATGTCGTCGGCATCGAATTTTTTGGCCAGCGCTTTGGGCATCATGCCCCGGTTCCGGGAGAGGCGCGAGTAGTGGTAGACGTCGGAGAGCAGGCTTAGATGTTCCGGGGCCAGGAGCTGCGTCTCGTCCTCGGCGTGCAGGGCGAGACGGCCAATCGGCGTCAGTCGCCAGCCGGCCACGGATTTGCCGCAGGCAAATGAGAGCTTGACCCGTTCCAGAAAATCGGCATTTTCGAGGGCTGCCAGATCAGCTTTGGAGAAAAGGAGCGCCTGCCGCTGCGGCATGGTGCCCTGATAGCGTTCGACCGCGGCGAAGGCGGCGGCGGCGCGTAGAATTTCGAGTTGGGGGGGCGAAGGCTGCATAACCGCCTCTTTTTCCCGAAAATAGCAAAAGAAGCGCCGCTCCGGCAAGGCGCCGCCGCCGCCCGAAGGGCGGCTGCCAGAGGATTTCCGTCCTTTACAATTTGCGTCTTTCTGGTAAGGGAACAACGTGTTAAGCATTTGTGAAGAAAGGGACATTTAAAATGCTCAAACTGGTTGATTTTTTGATTCTCGACCAGAAAGCGGTCCTTGACCAGTGGTTTGACCTGGTTATGGGCACCTACGCCGAAAATACGGCGACGCTTTGGAAGAAAAAGGATGATCCCTTCGCCAATCCGGTCCGTCACAAGTTTGAAAACGGGATGCGCGGCATCGTCGTGGCCTTGGCCGCGTGCGGCGACGTCCCGGATGCGGCGACCTTTACGCCGCTTTTAGACGAGATCGTGCGGGTGCGGGCGGTGCAGGATTTTACGCCCTCCCAGGCGACGTCCTTTGTCTTTTTGCTCAAAAAAGCCGTGCGCGAGACCCTCTGGTCCAAGGTCACGGAACACAATCTCTTCGTCGAGCTGCTGGCCTTGGAATCGGCCATCGACGTGCTGGCCCTGTATGCCTTCGATATCTATTGCCAGTGTCGTGCGAAGATTTCCGAGCTTCGGATCACCCAGATCAAGAAACAGTATGACCGGCTCCTTAAACGGGCCAATCTCGTCTGCGACTTCTCCGCCGAGGGAGATGATCCGTGAGGCGCGTTTCGGGCAAACCTTTAACGAGGTGAGGGTACATGGCAGCGTTTTATTCCTTTCTCGTGGTTTTGGCGCTCATCGTCATCCCCTGGCTGGGCGTCGGGATGGGGATGGGTGCGCTGTTCGGGATAGTCCTCCCGTACATCGCGATCATCGTGTTCATGGTGGGCTTCACGAGGCGCATTATGGACTGGGCCAAGAGCCCTGTTCCGTTTTGCATCCCCACCACTGGCGGGCAGCAGAAATCGTTGCCCTGGATCAAAAACAGCCCCTGGGACAACCCCTATACCAAGTGCGGCGTGTTCATGCGCATGGTGCTTGAGGTGTTGTGTTTCCGTTCCCTGTTCCGCAACACCTCGGTCAGGTTGCAGCAGGACGGCCCCAAGGTGGGCTACAGCTCGGAAAAGTCCCTGTGGCTTTTCGCGCTCATTTTCCATTATTGTTTTCTGGTGATCCTGGTGCGCCACCTGCGCTTTTTCATGACGCCGGTTCCCCGCCCCATTGGCATTACCGAGTTTTTTGACTCCATTTTGCAGATCGGTCTTCCGGTAATGTACCAGACCGACGCCCTGATCCTGGTCGGCCTGCTGTTCTTGCTGGCCCGGCGCGTGTTTGACGGCAAGGTGCGTTATATCTCGCTTATGCAGGATTATTTCCCCTTGCTGCTTTTGATCGGCATTGTCTTCACCGGTATCTGGATGCGCTATGTCGTCAAGGTTGACGTCATTGCGGTCAAGGAACTGGCGATGGGCCTGGTCACGTTGCATCCGCACATGCCCAAGCAGATCATTGATCCTTCGGTTTATGCCCACCTGACGTTGGTATGCGCTCTTTTTGTGTATTTCCCGTTCTCCAAGCTCATGCATATGGGCGGCATCTTCCTGTCCCCGACACGGGTTGTGCCCAATATGAGCCGTCGGGCCATGTGGGTGAACCCCTGGAACGATCCGAGCGTGAAGCCGCACTCTTATGAGGCCTACGAGGACGATTTCCGCGAAAAGATGATCGACGCCGGACTCCCCGTGGACAAAAAGGCCTAATCGGGCCTGAACCAACTATTCTGGAGAGAAGTGAGGAGCGATCATGGCCAAGTATCCACCACCGGAAGAACTTATTAAGATTAATTATTCCACGCCGGTCAAGTCGTGGATGGACACGAAGACGCCCTTTCGTCCGGGGAATTTCAGCTATCCGGGCAAGCCCGACATTCTGAAATACCTCGGCATGCCCAATCCCCGCACCTGGAGCCCCATGGATGACGATTGGCAGCTTCCGCCGGATTGGAAGCGCATCGTCATGGAGAAGTTCCGCGAGAAACTGAAGAAGTATCGCTCGTTTAAAGTCTTCATGGACATTTGCGTGCGTTGCGGCGCCTGCGCCGACAAGTGCCACTTCTTCATCGGCGGCGGCGATCCCAAGAACATGCCGGTCCTGCGCGCCGAACTGCTGCGCTCCATCTATCGCGGCGAATTTTCCACGGCCGCCAAGGTGCTCGGCAAGCTGGCCGGGGCCCGCAAGCTGGAAGAAGACGTCATCAAGGAATGGTTCCTGTACTTCTACCAGTGCACGGAATGTCGCCGGTGTTCGCTTTTCTGCCCCTACGGCATCGACACCGCCGAAATCACCATGATGGCCCGTGAGCTGCTCCATGAAGTCGGCTGCAACATCAACTGGATTCTCGAACCGGCCGCCAACTGCAACCGCACCGGCAACCACCTCGGCATCCAGCCGCACGCCTACAAGGACATGATGGATTTCCTCCTCGACGACATTGAGGAGATCACGGGCAAGCGCATCCGGCCCAATGTCAACAAGAAGGGCTGCGAGATCCTCTTTATCACCCCTTCGGGCGATATCTTTGCCGATCCGGGTATCTACACCTACATGGGATACCTGATTCTCTTCGACTATCTGGGTCTGGATTACACCTGGAGCACCTACGCATCCGAGGGCGGCAACTTCGGCTTGTTCACCTCGGACAAGATGATGAAGCAGCTCAACGGCAAGATGTACGCCGAAGCCAAGCGCCTGGGCGCCAAGTGGATTCTTGGCGGCGAGTGCGGCCATATGTGGCGCGTCATCAACCAGTACATGCTGACCATGAACGGCCCGGCGGACTTCCTGGAGACCCCGGTTTCGCCGATTACCGGCACCAAGTTTGACGCCGCCGCCGGCACCAAGATGCTGCATATCTGCGAGTTCACGGCCGACCTGATCAAAAACGGCAAGTTGAAGCTCGACCCGAGCCGCAACGACAACTTCGTGACCACCTTCCACGATTCCTGCAACACGGCGCGTGGTATGGGTCTGCTCGAAGAGCCGCGCTACATCCTCAAAAATGTGTGCCGGCAGTTCTACGAGATGCCCGAAAACACCATCCGCGAGCAGACCTTCTGCTGCGGCGGCGGTGCGGGGCTCAACAACGAGGAATTCACCGAGACGCGCCTGCGCGGCGGTCTGCCTCGGGGAAACGCGGTCAAGTATGTGCGCGATCGCCATGGCGTCAATAACCTGGCCTGCATCTGCGCCATCGACCGCGCCACCTTGCCGCCCCTGTGCGACTATTGGGCTCCTGGTGTCGGTGTCTCCGGCGTGCATGAGTTGGTGGCCAACGCCCTCGTCCTTGACGGCGAGAAGAAGCGGACCACCGATCTCAGGCAAAACCCCCTGCCGGGGATGGAGGACGAGGAGGAATAACCTATGTACAATGCCAAATACATTATTCCCGGCATTCTGTTCTTCCTGGCCCTCATTTTTACGCCCGTCGTGTACAACATCGGAAAAGCGTATGAAGTGACGCCGGAAATTCCCAAGGATCAGAAAGACTGCATTGAAGATGCCAAGACCATGCGTGACACGCATATGCAGATCTTAAACGAATGGCGGAATGCGGCCGTTCGCGATGGCGAGCGCATCTACGTGAACTCCAAGGGCAAGAAGTACGTCAAGAGCCTGACCAATACCTGTATGGGTTGCCACACGGACAAAGAAAAGTTCTGCGACCGTTGCCACAATACGGTAGGCGTGGCCCCCTATTGTTGGGATTGCCACAATCTCTCGCCGAACCAGAAAACGCCCATTCCCCCCGCCCCTACGGGCGACATGGGCGGACACTAGGCCGGCGCGCCGGTGACACCTACTTTCAAGGGGACCATACCATGAAGAGCAGCAGACGAGAGTTCTTGAAACTGGCCGCCGTCTCCGCCATGGGGATTGGCGCCAGTCGCCTCGGCTTCCTGGGAGACGCCCCGGCCCATGCCGGCTCGTTGCCCTCGGTCGCCAATTTTGAGGAGGGCCTTAAGGCAAAGCACTGGGGCATGGCGGTTTTCAGCGCCAAGTTCACGCCCGAGCTGATCGCCAAATGCCGTGCGGCCTGCCATACCGAACACAACGTGCCCGACATTGAGGGCCCAAAAGAAATCAAGTGGCTGTGGGGCGCCTCGTTTGAGGAATCCTTCCCCACCGAGATCGGCCGCTACCTGTCCGAAGATGTGGAGCATCGTCAGTTTCCGCTGATGTGCAACCAGTGCGAATCCCCCATGTGCGTCCGGGTTTGTCCGACCCAGGCCACCTTCCAGCGTCCTGACGGCATCGTCATGATGGACTACCACCGGTGCATCGGCTGCCGGTACTGCATGGCCGGTTGTCCTTTCGGCGCGCGGAGTTTCAACTTCCAGGATCCCCGCCCGTTTATCAAGAGCTTCAATTCGCAGTTCCCCACCCGCACGCGCGGCGTGGTGGAAAAGTGCAACTTCTGCGCGGAACGCTTGGCCATCGGCAAGTTGCCCAAGTGCGTGGAAGCCGCGGCGGGTGCGCTTGTTTTCGGCGATCTGGCCGACGAAGGGTCCGATATCCGCAAAGTGCTGCGCGAGCACTTTGCCATCCGACGTAAACCGGACGCCGGCACCTCGCCGAGCGTGTATTACATCCTGTGAGGTAGGCCATGCTGGAAAAAGCACTCAAAGGAAGCCCCCGGTACTGGGGCACGCTTATCGGCCTGGGCTTGCTTATGCTGCTCGGGTTCGGTTTCTGGCTTTATCAGTTATCGGTCGGTCTGGTCACGACAGGCTTGAGCCGTGACGTGTCCTGGGGATTTTACATCTCCCAGCTGACATATCTGGTCGGTGTGGCGGCCTCGGCCGTCATGTTGGTTTTGCCGTACTACTTCCACCACTATAAAGAATTTGCCAAGATGATCATCTTGGGCGAATTCCTGGCCATTTCCGCGGTTATTATGTGTCTGGCCTTTGTTATCGTTGATATCGGGCAACCGCAGCGCATGATGAACATGATCTTCAATCCCACGCCGAATTCCATTCTGTTTTGGGACATGATCGTGCTCAACGTGTACCTGCTGCTCAATATCATCGTGGGCTGGACCAGCCTGCAGTACTTTAAAAACGACATGACCCCGCCCAAATGGGTCAAGATCCTGGCGATGGTCTCGGTCATCTGGGCCTTCTCCATCCACACGGTCACGGCCTTCCTGTATGCCGGTCTGCCTGGACGCACCTACTTCCTGACGGCCATCATGGCCGCCCGGTTCCTGGCTTCGGCGTTTTGCTCCGGTCCGGCCATCCTGTTGCTGCTGGTCTTGTTGCTCAAGCGCCTGACCGGCTTCGATCCGGGCAAAAAGGCCATCAATCGGTTGGCCGTCTTCATCACCTATGCCATGTGCGTGAACATCTTCTTTTTCCTGCTGGAAGTGTTCACCTCGTTTTACAGCAATATGCCCGGGCATATGGCCCCGCTCATCTACCTCTTCAAGGGGATTGACGGCCATACCATGATGGTGCCCTTCATGTGGACCGCCGTGGTGTTGGGACTGGGCTGCCTGCTGTTCCTTATCCCCACTTCGGTGCGGGAAAAGACCCCGGCTCTGGTGCTGGGGCTTATCATGCTGGTGATCGCCTCCTGGATCGACAAGGGCCTGGGCCTGCTGATCGGCGGTTTTACCCCCAACCCCTTTGAGACCATCACGGTCTATTCGCCGACAGTGCCCGAGATTATGGTTTCGCTCATGATTTTCGCCATGGGCGGCATCATCTTGACGGTGCTGTGGAAGATCGCGATTGAGGTGCGGTGCGAAGTGGAAGGGCGCAACCTTTCCATGGTGCCGCCTCCGGCCGAATAAGGCTGCCTGCGCTTGTTACGGGCCCGTCTCCATGGGGAGGCGGGCCTTTTTTTATGACGCGGCCTGGGGTGGCCTGACGCGGCTGGGCTTTTGTGGCTCCTGCGCCGCCCAGGGTCCGACGGCCGCAGACGTTTGTTTCTCTGGACGACAGCCGGTGGGCCGCACGAGTCGCTCCCGGCGATTGCGCCTTGTCCTTGTCTTGCCCAACGCCCGGCGTCCTGCGTTGCGCTGGGCGGCACGGCGTGGGGGAGGAGGACGCAAAAAAGGCCGGGGCGCGCGTTCGGGCATCCCGGCCTTTGTTGACTGGCGGGGGCGTGGGGGAGGCGTCTCAGGCCGTCAGACGGGCCTGCTCCAGGGTGGCCTGACAGCTGTCCTCTTCCAGGGCGCCGATCAGATCCTTGAGCACGACGGCCTGATTGGCCAGTTCCAGGACGGCGCTGGCGGCCTCGCGCATGGCATGGGCCGTCTCCGACGAGATGGCGTTGATTTCTTCGACGCTGCGATGAATTTGTTCTGTGGCCGTGGATTGTTCTTCGGCAGCGGAGGCAATAGCCCGCACCTGATCCGAAGACTGGACAAACATTTCCAGGATGCCGCCGAGATTTTTCGACGCCGTGTCCGTCTGGTCGATGGACTGTTCGAGGATCTGCTTGGCCTGATCCATGCCCGTCAGGGTGCCGTTGACGCCCCGTTGGATGCCGACCACGGCCTCGCCGACCTCCTTGGTGGCGGTCATGGTCTTTTCGGCCAACTTTCTGACCTCATCGGCCACGACAGCGAACCCGCGTCCGGCCTCGCCGGCCCGGGCCGCCTCAATAGCGGCGTTTAAGGCCAGCAGGTTGGTCTGGTCGGCGATATCCTCAATCGTCTGGGCGATGGAGCCGATGCCGTCGGCCTTTTTGCTCAAGTCCGACAGCGACAGGTAGACCATGTCAAATTCCTTGCCGATGCCGTGCACATCGTTTTTGACCTGCTCCATCTGCCTGGCCCCGTCCTCCGTGGACTCCTTCGACCGTTCGGCCAGCCGGGCCGTCACTTCGGCGTTTTGGGCGATGGCCACGACCGAGGCCGTCATCTGCTGTACGGCCGTGGCCGTCTCGCCGATCCGGTTGGATTGGTGCTCGGCCCCGTGGCTCGATTCCTCGATTTGGGCGGAAAGCTCCGCCGACGCCGTGGAGACGATTTCGACCACGCCCTTCAGGCGGTCGGCCGCATGCTGCATGCCCTGGCATCTGGCGACCTCGGCCTGTCGCATGGCTTCTTCGGCCTGATGCATGGCTTCTTCGGCCTGCCGGGCCTTGAGTTCGGTTTCCTTCCCCTTGACGACGAGTGCTTCCATGTTTTCTTTCAGGGTGGCCGAGGTCTGGTTCAGCGCTTCGAACACCTGGCCCACCTCGTCGTGACGCCGCACGTCCAGGCGCTCGGTATAGTTGCCGTTGCCGATGTGCGTTAAGTGGTTGACCATCTTGGTCAGTGGCTTGAAGATTTCTCTTTTCAGGAAACAGGAGATGACCACGCAGATCACGACCAGGGCGGCGAGGATGGCCAGACCGGACTGCCACATGAGCGCATGCAGGGGGCCGACAATTTCCTCGTATTCAATGAAGGTCAGGTATTTCCATGGGAGTGTGCCGGCGGTCTGACTTAGGGCCAGATAGCGTTTGCCGCCAATCTCGACGAGGCTTGTGGCATTGTCGCGGGCAAAAATATCCGTGAAAGCCTGGATATTCAATTCTTTGATATTTTTGAAATTTTGCGCTTCATCGTGGGGATTGGACAGGATGACCCCGTCGCCCTGGACGAAAACGACATAGCCGGTTTTGCCGATTTTTATTTTTTTGACGAGATCCGTCAGCACCTTGAGGGACATGTCGATGCCGATCGCGCCGATCCGTTGGTTGTTGGCGGTGACCGTTTTGACCACGCCGACCACGGCTTCCCCGGTTGTGGACATATAGGCCTTGGAGATGGCCGGTTTGTCCGGGCTGGCCAGGGCGTCCTGATACCAGGGGCGTTTGCGCGGGTCATAGCCGGCCGGCAGGTTTTCCTGCAGATCGTCGGTGATAAAGCCGCCGTGCTCAGACCCGAAATACACTTCCACATAGGCCGGGTTGCTGGTTTTGAAGCGCTGGAAAATTGTGGTGAGCTGTTGCCCCAGGACGTCGTCCTTGCCGACGGCCACCGTGGTTTTGGCGGTGGTTCCGACATAGGACGTCAGGGTGTTGTCCACCGTGCGCAGCAGGGGATCGGTGGCCAGCAGGCCGGCATTACACTTTGCCTGTTCCATGAAGATGCCCGTGGCATTGTCGAGTTGGTTGATTTCCCGACGGATGGCATCGAGTTGCAGGGTGACCCGTTCCGTATAGATCGTCCTAAAAATGACGCCGAAAATGATGGCGACCGGAACGGAAATGACCAGGGCCAATCCCAGCATGATCCGGAGTTTGATCGAGTTCATGGAAACTCCTGTTTGTTTTGCGCCGCAGTCCACTGCTCTGGCGAACCCCCGGGCAAAAAAATTAAAAAGGATCTAGGATAGCATCTTATGGGAAAAGCTGAAATAAAAAAATTCCGTCCTGATCTCTGCGCCGCTTGATTTTACAGAATATTTTGAAACGCTGTTGCAGTCGTACACGGACTGCGAGCACCAAACAATTCTCAAATCGTGATTGGCCTCTGGCATCGCATGCACCCCTCTCGCGCAAAACGACAGACGCAATGGAAGACGTCCTGTGCAGCAGGGCGGGAGGATCTCTTTCAGGCGGGCTGAGAGACGCGTGTGGCGACGCCTGCCCTGACGTGGAAATTCGCGCGACGCGCCAAAGTTGCCGGTCTGGAGAGAGAACATCCCTTTTGAAGATATTCGGTGGTTGTGAGACCACTGTATCCTAGATCAAAATCAAATTCCAGTCGTTCTTTCTCCGTATTTTTCTTTGAGAAATAGTTCACACTCAGACCTTTCTCCGATGCATCGCGTTCCTTTTAAGAGGCAACTGCACGAGTTCTGCGGTCATGCTGTTTCTTCAAGCACAACACCGTGTGCCTGTCTTTGTCTGTGGTGTGATCCCGCATGACCACGCCCGACCTGTCACGGTGTTTTGGCGCGGCGTGTCAACCGCCTTTTGGTTGTGGGGGGACCTGGGAAACGCCGGGCTGGGACTCGAAAACTTTATAGGGGGTTAATTTGACAAAAGTGTGTAAAATCGTCGATTTTTTAAACCGTTTGCCAAACGCTGCCCACCATCGCCTGATGGCGTACACGCGGGGAGAGTGAAAGAGTGATTCACCCAGAAAATCCGCCCAAAAAAAACTTCGCGGAACACCTGCCTTGAGATTTAAACAATGTTTCCCAGAGCGTAAATCGAAAAGTCCAGCGCATATTTCACAAGATTGTTATTCATCGCTCACGACGGAAGTTGTTTTCAGGAGTAGCCCGTTGGTTTATCAGAAAGCCCTTTGTCCGATGGAAGACGGCCTCGTGGGACCGGACAAATGCGCCATCGCGTGAGGCTGCATCCCGGCAGACGCCGTGGCGCGCCGGAGGGCGCCTCCGGCGACGCAGCCCTTTTCGCGGGGGCGCGGCCTGTCCACGCAACCTGTGTCGACGTGCCTATGGGAGGCGTTGGGTATGAACAAGGAATATATAAAGAAGCATGAAATAACCCTGTTGCGGGCCATGCCTTCCGTTGAAACCTGTCAGAACGTGCTGACGCGCCTCGACCGCCAGTGGACACGGGCCACTCTGACCGGAAAAATCAATTGCAGCCGCATTGCCCAGACGCTGATTGATTTTATTATCGCGACCCAGGATAATTTCGCCGAGCTGCAAAAAAATCTTGTCGAGACCCTGCTGCTGGAAAATACCCAAAAGGTTGTCCTCGAAATCACGGCCGTGGCCCAGGTGGCCATTGATATCCTCAAGCGGAATCTGTTCGAACGGACGGCGGATGTCGGGTTCCTGGCGACGGATGACGACATCGTCCGATTTTTGCAAAACGACCGCGACCCGGACGCCGTGGACGTCATGGAAGCGCGGCTCCTGGAATATCGGAACAAATATACCGTCTACGACGAGATTCTCATTCTCGACACGCAGGGGCAGGTGTGCGCCCATCTCGATGCCGCCAACGCCGTCACCCGTTCCCATGATCCGTTGCTTGCGGAAACGCTGGCGGCCAATTCCTATGTGGAGACGTACCGGGAAAGCGATCTGGCGCCGGGGCGTGGGGAGGTCCTGCTGTATTCCCAGGCCATCCGCTCTCCGGAAAGCGGCGCGCCGCTTGGCGTTTTGTGCCTGCGTTTTGATTTCGCCGGTGAGATGGCCGGCATTTTTGCCAATCTCAAGCAATCCTCCGAAGACATCCTTATTTTAATTCTGGACGCCGCCGGCAAAGCCATTGCCTCAAGCGATCCGGCTCATGCACCGGTCGGCCGGGAATACGCCCTGGCCCGGGATGTCGCATTTCATCTGGTCCAGCTCGGGGGCGAAGCCTATTTGGCCAAAACCCTGCCGACCAAGGGCTATCAGGGCTTTTTCGGGCTGCCGTGGAGCGGCCATGTCCTCAAACGCGTCAGCACGGCTTTTCGCCAGGGCTCTAACGGCTACGCGCTGGACGAGGCGGCCATCCGGCAGGCCGCGATTTTTTCCGGACGCCTGATCCAGGTGGAGGAGGCGTCGGAAAACGTCCTGTCCGACCTCCAACTCGTGGTGCAAAACGGCGAGATCATGGCCGCCAAAAAATCCCTCCAGGCCGAGCCGTCGGAGCGCATCGAAGCCCAGGCCCTGCCCCATGTCCTCAATGAGGTCAAAAAGATCGGCGATCAGGTGCAGCACGTCTTTCAGACTTCGACCGGCGGTCTGCTCAAGCTTGTCACCACGGCCCGGCTGCACGAGGTCCGGTTTCTGGCGACCCTGGCCATCGATATCATGGATCGCAATCTGTATGAGCGGGCCAATGACTGCCGCTGGTGGGCGCTGACCTCGGATTTTCGCCGCATGCTTGACAAGCCGCAGTGCACTGAGGCCGACCGCAAACGGATGCGCGAAATTTTAGCCTACATAAACGGCCTGTACACCGTCTATTCCAATCTGTTTGTGTATGACCGCGAGGGGACCGTGCTGGCCTGTTCCAATCCGGCCGAGCAGCGGCATGAGGGGCGGACGCTTGAGGCCCGGTACGTTGCGGAAACGCTTGGGCTGACCGATTCACAGCAGTACCGCGTGTCCCCGTTTGAAGAGACCGACCTGTACGCGGAAAACGGCCGTTTGCGGCATTCCTATATCTATAACGCGGCCATTACGTCGCTGACCCGGCCCGATACGACGCTTGGCGGCATCGGTATTGTCTTTGATTCGGAGCCGCAGTTTTTGTCGATGTTGCAGGATGCCTTGCCCCGGGACGGGCAGGGCGCGATTTTGGAAGGCGCGGAGGGCATGTTCGTGGAGCCCGGCGGCAAGCTGATCGCCTCGACCAATCCGGAGCACCGGCCCGGCGAGACCGTCGATTTGGCCGATATCTTCTGCCAGTTGGCCTGCGGCCAGTTCACGTCCCATCTGGTGTCCGAAGGCGACAAGCTGTACGCGGTCGGCTGCGCCCATGCTTCCGGCTATCGGGAATACAAGCGGGATGGCATCTACAGCAATGACGTCCTGGGGGTTATCAAAGTCCGCATCTGACCCTTTCTCCCCCTTGAGGGGGTCTGGGGGAAATCATTTCCCCCAGTGGGGCCCGGGGCAACGCCCCGCCTCTTCTCCTGACCCTCTCCCTACTCTTCTCCCTCTATCTCTCTCTCCCCCTCTACTCTTGGCCTTCGCCCCCTAAACCCCGACGAATTGGACAACGCATTTCCCCGGCTCAAAATCGACCAGGGCCAGCGAACCGCCGGGGGAGAGACTGCCGGGATTAACCATGCGGATCTGGCCGTGGACGACGTCTTCGGCCGTGTGGGAGTGCCCGAAAAAGATCAGATCATAGCGGCCGGCAAAGGCCGTGGCGATGCGGGCAGCCAGTCCCGGACGCGGCCCCCAGCCATGGGTCGCGGCCACGCGCAGGCCGCTTATTTCGCGATCGACCAGCGGGGGGATTTCCAGGCCAAGGGTCTGCCCGTCGCAGTTGCCGGCCACGGCGAGACAATCCCGATGCTGGAGCAGATAGGCCCACAGCCCGTATCCCGTATGGTCGCCGCAGTGGATGAGCAGGTCGGCCGGGGCCAGATAGCGTGCGTAGACGGCTTCAAACCAGGGCGTGGCCGTACGCAGATGGGTGTCGGAGATGACGGCGACGCGCATGGCGGCTACTCCTTGGGCGCGGTGTCGTTTTTTTGATTCCACCATTGCCGGTCGGGGCCGTTGAACCACCAGGCGGCATGGTCGGTCGTGGCCACGGTTGCCGCCAGTTCGCGACCGGCCGGAGTGCGCAGGCGGTGTCTGGCCGCCTCGATCCAGTCGGCGGCGTAGCGGTTGCCGCGGTCCAGTTCTTCCTTGAGATTGGCAATGAGATCGATCTGGTCGGCGTCCTGGGCCAGCAGGGCTTCCGGCGTTTGGGCCGTTTCCAGCTCGTCGTGCAGCGGCATGACGGCGTCGGCAAGGCCGGTGCCGGCCAGGGCGTCGGTCATGGCCCGCCTGGAGTCGGCGGTGTTGTAGAGCTTGTTGACGTAGTTGAAATCGCCGGTGCGGGCTTCATGCAGATCGTGGAACAGGCACATGGCCATGGTGCGGTAGGGATCGGCCCCGGCGGTCTGGGCCAGGGCGAAGCCGATGACGGCCGTGCGGAAGCTGTGTTCGGCCACGTTTTCCGCCCCGGAGCCCAAAAACTGGTACCCGGAGCGCGGCGTCTTGCGCAGCATGCCGGCCTCGAAGAGCAAATCCGCCAGCCGGGTCATGCGGTCCCGGTCGCTCATGTCCACCTTGGCGCAGTCGTCCGTTGTCATGGGAGTCACATGGCGCGCCTTGGGCGCGAGGGATTGGACGTTTTTTTGCGGCGTCCGGGGAGGCAGGGATCGCCCGGCCTCCCCGGAGGGACGGAATCAGGAACGGTAGTCGGCGTTAATTTTGACGTAGTCGTAGGACAGATCCGAGGCCAACAGCAAATAATGCCCCGGACCTTTGCCGAGCTCCAGATCGACGGCGATTTCCCCTCGTCGCATGTAGGGGGCGAGCAGGGCGTCGAGATCGTCGGCCACGGGCATGCCGTGTTCGAACACCGGCACATTGCCGACGCGCACGGTCACATCCTCGGGGGCAAAGGTCGCGCCCGAACGACCCAGCGCCGCCACGATCCGGCCCCAGTTGGCGTCCTGGCCGAAAAAGGCCGTTTTGACCAAGGGCGAATTGCCGACAGCCCGGGCGGCCAGCTCGGCTTCCGCATGAGAGGCCGCGCCGTGCACCTTGACCCGCAGCACCTTGGTGCCGCCCTCGGCATCCTGGATCAACATATAGGCCAGGGTCTGGCAGACTTCGAGCATGACGCCCAAAAGCGCCTGCCGGCCTTCGGCCGAGTCGATGACCACTTCGGACGCGCCGTTGGCCAGGGCCAGAACGCAGTCGTTGGTGGAGGTGTCGCCGTCCACGGTAATGCTGTTGAAGCTGCGATCGGCAGCGGCGGCCACAGCTTCCTGCCACCACAGCGACCCGACTTTGGCGTCGCACAGCAACACGCCGATCATGGTGGCCATGTTCGGGGCGATCATGCCCGAGCCTTTGGCCATGCCGAGCACCCGCACTTCGCCGGCGTCGGTGGTGAGGCTGCCCCAGGCGAGCTTGGGGAAGGTGTCCGTGGTCATGATGGCCTTGGCCGCCGTCACGGGCGACGTTTCCCCGAGATTGGCCGCCAGGGTGGGCACGGCCGCCTTCCATTTGTCCATCTTAAGCCGGGCGCCGATGACGCCCGTCGAGGCGGGCAGGATTTCTTCCGGCGACAGATCGGTGGCTTTGGCCACCAGGGCCAGGGTGGCCCGGCAATCGTCCATGCCGCCCTGGCCGGTGCAGGCGTTGGCCTGGCCGGAGTTGATCAGGATGGCCCGGACGTGGCCGCCCGAGGTCTTGAGCTGTTCCTTGGCCACCAGCACCGGGGCGGCCTGGAACAGGTTTTGGGTGAAGACGCCGGCGCCGACGGCCGGGCCGTCGCTGGCGATCAGGGCCAGATCGTCCCGGTCGGCGTGTTTGAAGCCGGCGGGAGCAGTGGCAAAGGAAAAACCTTTGGGCAGGGGAATAACTGGTGAAGGCATACGGGACTCCTTGAGGGCTGTAGCGTGCGGGCTTATTGAGCCGGACTCGGGGAAGCCGGGACGGCGAGTTCATCGCGCGTCAGCACCCCGTCATTATTTTTATCCAGGCGGCGAAATTCCTTATCCTGGAACTGCCGCCATTCCTCCAGGGGAATGCGGCCGTTGCGATCCGTATCGATGGTATCAAAGGGCAAGGCCGGGGGCGGCGCTCCCGCCGGGCGCGAGGGGGGCGTCGATTTTCGGGCCGTCCGGGGCGACGTCGGTTCCGGTGGGGGCGGCAGCACAATGTGGGCCGGGCGCGGCGCAACGACCGGATTGGCCACCGCATTGGCGTCCTGGGCCGAGTAATCCGGCGACGGATACGATTCCTCGATGGGCGGCGGGGGAGCGGGTTTGGGCGTACAGCCGACTCCCGCCAAAGCCGTCGTCAGCGCCAGGGCGGACAAGGGGAAGGCAAAGGATCGCATGGGCGTCTCTCCTTGGCCGGTCATGGCCGGCAATGCCGTCTGCGCGTCGTAGAGGGCGCGCGACACTGGCTTTCTACACCAAAGGGCCGCGTCCGACCATACCCGCTCTTGACAGGCCCCCGCCCCTTTGCCACTCCCCGGGCATGAATCCTGTCATTTGTTTTTTTCTGGTTGTGGCGCTTTCGTTTGGCGGCTCCCCTGCCTTGGGGGCCGTGGGCTTGGCGGATACGCTTTTTATCGGAACCGAAGCCCTGCAGCGGGGACGCTATGCCCAGGCGGTCCAGGCGCTGTCCGACGCTCTGGCCCAGGACCCGAACAATGCCTATGCCCAGGGGCGGCTGGCCCTGGCCCTGGCGGCCTCCGGTCAGACGGACAAGGCCCGCAGGACGTTGGAAAAATCCCTGGCCGCCCACAATGATGACCTGTTCGCCTTGTGGACGCTTGGCTGCATCGATCTGCTCGCCGGGCAGCCGGCCGCCGCCGGGGAGCGGTTCGCCGCTATAAACCGGGCCGATTCGGGCAATATCCGGGGGATGGTCGGTCAGGGACTGGCCGCCATCGCCCAGGGACACACCGCCCAGGGACTCGATTTTTTGGCCAAGGCGCAAGCCAGCGACAGCCAGGACGCGTTGTCCCGGTTTCTCCTCGGGCTGGCCTATTGGATGCTCGACGCTCCGGCCAATGCCCGATTGGAATTGGAGGCCACGCTGGAACTCGAACCGCGCAACCTCGCCGCGCTTGAACTGTTAGGCCTCGTCTACCAACGGCAGGGCAAAGCCAATCTGGCCAAGAGCGCCTGGGAGCAGGCTCTGGCCATCGACCCGGACCAACGGGGGGCGCGGTTTTTCCTGTCCCGGCTGGATGAGGATGCGGGGCTGGCCGCCACTCTGGCCGAGCGGCCCGAAGAGGCCAAGCGGGCCTATGCGCGCGCCCTGGCCATTGATCCGGGCAATGGAGCGGCGGCTAAAGCCCTGGGCGTCCCGACGATTGACCTCCGGCGGGAGCCGCAGGCGCCGTCTTCGCGTCCCACGGCCGGGGTGAGGGATGGCGCGGTGCGGCATACGGGGAAAATGGCCGACGCGTTGGTTGAGGATCAGGCCGAATATCAAGTCGAAACGGGGCAGGAAAAAAAGACAAAAAAACCCGCCGCAGCCTCGTCCGGGGAAAAAGAGCGCGCCCATAAAAAGAAAAAAGAGGCGGCAAAGGACCACCCGACAAAGGACAAGTCGGCCTCGTCAGACAGGTCGGAAGATGCGGCAGAGACCGCCGCGCCGTCAGAATCGGCGAAGACGACCGACAGGCCGGATGCGGCAGAGAAGCCAGAGCCGGCAGCGAAGCCGACGTCGGCAGCAAAGACGGAGGATGCCGTGAAGACAGACAAAGCAGCAAAGACGGACAAGACAGAGAAGGCAGAGAAGACAAATAAGGCAGACAAGGCCGGGAAGAAAAAAAGCGCGGCCTCCGAGGATGGGGCGGCAACCGTGCCGCCGGCCGCCGCGACCAGTGAAGGCAGTGGGCAATAAGGGGCGTTTGGTTGACGCCCTCGTTTGTTTTCTACAAGTTGGATCGGAAGCCGGATCGGTTGTCACGGCGTTGGGCCGTCTGGAAGATCGGCTGTGGAGGAAAAACCATGGGACGACGTTTGTTGATGGCCCTGATGCTGGTCTTGGGAATGGCTGCGATGGCCCAGGCCCAGGCGTTCGGACCGAAAAATTATCCGGATTGCGTCATGCTGTACGCCAAGAAAGCCGCTTCGCAGGATGGCGCCATGTTGATGCGCCGGGCCTGCAAATGCCGTTTTCAGGATCCTTCCGCCCCGGATTGTAAGGAATACTCCAAGCCTGCCCTGGACTGCATCCTGAAAAATGTCGGTCCCGTCGAACGGGACGAGGAAGTGTGGGGTATTGAGCGGGCCTGCCGCACCAAGCTGCCGGTACAGCCGTAGCGAATTTTTTGGGGTCTGTCTGGAAGACGCGCCGTCCCGGATTGGGGGCGGCGTTTTTTTTGAGAAGCGCGGCACGGCGGCTTTACAATATGAAAGCGGCTCCAGGTCGCCATCCCGGAGCCGCTTTCGAAAATGTCCTTTTCGGAGGAAGGATGATTCCCGTATAGCAATGGCCGTGCCAAGACTATTGTTTTAAAAAATTGTTCTTTGATTATAAGAGATTGAAAATATCACTCCATGCTGCCGCTCCATTTGACCGCCGCCGGGGGCAAAAAACGGTACAAAACTTTTTACTCCTCACCGGAAATCCCGGGAAACCCGTACAGGATTTTTTACCGGCGGCGAAGTTTTCGAAAAAAGCATGGAAAGCGCGCGTGTTAGCGTCAGCCTGGAAAGTGGGGGCCGCGTGCTTGGGTCGTTTTGCTTCGGTTTGGAGCTGCGGCCGGGGAGGGCGGTACAAATCTTTGGTCCCGCCCGTTGCCTTTGGATTGCGGCCGGCAGGAACGTGGTCGAACAATATGTATTTTTTTGAAAAAAGCGCGAAACCTGCGGCTTCGTGGCGGCGACCAGAAACAGCATGGGAGCCGGACTCCCGAATTGCAGCGGTGGAGTGCGCCATGGAAATGACCGTCTCAGTCGTCGGCAAGCCGACGTTGCAGTACCTGTTCGCCACAGCGGACAAAACCTGGACCCCTCCGGAGGCTCCCTGCCGTCCCGGGCAGCTTTGCCAGCCGGCTGCGGCTTCGGGATGCCTGCTGCTCCAGGCGGTCACCCCGGTGCTCGAGTATTTTTCCGAAGTCGTCTCCCATGAACCGGCCATCCTGCGATTTCACGCCGCCGCGATCACGACCGAATCCTTGGAAACCGGGCAAACCGCTGCCTGCCGGGTGCTGCTTGCGGCCATGCTGCATTCGTCATGTCCGTTTTTCAGCCGCATCTCGCCCCGTTTCGGCCAGGACCCCTCGGTCGGCGTCTATGATCTTTTTATGGGGATGGCTCGTAACATGGCCATGCTCACGGTGCTGGCCGAGCTGCTGGGGGGTGTCGCCAAACCCCGGGCGCAGAGCGCGGCGGGATATTTTGCCCGTCAACTCAAGCCCTATCTTGAGCGCATCTTGCAGGAAGCGCGGCGCAGACGCCGGCAGGACGCGGCCGTCAATGCCGTGGTCATGCTCTTTAGCTGCAACAGCCTGCTTGATGCGGAGTGGCCCGTGGAACCGTGGTCTACCGCCGTGGAACAGGCGGCCACGCCCCACGGGACCGGATCGGAACTGCCGGACGGGGCCAGGGACGCGGGCTTTCCTGTTGCAGCGTCCGACGGGTACGCCCAGAGCCGGCCTTATTGAGGCAGGGTCAGTCGGTTGCGCTGGCGACGGGCGATTTCCATTTCCGTTTCCAGCATCAGCTTCTGCTGTTGGGCCTCAAAAATTTCCTGGGCGTAGTACACGCCGGCCTTATGATCTTCGGCGGCCATCAATGCCCGCACCCGCTTTTCCGTAGCCACTTTGCGCTCGGTCAGCTCGGCCAGCCGGGCGGCCAGCGCTTCCACCTGCTGTTCGATGTCGGCGTCCTGCTCGACGTTCATGCATCCTCCACGACAAGGGTTTTGATATTGACGAATTCGGTCAGGCCGTATCGGGACAACTCCCGGCCATAGCCCGAGCGTTTGACGCCGCCAAAGGGCAACCGGAAATCGGACCGGGGCACGGCGTTGACCGCCACCATCCCGGCTTCGATCCGTCGGGCCAAAGCCAGCCCCCGCACCGTATCCGCCGTCCAGATGCTGGCCCCCAGGCCGTAGTCCGTGGCATTGGCCAGGGCAATGGCCTCTTCGGCGTCGGCCGCATCGATCAGGGCGGCCACCGGGCCGAACAATTCCTCGTCAAAGGCCGGCATGCCCGGGCGCACGCCGACCAGCAGCGTCGGTTCGTAAAAGAAGCCGGGCCGTTTGAGGCGACGTCCGCCGGTCAGGCAACGCGCCCCCATGGCCAGGGAGGCCTGCACCTGCCGGTCGAGATTGGCCAGTAAATCCTCCCGGGCCAACGGACCGACCGTCGTGCCCGGCCGCATGGGGTCGCCGGGCGTATGCGCGGCCAGCATGTCCGTCAGCCGTGCGGCAAAGGCGTCGTGCAGGGGATGTTCGACAATGAGCCGCTTGGCCGCGATGCAGGCCTGCCCACAGGCCCGCATCCGGGCGGTTTCCGCCGCCGTGCAGCAGTCGTCGAGACGGGCGTCGGCCAACACGATAAACGGGTCCGAGCCGCCAAGCTCCATGACCGCCTTTTTGACATTGGCGCCGGCCAGGGCCCCAACGGCCGCGCCGGCGGCGGCCGAACCGGTCAGCGTCACGCCGCGCACGGCCCGGTGGGCCACGGCGGCCGGGACCAGATCGGTTGGAATGCGCAGCACCCGCACCAGATTTTCGGGAAAGCCGGCCTCGATAAAGAGCGCTTCCAGGGCCATGGCCGCGCCAAGGACGTTGGGCGCGTGTTTGATGGCCAGGGCGTTGCCGGCGGCGAGATTGGGCGCGGCCGTGCGCAACACCTGCCAGTAGGGAAAGTTCCAGGGCATGATGGCCAAAATGGTGCCGAGCGGTTCGTAGGTCACCAGGCGGCGGCCGGTCTCGGCGGGGGAGGGTTCGTCCCCGAGCCAGCGCGGGGCCATTTTGGCGTAAAAGCGGCAAACCCGGGCACACCGGCGCACTTCGGCTTCGGCTTCGGGCAGGAGTTTGCCCATTTCCCGTGTGGCCAGTGCGGCCAGCGGGGCGACGCGGGCCTCGAACAGATCGGCTAGCCGGAGCAGCCTGGCGCAACGTTCGGCCAATGGCGTGGCGCGCCAGCCGGAAAACGCCGCCGCGCTGTCGTCCAAAATGCGTTGCAGGGCCGGGCCGTCGTGGGCCGGATAGTTGGCGAAGGGCTGGCCGGTGGCCGGATTGGTGCTGACAAACATCGTATATGGCATAAGTGGCGGCCAGGACGCAGGCGGCTTACGGCCGGCGCGGCATGGAGCCATGGGTTAAAAAGGACGCGACATCCTTTGGGACCGGAGGGTGTCGGGGGGGACGACTCCGTCGCGACGGCGGAAAACGTCGTCAGGGACCACATCGGACAGGTTCGGGAGGCAGTCCGTTTGGACGCGGCCAACCTCGGCAACAATTCTCTCCGAAGAGCGGCAGCATAGCTGTTTTGTCGGATCAAGCCAAGGCCGCTTCCCGGCGTGTCTTCCCCTTTTGCCCGGCTCCCGCTACAAGAAGGAAAAACGACATGGGAGTGAAGGATGCAGGCGAAACGGCTTTGTTGCGCACTGTTGGCGATCAGTTGTCTTGGCTGGGGCCAGGCTCTGGCGATCCCGCTGAAGAAAGAACCTCCCCTGGTGACGCAGCCGAAAAAGGATCCGGCACGGGAGATCTTTTTGCAAACCGTCGGCCTGCTGGCCGGCCAGGGACTGGTGCTCGGACATGCCTCGTTAGCCGGCATCGCCGTCCAATTCGATAAAAACCTGTTGCCCCGGGAAAAGGCCGAACAGGCCCTGGTCGAGGCGGGCCGCTATAATGATCTGGTCCTGTCGGCCTTTAAAGACCGCCTCATGGGCCAGCTCAGTAACGAGGAACGCCGGGATTTAGGGTTGTTGATCGGCTTTTACGAGGTGCAGCGCGACGCCATCGCAGCCCTGGCCACCTACGTGCGCGGCGGCAATCAGAAGGTTCGCGAAGCCTTCGAGGCGCAACAGGAACGGATGACCGCCATCATCCGTCAGATCAGCCTGAACGCCGCCCATTGACGCCTTCTTGCCAAGGATTGTTGAGTATGCAAGAAGGGCAGGTGAGGGAGAGCGTTTGAGTCCGATGCGTTGTCCCCATTGAGGAGAAGGTTATGAAGAAACTGCTCTGTCTGTGCCTGCTGGCCGGCTTCCTGTTGGCCGCAGTGACCGTGACGCAGGAGGCCGAAGCACGGCCGCCCTGTCCGCCGGGGTATTTCTGGGACGGTCCGAATGGCTGCATGCCCATTCCCTACGCACCGCCCCCGCCTCCTCCGGCTTACTATTATCCGGTGGCCTGCCCGCCGGGGACGTACTGGCAGGGCAACGCCTGCGTACCTGTGCCGCCCCCACCGCCTCCGGCTCCGGGAATCGGCATCTTTCTGCCACCGATTCAAATCGGTCGTTAACGCGCACGGTGTCGGGGCGCTGCCCCGAGCCCTGCCAGGGCGCTGCCCTGGACCCGCTGGGGGAAATGATTTCCCCCAGACCCCCTGCGCTTTTTTCACTGCGTTCGCGTAAAAGGCCCTTGCTGGTTGCAGCACGGGCCTTTTGGTTTTTCTGGGCCCGGCCCCGCGCCCCGTTCTGTGGGGCTCGTCGTGGTTCGTGTTCGCAAATGGCTGCTCC
>Ga0183100_1000503_pt1 | contig 30387 bp, 23 predicted proteins | sample Biomet2_FD_127789 | JGI IMG/M metagenome (GOLD analysis project Ga0183100, IMG submission 127789) | Microbial communities from bioreactor (seeded with anoxic lake sediment) at LBNL, California, USA - Biofuel metagenome 2 | ecosystem: Engineered > Bioreactor > Anaerobic > Unclassified ...
ACTTAAAAGTATAGGAGAATTATCACGTGTATCACTTAATACTTGCATAAAGAATAACTTTAATTTAAGTTTGGTTCCAAGAGTAACAAATATTTATATTATCTAACAGAAAAAATGAAATATTTCTATAATTAAGAAAAAATCATACCACAGATATTTGCTTAAATTTGAAATAAAACTTATATTTGTTATTCAATTTTTCATGCGAGAGTGGCGAAATTGGCAGACGCGCTAGACTTAGGATCTAGTACCTAACGGTGTCGGGGTTCGAGTCCCCGCTTTCGCACCATTATTCACACCATTTTTTGAGGTTAATTTGGAATATAAAATAATTGATATTTCTGCTACTGAAAAAGAGTTAGAATTATCTCTGACTTACGATGAAATAAAACAAGACATAGATGAAAAAGTAAAAGAACGTGTAAAAAAAATTGAACTCCCCGGTTTCCGCAAAGGCAAAGCTCCCCTTTCAATGATCAAAAAAATGTATGGTGATGAACTTGAATATGATGCAGCCGAAAAAGTTGCACAGAAGAAATTTTTTGACCTGGTCAAAGAAAAGGATATTAAATATTACGGTACTCCGGCAATTATTGATCTTAAGTTTAATCCCAATGAAAACTTGTTCCTTAAAGTCAGTTATGAAGTAATGCCTGTCTTTGAAATAAATAATTACAAGAGCCTTGACGTTGAAGTTATTAAATTCCCGGAAAATCCTAATGAAGTTCAGGAAGAAATTGACTATCAGTTAAGTCAAAAAAGAACATTAGAAGATGCTGACGTAGTTGGCGACAATGACAATTATGTTGTCTCTATTGAAGTTGTTGAAAAAGATAATGAAGGTAAAGTTTCTGAAGATGCAAAGCCTTCTACTCTTGACGTTGACATGACTGAAAAAAATCTCAACAAAGATTTATATGCTAAGTTAAAAGGTGTTAAAGCCGGTGATACTTTCGATTTTGAATTTGAAGATCATAGCGGCCATGATCATTCTGAGCATGAACATACCGAAGAAGAACATCACCATGAAGTTAAAAAAATCCTTTATAGTGTTAAGGTTTTAGGTGTTAAAAGTATAATACTGCCTGAACTTAATGAAGAATTAATTAAGAAAATCAGCCGCGGTAAAGCTGAGAATCTTGATGAATATAAAAAATTAATTTCTGATGATCTGGCTCAATATCGTGATAATATGATGAAGGATTATACCAACCTTCTTGTAAGAAAAAAAGTTATTGACTCTAATGAGCTTGATTTACCTAAAAGTTTCATCGAAAAATACATTGATGACGTTGTGAAAATGGAACTAGAACATCAAAAATCACATGACCATCAGGGACATGATCATAATCATGTTCACAAATCTAAAGATGAAATTAGAAAAGATGTTGAAAAAAACGCAGAACAAGATTTAAAATGGCTCATTATCAGAGATCAAATTATTGATCAAGAAAAAATTGAAGCTAAAGAAGAAGATTTACTTAAATTTGCCGAAAAAGAGGCTCCACGCTATGGATTGGATCCTAATAAATTTGTAGAATTATACGGCAACAACCTTACTCAAACCATTCAAAACGAAAAATTCTTAGAGTTCTTAAGAGATAATAATAATATTATTTATAAAGAAGAAGAGGTTAAAGCGAATGAGTAAATTAGAAATTTATAATCAGCTTGTTCCTTATGTTATTGAGCAGACAGGAAGAGGCGAAAGAGGCATGGATATTTATTCACGCCTGCTTAGAGAGCGTATTATTTTTATCGGTACTCCAATTGATGATCATATTGCCAGCTTAACTATAGCTCAGCTTATTTTTTTGGAAGCAGAAGACTCAGAAAAAGATATTAACTTATATATCAATTCACCTGGCGGTTCTGTTTCAGCAGGTTTGGCTATTTACGACACTATGAAATATATTAAACCTGATGTTGCTACTATTTGCGTTGGTATGGCTGCAAGTATGGGTGCAATTTTACTTGCCGGCGGTGCTGATGGCAAAAGAGCTTCATTGCCAAATAGCAGAATTATGATTCATCAGCCATGGATTGGCGGCTTACAGGGACAGACTACCGACATTGAAATTCATGCCCGTGAGATGGTAAAGACAAGAGATTCATTATATAAAATTCTTGCTGACCATACAGGTAAAACTTTGGAAGAAATTTCAAAGGATTGTGAAAGAGATTATTATTTATCTCCTGAAGAAGCAAAAGCTTACAAACTGATTGATAACGTTTTTGAAAAACGTGCTACACTAAAGTAATTACATAAAAAAAGCCTCTGTAAAAAGAGGCTTTTTTTTATCTACAAATTCACTTAGTTAAAAACTCTTCTCGCCTATTCCTTAGATAAATTTGCCTGGCTAATTTCATTTTGTTCTTCTGTAGAAATCACCTTTTGAATATCAATTAGAATTATTAACCTGTCATCAAGTTTACCAACCGATTTAATAAAGTTAGAATTAATATTTGTAGTCAATTCAGGGGGAGCTTCAGTTATGCTCTCCGGAATTCTTAATACCTCACGCACTGAATCTACTATGAATCCAATCGTGTTGTTATTTACTTCTACTACTATTATCCTGGTGTTTTTATCTGTCGGCTTTTTCTCCAAGCCAATCTTATAGCGTAAATTAATCACGGGAATAATTCTTCCGCGAAGATTTATTACACCATCAACAAAATCAGGTGAGTTTGGAACTTTAGTAATTTGTATCATCCTAATAATTTCATGAACAAGGATAATATCTACTGCAAACTCTTCATTACCTACTATAAAGGTTACAAGCTGTAACAGTTCACTGTTTTCTTTTTTTTGCACTTCTAAATCAGACATAATTTTTCCGTAAAATAATTATTTTCTTTATTATCGAAATATTTTTTATATATTATAGGGCTTAAATAAATATTATTAAAGCCTTGCGTATAATATTAAAATGATGATCTAATTAGCAACATGAATAGTCAAATTTCTTTTGGTAAAATACACATTTTCTAATTTTTCTAATAACTAAAATATCACTAAATCAATTATGGAAATAAAAACAAGAATTACTGAGCTTTTTAATATTAAATATCCAATTATCCAGGCAGGAATGGTTTGGGCAAGCGGATGGAAGTTAGCATCAGCAGTTTCCAATGCTGGCGGGCTGGGAGTTATTGGTGCCGGCTCTATGAAGCCCGACTTGCTGCGCGAACATATTCAAAAGTGCAAAGAGGCTACACCATTCCCTTTCGGAGTAAATGTCCCTCAATTGCGGGCAGATGCTGCAGATCTAATTAAAGTAATTGTCGAAGAAAATATAAATATTGTTTTTACTTCTGCCGGAAGTCCGTCTAAATTTATTGATTTTCTTAAAAACAATAATGCAAAGGTGGTTCATGTAGTATCTTCTTTAAAATTTGCACTAAAAGCACAAGACGCCGGATGCGATGCTGTGGTTGGCGAAGGTGTTGAAGCTGGCGGACATAATGGCTATGATGAGATTACAACTATGTGCTTAATTCCTAATTTATGTGCAAATTTGAATATTCCGGTTATTGCTGCGGGCGGAATTTCCAACGGCCGGCAAATTTTAGCCGCTTTATCCTTAGGTGCTGAGGCCGTGCAAATGGGAACGCGCTTTGCCGCAACAATTGAGTCTTCTGCTCATACTAACTATAAGAATACATTATTGAATGCAAAGGAAAACAGCACCGTTTTGGCATTAAAAAAGATTGCTCTTGTCAGAATGATAAAAAATGAATTTGCCGATATGGCATTATCAGAAGAGTTTGAGAAATGCAAAAGTAAGAATGAACTATTAGAATTATTAGGGAAGAAACGTGAAAGATCCGGCATCTTTGAAGGTGATATCGATGGAGGAATGATGGAGGCAGGTCAGTCAGCAGTTTTAATTAATGACATCCCATATGTGAAAGACCTAATGGCTTCTTTAATTGATGAAATAAAAATAGCAAAGGATACATTAAATAATCTATTCAAATAGGTCATTATATAGACTAAATCTTAATTATCATATTTTTAATTAATTGCTTTATAGTTATGTCATTTTTACTTAAATTTTATTTACTAATTTATTTTCTATAATACATCCCGGAATAACAGAGTGAAATCAGCAAATTCTTTATTTATAATATTTGCGTTTATCGTACTTGCAAATATTGATTTATTCTCCCAGAAAGAGAAAGATAGCTTAAAATACGATATCCAAGATCTGGTAATTGTAGGCACCAGAACAACTGAAAAGATTATTGATATTCCATATTCTGTATTTAGTGTCGACCGAAAGGAGCTTGCTTTTGGCAAAAAAGTTTCCGCCAAGGATGTACTTGCTGATGTCCCGGGTTTATTCCTTCAATCCCGTTATGGTAATCATGATTTGCGTGTTTCTATAAGAGGTTTTGGTACCAGATCTAATTCCGGTGTAAGAGGTGTAAAGATTCTGCAGGATGGAATACCCGAATCAGAGCCAGATGGCGAAACAGTTATTGACGCAGTAGATTTGACCTCATTAGGCGGTGTTGAAGTAGTAAAGGGAAATCTATCATCACTTTATGCAAATGCTCCGGGTGGTGTCATTAATTTTAAATCTGATATGTATTTCCCAACAAGTTTTGTCACTCTAAATAATCAAATGGGTAAATATGGCTTTAGACAAAACGGTATTAAATTTGGAGTTAAACAAGATAATAACAGGTTTTTCCTATCTTATAATTATCAGAACATGAACGGCTATAGACAGCACAGCGGAGAAAGTCAGCATTTAATAAATACCATCTATCAAGGAGTAATCGGCGAAAAATCAACTATTTCCGTAATGGGTAATTTTGTTCGTGGATTTATTCGTTTACCCGGTTCTTTAACAAAAGAAGAATTTAATTCTGACCCTTTCCAGGCCAGTCCCTATGCTTTGACAAATGATTTTAAAAGAATTACAAGTAAGGGCAGAGCTGCGGTTCGCTTTATAACTTACTTTGATAATTATGAAAAGAATGAGCTTGAATTGACTGCTTACGGCGGTATAAAGGAGCTGGAAAAAGCTGATCAAGATGTATATATAAAAAATACCCGATATTCAATTGGCTCTACTATAAAATACTCTAATAAGGCTGTTTTGTTCGACCGGAAAAATATCTTTACTCTTGGTTTAGATTATGCTTATCAGGCAGGACCTATAAATAACTTTGAAAATATTTTGGGAACTCCAAATATATCGAAACTTTTAGGTTCATATGATTTAAATTTAAGCAATATTGGTGTCTATTTTCTGGATCATTTAAATATACTACCTGAAAAATTAGACCTCTTCGTATCAAGCAGATTTGATAGATATATTTATTCAAAGGATAGTTATTTCTATTCTCTTTTAACCGACACTTCAAGAGTCTTACAACAGTTGACACCCAAAATAGGTATTAATTTTAAATTGGCTCCAAATATTGCATTGTATTCTTCTTATGGTATCGGATATGACTTCCCTGCTTTAAGTGAAATGACGAATAATTTATTGACTTCAGATATTAAATACTCATTGAACCCAGATTTAAATCCACAGAAGTCGAGTAATTTTGAGATTGGAATTAAAGGAAATATTTTAAATTTTGACTCTGAATTCATGAGAAAATTATTTTTTGAAATTACTTATTTCGACTATTTAATACGCGACGAAATTGTCCCTTATCAAATATCAAATATAACTTATTTCAAAAATGCCGCCAAAACCAGACGGCAGGGTATTGAAACCGGAATTAAGTCTGAACCATTTGAAGGAATTGAGATGGTAGTAAATTACACCATTACTAATTTTAAGTATAAGGAATATACATCACTTGTTAATACTCAATCTCAGCCTATATTAGAAAATTATAAAGATAATTATGTCCCTTCAGTACCTACGAATATTATGAACTTTATTCTAAACTATGAATTTGAGATTTCTGAAGAACTATCAGGTCTGTTACAGTGGGATTGTGATTTCATTTCAAAAATGTATGTAAATGACAAGAATGATGAGACTTCCCCCGGTTATTTTTATGGGAATATGATGTTTGGTCTGAATTTTAAATTTGAGAAGTTTGGATTAATAACTTTTATTGGAGCAAATAATATTTTTGATAAAAGATACGCAGGTTTTATAAATATAAACGATTATAACAAACGGTATTATGAAACCGGTGAGCCAAGAACAATTTATGCCGGTTTGAATATAACTTTTAAATATTAATATGAAACTGTATTTAACAATATTCTGTATATTTTCTATTTGTTTCTGTTTAAATGGCCAAACAAATTTTAGAATTTTCCCAAGCAATGTGACTCAAACAGAACCGGTTGTCTCTGTCTGCCCGGCTGATTCAAATTTTATATATGTCAGTGCGGTTACAATTAACACATCTAATGGTTTTAAAAGTGAGGGTTCTTATATTACAACTGATGGGGGCAAACATTGGTCCGGATCCGATACATGTTCCGGGGCATCCATTCTAAACCATGGCGGTGATCCGGGTGTGGCTGTTACAGCGAATAAAAGATTAATTCTAACCCATATTGGATCTTTTTATGTGGGAGTTTATAGCCACTATTCTGATAATTTTGGTAAGAATTGGTCAAACGCATATACCTTAACCTCAAATCAGCCGGAAGATAAAGGAACAACGGATATTGATGATTTTCCCGGTAGTCCATTCTTTGGACGGGTTTACTCCGCTTGGGTTGAGTATCTTCTCCCCTTTCCGGTTAATGTATCTTATTCATCAAATTCCGGAGAGAGCTGGTCCACAGCTAAAGTCGTGAACAATAATCCTCCTGGAAGGTGTTCAAGCGGTAATATCAAAGTTGGTAAAAGCGGTTATGTATATATTTGCTGGGCCGGAGTTAGCAATTTATCCCCATTCACTGAAAATTTTGTAGGATTTGCTTCTTCTTCTGACGGCGGTGTAAACTGGCAGGTAAATAATAATATTTTTAACATGCATGGTATAAATGGGACTCTTCCTTCCAAAAACAATATAAGAGTGAATGGCCTGCCGCAAATGGCAACTGATAGAACAAATGGAATAAGAAGCGGTTACATTTATATTGTAACTACTGAGACAAATTCTTCTGCAGCAGGTTCTGATCCGGATATAATTTTTAGAAAATCATCTGACAACGGCATAACGTGGTCCCAAGGTACAAGGGTAAATCAGGATTCATTTAACAATGGGAAGATTCAATATTTCCCTTCCATTGATGTTGACAAGAACGGCAATATAAATGTAATTTATTATGATGACAGAAATACCAGCTCCGACTCTGCTGAAGTTTTTATTTCTCATTCCACAGATGGCGGCATAACCTGGATTGAACAAGTATTAAGTGATCACAGGTTCAAACCTAAACCGATTGCAGGAGGGGCTTCTTATTATCAGGGAGATCATATTTCTCTTACTTCTGCCGGTGATAAAATTATTGCATTCTGGATGGATGATTTTTCAGGCACCTATCAAGTTTGGACAAAAATAATTCCACTGTTTCCAACTGATGTAAAAGAAAATGATATATTAAATTATGATTATTCGCTGCAACAGAACTACCCCAATCCATTTAATCCTGTTACGCATATTAACTATTCAATCCCAAGATCTTGTCTTGTTAGTATAAGAATATATGATGTAATGGGAAAAGAGATTACTGAATTAGTCAACGCTGAGAAACCACAGGGTAATTATACTTTAACATTTAATGCTGCTAATTTGCCAAGCGGTGTTTATTTTTGTAAAATAAAAGCCGGAATTTATACTAAGACCACTAAAATGGTTTTATTAAAATAGTTTTATCTAAAATTTCCAGACTAATTACAACTCCAATTAGTCTGGAATTATAACAACACTACAATATAAGGAGCAAATCAAATAATATTTACTTCTTCAGTTATTGCTATTCCGAATTTTTCATAAACACTTTTTTTAATTAATGCAGCCAACTTTATAATTTCGTTTGGCTGTGCAGAACCATAATTACATAAGATTAATGCCTGCTCAGTGTAACAGCCTGCATCCCCAAAACGCTTTCCTTTCCATCCGCATTGCTCAATTAACCAGCCTGCAGGTATTTTATATACATCAGGTGCTGTATTGTAAAAAGGTATTTGGGGATTTATTTTTTGTATAGCAATGAATTCTATTTCGCTTATTTCAGGATTTTTAAAAAAGCTTCCGGCATTTCCAATTTTATCAGTATCAGGCAGTTTCGATTGTCTTATATTAATTACTGCCTCTCTCACATCAGCGATAGAGTAATCATTTTTGGGGAGTTTCTCTAATTCTGATTTAATTCTGCCGTAATTAATATTCAGAATGGGAAGTTTAGAAAGTCTGAATATTACCTCAGTAATAATAAACTTATTCCTTAGTTCATGCTTAAATATGCTGCTTCTGTAACCAAACTTACACTCAGAATTCATAAAAAGCTTTTCATTTATCGAAGAAATCTCATATCCTTTTATGCTGAATACAGTATCTTTTACTTCCTGACCATATGCCCCAATATTTTGTATTGGTGCTGCTCCTACAGTCCCCGGTATTAGTGAAAGATTTTCCACGCCCCCATAATTTTTACTTACTGCAAAATCAACAAAATTATCCCAAATTACCCCTCCGCCAACTTTTACATACACATAAGTATCATCTTCATTAATTACGCTGATATCCTGATTCTTTAATTTTATTACCAAGCCATCAAAATCATTTCTAAATAATATGTTACTTCCCTGCCCGAGCATAAGAATTGGCATATTATTAATATCTTTATCAGACAATAACAATTTTAATTCTTCTTCATTATTAATTTCGATAAAATTTCTAGCTTTTACATCAAAATTAAAAGTATTGTATTTTTTAAGCGAATAATTTCTTTGAATTTCCATTTTATTTTTTTTTGTTTATCCAAACTTAACAATTTTTAACATTTTTACATAGATAAATTAAGTAAATCTGTTTACCATTTTATTATATTAGCAAAATAAGTCTGGCAAATTAAATTTTTAATAGTAATTGCTTCTAAATGTATAATTAACATACTTTTTTATTTTTTTTACTTATCTATTAACTATTTTTTTGCTATTTTTTCTTATCAATTTTTTAAACTCTTATAACCCAAAGTTACAATGGAAATCTTTCAAATCGTACTGCTTTTTATAGTTTTCTTATCAATTGCCGTATTAATGTTTTTAAGGAAACTACCTGCATTACTTGCCTTACCCATAATGGCATTTTTGTTTCCCATAATTTCGGGAGTTTCGTTAAACACTACGGTGCAAAATGTGCTCGGTCTTGGTGCAACAAAACTTTCGGAAGCCTATACTATCGCTATTTTTGGAAGTATGTTATCAGTTTTATTGCAGAAAACAGGTATTGCTGAAAGTTTTATTAAAATTGGCGCTGAACTTTCGGGAGATAAGCCATGGACTATTGCAGTAATTATGCTTCTGCTTATCACCCTTTTATTTACAACGTTGGGAGGATTAGGAGCTATAATTATGGTTGCTTCAGTTGTGTTGCCTATTATGGCATCAGTCGGCATCGGGCCTTTAACAACTGTAGGTATTTTCTTAATCGGACTTTCTTTGGGCGGGACATTAAATGTTGGAAACTGGGCTGTTTATACTACTGTTCTGGGTTTGTCGGTTAGTGAAGTTAGAACTTTTGCTTTAATTATGTTTAGCATAACTTTTGTTGTTTCATTAGTCTATATTACAATTATGCTTTATAAGGACGGGCACGATATCAATTTCAAAAGCATTATCATTAAAAGTTTATGTTTCATCGGAGTTATGTCTTTTTTATATTTTGGATTCAATAAGCTTGATCCTTCAATACAAAATAATATCTCGTCTTTTTTTTCAGCTGCATTTGAATTATTTAAATATGTAATCGGCATATTACTTAGTTTACTGTTTATTGTCGCTATTATTAGGGCAATAAGAGGAAAAAATAGTAACGGAATTCACTGGATATCATATTTTACACCTATGATACCCTTATTTCTTATTCTTATTTATAATATGAATTTTATTGCCGCTTTTATAATAGGGCTGATCTATGGATTTGTATCAACCTATAAGAAAAAATCTCTAAATACATTCGTTAGAGCAATACTTGAAGGCGGAAGTGTAGTAATGCCGGCAATTGCGCTGATGCTGGGAATTGGTATGTTATTATTAGCTGTTTTAGGCCCCCCTACTGCTTCGGTTAAAGAAAAAATAAAGTTGAATGAATCCGGAAGCACTATTTATAAAGTCCCTTCTGATTTTATTTCCCGGGAAAAAGGAAGCAACATTATTGTAAAAGTTGATAACAAAGCAAAAACCGAATGGCTTTCAGATTCTACACTTGCGATATCAGGTAAACCATATTCAAATATCTCTTGTGAGCTTAACAACTGGCCTGTATTAAATTTATTAAAACCTCTATTTACCAGGATAGTACCAACTAATGCGATAGCTTATATAATCATATTTATGCTTATGGCCCCACTCGCACTATATAGAGGACCTCTGAATGTATGGGGTATGGGTTTCGGGATGGCTGCCATATTTTTAGCAAGCGGTATGCCGGCCGGTGCTATTATGGGACTTTTATTATCTGTTGGACAGATTCAGGGAATTAGTGATCCTACAAATACTCAAAATGTTTGGTTAGCTAATGAAATGAGAGTAGATGTTCAAAAGATATTGTGGAATACAATTCCGTATACCTGGATAATAGCATTATTAGGATTAATTGCAGCTGCATTTTTATTTATGAAATAAATGATATTGAAGAGTTTTACCATATGAGAAAAATAAAGATAGGAATTGATGTAGGCGGAACATTTACTCACGCAGTAGCTGTTGACATTGCTGATTACTCTATTATTGGCAAATCTTGTGTTCCTACTACTCATACGGCTGCTGAAGGAGTTGCCAAAGGTGTAGTTGACTCAATGATCTTTCTGCTTAATTCTTGCCATATTGATTCAGGCGAGATTATTCTTATTGCTCACTCCACAACACAAGCTACCAATGCTCTTTTAGAAGGAGATGTTGCAAAAGTTGGTGTTATTGGCTTGGGCAAGGGCTTTGAAGGAAAAATTGCTAAAATTGAAAGCAACCCGGGAAATATAGAACTTGCCCCGGGCAAATTTTTACAGACTGTATTTACTTTTTTTGATGTTGAAAAGCCGGATTGGAAAAATGAAATTATCCCGGCTATACATGAGCTAAAAAAACAAGGTGCTGAAGTTTTTGTTGTCTCTGAGGCATTTGGTGTTGACCATCCTGAAAATGAAGAATTTGTACTTCAATCTATTGAAAGAGAAGGTTTTTTAGGTGCTGCTGCAAGTAAAATCTCTAAGCTTTATGGATTAAAAGTTAGGACTCGTACAGCAGTAATAAATGCAAGCATGATGCCCAAAATGCTGGATACAGCTAACATGACAGAGCAAGCAGTAAGGGAAAGCGGCATTACGGCTCCACTTATGGTTATGCGCTCCGATGGCGGTATTATGGATATTAACGAGATGAGGAAACGGCCAATTCTAACTATGCTTTCAGGACCTGCCGCGGGTGTTGCAGCTGCATTGATGTATGCTAAAATTTCAGATGGTATTTTTCTGGAAGTTGGAGGTACTTCAACAGATATTTCGGTTATTAAAAATGGGAAACCACAAGTTAAGACTGCAAAAATTGGTAAGTTAAGACTCTTTGTAAGGACATTAGACGTTAGGACTTTAGGTATTGCAGGAGGATCAGTTCCCCGTATAAGCGGAAATAAAGTTATAGACGTTGGCCCAAGAAGTGCTCATATTGCTAAGTTAAGCTATGCTGCATTTTCAGAGCATAATGATTTTAGTCATATTGATATTGAAAAAGTTCAGCCTTTACCCGGTGATCCGGAAGATTACCTGGCAATTTCAAATAGCTCAAAAGTTAAATACACAATAACTCCTACTGAGTCCTCTTACTATTTAAAACTGGTAAAAGAAGTTGGCCATGGCGCAGGAAATAAGGAAGCAATAGATTCAATCTTCAATTCCGTTTCTGCAAAATTAAATATTTCAGCTAAAAAATTAGCTGAAGAAATTTTGTCGATATCTGCATCAAAAATAAAACCAATTATTAAGCAATTAGTAAGAGAATATAAGCTTGATGAAAGTTTAATTCAATTTGTAGGCGGCGGCGGCGGTGCCTCTGCAATTGTACCCTTTACATCAAGATATATGGATATTCCTCATAACATTGCAAATAATTGTGAAGTTATATCTGCAATAGGTGCTGCTTTAGGAATTATAAGGGATTCTGTTGAAAGGAATATAATTAATCCTACCGAAAGCGATATCTTATCTCTTAGGCAGGAAGCTGAAGACTCTGTAATAGCTATGGGAGCTATTCCTGAATCAGTTGAGGTTACTATTGAAATTGATAATCAGAATAAAAAAGTAATTGCAACTGCACTTGGCTCCAGCGAGATGAGAACCCGTGAATTGGGCATTAAAGAGCTATCGGAAAAAGAATTATTAGAGATATGTGCAGCTTCTTTTAAAGTTGATCAAAATAAACTAAGGATAGCAGGCAGAACATCAAGACTACTTGCTATATATTTGGAAGATATTAAGAGCCATTTATTCGGATTATATAAATCCGAGACTAAGAAATGCAAAGTTGTTGATGTTGAAGGTACAATTAAACTGCAGATAAATGATTGTATAGTTGAAGAAGTAAAAGTTAAAGATACAAAAAGTAAAATTTCTGAAATTATTTCTAAACTTACCTCTTTCGGCGATGCCGGAGCTTTGGTACCTGATATCTATTTCTTGATTGGCAGCAAAATTATTGATACTTCCGGTCTTATTTTAGAATCCCAAGTATTATCGTTAGCAGAAATTGAACTAAAAAAAGTTTCCGATGAAGAGAATATAATTATTATTGCTTCAGAAAAAAAATAATTTTTAACAAACACAAATATTAGACTATGACATATTTAGAAAATACATTTTCAAAGCTTAAAAACGGATTAATAGTTTCATGTCAGGCCGAAGGTGATGATCCTTTTAATAAACCTGAATTAGTAGCTCTATTTGCAAAAGCCGCAATAATGGGGGGTGCCGCAGGTATTAGAACAGAAGGTTATGAAAAGACAAGAGCCATTGTTGAGAAGGTAGATGTTCCGGTAATTGGATTAATTAAATCGTACTTTCCTGATAATTCTGTTAGAATAACAGGATCATTTAGTGATGTTGATAAACTTATGGCTTCAGGATGCAGTATAATAGCGGTAGATGGAACTTTTAGAAAAAGGGAAAATTTATCAGGACCTGAATTTATAAGTAAAATTAAAAAAAAGTATAACTGCCTTATAATGGCGGACATTGCACAGGCTGCCGAAGGACTTGCATGTTTTGATGCAGGTGCTGATTGCGTCTCAACTACCTTAAGCGGGTACACGCCTGACACTGCAAATAATCCTAAGGATAAACCTGATTTCGAATTAGTAAAAAAGCTTGTAGATCATTTGCCCATTCCTGTCATAGCGGAAGGAAAGGTAAACACTCCGGAATTGGCTGCTGAAATGATGAAATATAAACCATGGTCAATTGTCGTAGGTACTGCCATTACAAGACCCAGAGTTGTTACAAATTGGTTTATCAATAAAATGAATGAGGGGATTTAACAAATACTTATGGAAACTGGAAAAATTATTTTTGGTACTGACGGCTGGCGCGGTCTAATTGATAAAGAGATAAATAACGATTCTGTTGCTCTTGTGGCACAGGCATTTGCTGATTATCTGAATTCTACTTTCAGCAAAACTAAACAAATAAAAGTAGCTATAGCCTACGATGGAAGAAGGAATTCTCCTTCTTTTGCAAATATTATTGCAAAAGTGCTTTCCGGCAATGATATTATAGTTTATCTGGCTAATCAAATTGAGCCTACACCCGTGCTTTCTTACTTTGTAAAGTATAAACAGCTTGATGCAGGTATTATGGTGACTGCAAGTCATAATCCGGCAAAATATAACGGATTAAAATTTAAAGCAAATTACGGCGGTCCTTTTTTTACTGAGGAGACTGCCAAAGTTGAAGGGTTATTGGGTAAATCAGGGATTAAAAGTAATAACGAGAATATTATTAAATCAGATATTCGAACCCCCTACCTTAATCATTTAGAAGAAGTTATTGATTTCAAATTGATTAAAAAGAGCGATATAAATATACTTGTTGACTCAATGGGAGGTGCCGGCCAATTAATTCTGGAAAATTTACTTCATAAACATAATATTAAATGTCATACTATTTTTGGAATTCCCAGAAATGATTTCTACAACAGATTAGCCGAACCAATTGAAAAAAACTTATTAAAACTTAGCGATCATCTCTCAAAAGAGAAGTATTCCTTCGGATGCGCAACAGACGGGGATGCAGATAGAGTTGGTGTTGTCTTAGATGGCGGAGCATGGCTTTCAGCACAATATACAATCCTTCTGATAGCTGATTATTTGATCAATAAAAAAGGCTATTCCGGCAATTTAGTTAAAACATCCTCCGTTACAGGCAAATTAAATCAAATTGGATTGCAAAAAGACAGGAAGGTTTTTGATGTTCAGGTTGGCTTTAAATATATTTGCGAAAAAATGATAGAGGAGGATATTGCTTTTGGAGCTGAAGAAAGCGGAGGTTTCGGTTATAAAAATCATATGCCCGAAAGAGATGGCATCCTTTCTTCACTGATTATTGCAGAGATGCTTGCATCCTCGAAATATAAGTCGCTTAAAGAATATTTTTATAGTAAGAAAGAGGAATTCGGAGATATTTTCTATTCACGAATTGACATGGAATATCTTAAGCCTGACAGAATTGAGATACTCCCCTCTCTTTATAAAAATCTTCCTCCCAGCATAGCAGATTTTGAAGTCGTCAATTCACAAATTTTTTATAGCAGCCGCGGAATTATAAATGGATTGAAACTAAACCTGCAAGGAAATGCCAGGTGGCTTTTAATTCGCGCCTCTGAGACGGAACCAATAATTAGGATTTATGCGGAAGGTGAATCTGATCTGGAAGTAAACAATATTCTATCCGCAGGTCAATATTTTTTCAAATGATAATTATCTAAACATGGCAAACAATAAAATAGTAAAATCAAAAGAATCTAACATACTTTTTAATAAATTGGGAAAAGAATTTGCAGCAATTTATAATCCTGAGTTTATTTTTCCCGGTTACGAATTAGTTCCGCTCGCCCCCATAATAAAAGCTCCTATTAAAGGACTGAAAGCAGTTGTTATGGATATGGATGGGACTACAACTACAACTGAAGAGTTGTGTACTCATTCATTAGAAATTATGGTGAGAAAAATAACAGGACGTCTCTCCTCTTCCCAATGGAGCGGACTAGACCATGAAAAAGATTATCCCAACATTATTGGTAATTCCACAACTAAGCATGTTGAATATCTAATAAAGAAATATGGTTCAGGAATTGTTAGGGAGGAGCTTGCTAATTCTTATATTTATGCTGCATTATGGACTTTGCTAATTGGTCAGGATGATGGCCGTAAAGCTGAAGTTAGAACTAATATGATAAACCTCGGTTTAAAAGATATCTTAACTGAAAAAAAATATTTAGCATTACAAAACATTTCCCAAGTTTCATCAAAAAAGTTAAATTCTCTATTCAAAGCATTAAGAAGTAAATATTCTCCTTTGTTTAAAGGCGTTACTTTCAATGATTTGGTAAAAGCATCAATTGATATTTATTATCAAAAATATCACGAAATATTATTTCAAATTGACAAAGGCGAAAGCAAGAAACTTGCTGCACAGTTTTTAGGTGATAAGAATAAACATCTTATTGAGCCAATGACAGGCGTGCCTGTTTTCTTAGCGTTAATTAAAGGTCTGCTTGGTGCAGATGTAAAATTTGTTATAAATGAATTAATAAATTCTTTTTATGATAACCCTGCTGCAATTTCCGGTTCTGAATTGAAGAAGATAGAAAAATCAATTATTAAATTGTCGCTTAATTTTGAAAAAAAGCCGGCAAAAGTTGCCGTAGTAACTTCGTCTATCCATTATGAGGCAAATATCGTATTAAAAGAAGTTTTCAAAGTTATACACGAAGAAATTGAGAAATGGAACCTTCCTGCTGAAAGGAAAGCAAAACTACTTGAACATTTTTCTGATCATAATAGGTTTTATAATGCTTTTATAACTGCTTCCGATTCTAACGAAATCCGGCTAAAACCTCACCGCGATCTATACAGTATTGCCTTACATCAGCTTGATATTCCTAAAAATGACTTTAATCAGGTAATAGGTTTGGAAGACAGTGAAAGTGGAACTATTGCTATTAGAGCAGCAGGTGTTGGCTTATGTGTTGCAGTACCATTTATTAAAACCACAGGGCACAATTTTGAGGCCGCTGCTTATGTTGCAAATAAAGGTCTGTCCGAAATTATTTTAAAACATAATTGCTTCTTAAAATAAATATTTTTATGATTACAATATTACATAATCCGTCGCAAATTATCACAGTTAACAGTGATGGTGTTAACTATAAAATAAAAAAGACAATTAATGATCTTGGCATATTAGAAAATCATTCCATCGTAATTGAGGATGGGATAATTAAAGACATCATTCATTCAAGTACTGTTCATAAGTTTACAGTTGATAATACCATAGTTGTATCAGGTAAAACCGTATTGCCTGGTTTTGTTGATTGCCATACACATTCTGTTTTTGCCGGTTCACGAGCAAATGAATTCCGTGAAAAGCTTGCCGGAAAATCATATGAAGATATTGTTCATGAAGGCGGCGGTATAAACAAAACAGTTCAGGCAGTTCGCGAGCTTACTTTTGAAGAATTGGTTCAGCTTGCCATACCAAGAATTAATTACTTCATTCAGCAAGGTGTTACAACTTTAGAAATAAAAAGCGGTTATGGTTTGGATCTTGAGAATGAAATTAAACTTCTTAGAGCGATAAAAGATCTAAATGAGATGTTCCCTATTGATATAATACCTACATTTTTAGGCGCTCATACTTATCCGCCTGAATTTAAAAGTAATCATGCAGGATATATTGATCTTATAATAAACAAGATGCTCCCGGCAATTGCAAATGAGCAGCTCGCTGTTTTTTGCGATGCTTTTATTGAAGATACAGCTTTTTCTGTAAATGATATTGAACGTGTATTTGATGCTGCCAATAAATTGGGTTTTAAGCTTGCTCTGCATACTGAACAGTTTAATAATATTGGGGGTATAGACTTAGTTGATAAGTTTACTATTGCCAACGTTGATCATTTAGAAGTTCTTAGAGACGAAGATATTAATAAATTAGCAAAATCCCATACTACCGCAGTATTGCTGCCGGGTGTATCCCTGTTTCAAAAATACAATTATGCACCTGCGCGCAAACTTATTGACAATAATATTATTACTGCTTTAGCTTCAGATTACAACCCTGGCTCTTGCAGCATAAGTAATATTAGCGTGATTATGGGCTTGGCAGCTTTAAATATGCAAATGACAATTGAAGAAGTTATTTCTGCCTATACCCTCAATGCGGCAAATGCCTTATTATTAAGTAAAGATAGAGGAAGTATTGAGATAGGCAAGAAAGCTGATTTCTCAGTTTTAGAAACAGATGATTATTCAGATTTAGTATATAATTTTGGTAAAAATTTAAATTATATAACAATAAAAAATGGAAATATAATTTACAAAAAGGAGTCTATAATTGAAAATTATTGAATGTGTCCCAAATTTTAGTGATGGTAAAAATAATTCCACCTTTGAAATAATTAGTGAAGCAGTAAATAACACACCCGGCTGCAAATTACTCAATCTTGAGCCCGATGGTGATTATAATAGAGTGGTTGTAACTCTTGCCGGTGATGAATACGGCATTTTTAATGGAGCTGTAAATGCGTGTAAAGCTGCTGCCTCTAAGATAGACATGAGAACTCATAAAGGTGGACATCCCCGATTAGGGGCAATTGACGTCGTTCCTTTCATTCCTGTAAAAAACACAACAATGGAAGAATGCATAAGAATATCTGAACTTTTTGCAGAAAGGATTTCTGAAGAGCTTGACGTCCCGGTTTACCTCTATGAAGATTCTGCAAGAAAACCGGAAAGAAAAAACCTCTCATCAATTAGAAAAGGTGAATATGAGGGATTGGAAGAAAAATTAAAAAATCCGGAGTGGCTACCTGACTATGGTAAAGCTGTTTTTAATCCTAAATTAGGAGCTATTGTAACCGGAGCAAGATTTTTCTTAGTTGCATATAATGTAAACATTTGTTCAACCGATTTGAAATATTCTAAAGAAATTGCAGAATTGCTAAGAGAATCAGGCAGAGCTAAACGTGACAGTGACGGTAAAATTATAAAAGTTGATGGTAAGACGGTTAATATACCGGGCAGGCTAAAAAATGTTAAAGGAATGGGCGTTGCTTTAGAGAAGTACAATATAACTCAAGTCTCAATGAATTTAACTAATTACAATATCACTCCTATCCATGTAGCCTATGAGGAAGTAAAAAAAGAAGCAAAACGTTTGGGCGTTGAAGTTAATGGTAGTGAAATAGTAGGGCTTGTTCCCCTGGAATCATTACTGCAAGCCGGGAAATATTACTCACAGGATAAAGAATTAAACGAAACTAAACTAGTTGATATTGCAATAGAAAATTTAGGTCTAAGCACTTTAAATCTTTTTGAAAAAGAAAAGAAAATTATTGATTTTATGATACAATAGAAGGTAAGATAATGAATATAGAAAACACGTTAAAATATTATTTAGATGATCTGTCTTCAAATTCCCCCACTCCGGGTGGAGGTAATGTTGCTGCATTATGCGGAGTTCTTTCTTCCTGCTTAGGAATAATGGTAAGCAACTTAACAATCGGAAAGAAAAAGTATCTTTCTGTTGAAGAAGAAATGAAGTCCATTAAAGTGGAATTGGAAAAATATAAAGTTAATTTTATAGAATTAGCAAATAAAGATAATGCAGCATTTGATAAGGTAATGGAGGCTTTTAAACTCCCCAAGGAAACAGATGATGAAAAAAGGGCACGCTCTGAACAAATTGAATTAGCTACTTTGGAAGCCGCAAGAGTTCCTGCAGAAGTCCTTAGCAAATGCAGTGCACTTCCCTCTTTAATTAAGATTATTGCCGAAAAAGGAAACCAAAACTCCTTATCTGATGCCGGAGTTGCAGCATCCTTAATACAAACCGCAGCTCAGGGAGCTTTTTTTAATGTTTTGATTAATTGTAAAAGTCTTAATAATAACAATGAGGCAGATAAGCTTTTAGCAAATTCATTAAATTTAATTGAGTCTATTAAAGCTGAAGTTAATTATATTATTTTTCAAATTACAGAGAGTTTAAACAAATGAAAAAGTTTTTATTGTTGATGTTTATTCCGGTTCTCTTTTTTGCTCAACCAAAAGTTAAAACAGGTATTGAAGTTCTAAGAGACAGAGGTTTTGATATCATCAAAGGAAAAAGAGTTGGGTTGGTTACTAATCCCACAGGTGTTGATTCTAAGCTAGTTTCGACAGTAGATATTTTATTTAATGCAAAAGGAGTAAAATTAACAGCTTTGTTTGGTCCAGAGCATGGCGTGCGAGGAGATATTTCAGCCGGGGATGATGTTGATAATTCTAAAGATAGAGAGACCGGAGTTCCAGTCTTTTCTTTATATGGAAAAACATATAAACCGACTCCTGAAATGCTTAAAAATGTTGATGTATTGATTTATGACATCCAGGATATTGGTTGCAGATCTTACACATATATCTCTACTCTGGGCAAAGTAATGGAAGCATGCGCAGAGAATAATATTCCTTTAATTGTTTTAGACAGACCTAATCCATTGAATGGAAACAGAATAGAAGGTAACATTGTTGAAGACGGTTTTATCTCTTTTGTAAGTGCATTTAAAATTCCATATGTATATGGGCTAACCTGCGGAGAACTGGCTAAACTTGTGAATGAAGAAGGACTGCTTAATAATCATAAAAAATGCAGTTTGACAGTTGTTCCCATGAAAGGCTGGAAAAGGGAAATGAAATTTGAGCAAACCGGTTTACCCTGGGTACCAACTTCCCCTCACCTCCCACATAGCAATCTTGCAGAAAATTATGTTACTACAGGTATTTTGGGTGAGTTGGGAATTATCTCTGAAGGTGTTGGATATACTTTGCCCTTTGAATTATTTGGAGCCGAATGGATTGATGGAGCAACGCTTGCAAAAAAGCTTAACGATTTAGGTTTACAAGGAGTTATCTTTAGACCTCTGACTTTTAAACCTTACTACGGTGACCATTCAAAAGAGAATTTGCATGGAGTACAAATACACATAATTGATTCAAAGAAATTGAACTTAATGAGTTTACAATATTTATTCCTTCAAGTACATCATGAGATGTACCCGGATAAAAATATTTTTGAAATGAGTAAATCCAGATGGGATATGTTTGACAAAGTGAACGGCACTTCTAAAATCAGAGAAATGTTCTCTAAAAACTATAAATACTCAGATATTCAAGATTACTTAGAAAAAGATATTAAATCTTTTAAAAAATTATCACAAAAATATTATTTATATAAATAAATTCTCCATTAATAAGCCGGTAAAGCTATTGAGACTTGCCGGCTTGTTTCCTGCTAATTTTTATCATTCCCCCCTGCATTCATAACTTTCTTAATTTTCAAGCGAATATGTAGATCTGTTCATTCCATATTTTAATAAAAATCAGTATATTGTTCATTATCATTATCATATAAAATAAATATGCCTAAAAAGACTAATACTACCATAGTATTCCTAAAGAACTTATTGCCTCTTTTCAGCTCCGGTAGTATGCCTATATTCTGGGTGACATTTTTATCATCTATATTATTAACTTTAATGATTTGGCATACTATAAAAATTAATATTTACAATACTGCTGAAAATAACTTTAATAATATAGTTTCTGATACTGAAGTAGCCATCTCCAAAAGAATAATGGCATATGAACTTGTATTAAAGGGAACTGTGGGATTATTTAATTCGAGCGAAAAAGTTACAAGAAGTGAATGGCATAGCTATATATCTTCTGTAAATATTGAAAGTAACTATAAGGGGATAGTAGGAATTGGATTTATTGAATATGTTAGAAACAAAAATCTTAAATCGCATATTAATGAAATAAGGGCAGGCGGAATTAAAAGCTACAATATATTCCCCTTTTCACCTGAAAAGGAACATGCTCCAATTATTTATTTTGAACCATTTACCTCACAAAACAAAATGCTAATTGGCTATGATATGTTTACCGATTCCGTAAGGAAACCGATAATGCTATACTCAAGGGACAGCGGGAAAGCCTGTATTACCACCAGTATGAGATTGATGCAAGATAAGCATGAAAATTATAGTACCGGCTTCCTTATGTTTGAACCTGTCTATAATGGGAACTCTTCTACATTTTGGCTACGAAGGAGAAACTTTATTGGCTATATATATGCCCCGGTTAGAATGTCCAATTTTGTTAATAGCGTTGCAACTAAGGAAATGGCACAAATCAGCCTCGATATTTATGACGGGACAAACACAAAGAACCTGCTCTATTCAGATTCAAATAAAGTTTATAAATCTAATAAGTCACCTATGTTTACAGGTAAAAGGATTATTAATATTAATAATCATAGTTGGCTGCTTGTATTCAATTCTTTACCTGAGTTTGAAAACCATGTAGAAATTGAACGCCCTTATTATTTTCTATTTGCCGGATTATCAATAAGTGTGCTAATTTTCCTTTTATCACTTACAGTTTCAAGCATAAGATATAATAATTTAAAACTTAAGCAAATTCTTTCAACTACAGATGAAGGGATATATGGTATCGACCTTAATTTGAACTGCACATTTATAAATACATCTGCATGCAGAATTTTAGGATATGAGCCGAAATATTTGCTAAACAACAATATCCATAACATCATACATTATAAAAAACTTAACAATGAAGAGTACAAATCAGAAGACTGCCCAATAACTGCTTGTATAAGGGAAAACAAACCGGTCCTTATTGATGATGAGGTCTTTTGGAAAAAAGATGGCTCACCAATACCTGTTGAGTATTCATCAAGTCCAATTGTTAAAAATAATTATGTAACAGGAGCAGTAGTAACATTTAAGGATATTACAGAAAGAAAAAACGCTATTGAGAAACTTGAAAACTCAATTGAGGAAAAAACTGTTCTGCTTAAAGAAGTTCATCACCGTGTGAAGAATAATTTACAAATAATCTCTTCATTATTAAATTTGCAGGCATTTCAAATAAAGGACGAAAATATTCAGGCTATTTTTAAAGAAAGCCAGAATCGTGTTCTTTCTATGGCTCTAATACATGAGAAACTCTATCAAACAAACAATATGAGCCATATTTCATTTTCAGGTTACCTTCAGGAATTGGTCCAGAACTTATTCCGTTCATACGCAGCATATGATAGAAATATAGATTTTGAGTTAAATTTAATTGAAGTTGATATAAGTATTGATACCTCTATAACTTTAGGATTAATTGTTAATGAAATAATTGCTAATTCATTAAAACATGCGTTTAAAGGAAAATCTAATGGGACTATTTTTGTCGATTTGACAAAAGAAAATGACATTTTATCTCTTAAGATAAAAGATGATGGCGTAGGAATTCCTGACAATTTTAATTATAAAAAGACATCCACCCTTGGATTTAATATAATTCTAAATCTTATTGAACAAATAAACGGCAAACTTTCAATTAACGTAAGTAATGGAACTGAATTAAAAATTGATTTCCCATATTCTAATTCTGAAGTTTAATTTATCTTAACTGTTCTAATCAAATAAAGTCTTATTCAAGTTTCCTGAGGACATATTTTTAAAATGCTTATATGCCAATTCAGTAGCTTCCCTGCCACGAGGAGTTCGTTGAATAAATCCTTGTTGAATCAGAAATGGCTCATATACTTCTTCAATTGTTCCAGGATCTTCATTAACGGCAACTGCTAAAGTGCTTAGTCCTACCGGACCACCTTTATACTTTTCAATAATTGCAAGTATTATTTCTTTATCCATTTCATCTAAACCGAACTCATCAACTTCCAGAGCTGACAAAGCCTTTTGAGAAATTAGAACATTTATTTTCTCTAAATTTTCAAAATCAGCAAAATCCCTTGTTCGTCTTAATAACCTATTAGTAATTCTTGGTGTACCCCTTGATCTTCTTGCTATTTCATAAGAAGCATCTTCATCAATCTCAATATTTAATATTGATGCTGATCTTTTTACTATTTTGGAAAGGATATCCGGTGTATAATAATCCAAACGGAATTTAATACCAAAACGATCTCTTAAGGGAGAAGTCAACATTCCCGCCCTTGTAGTTGCTCCAATTAAAGTAAATTTAGGTAAACTAATTTGCACAGTTCTGGCGCTGGGGCCGCTATCAATCATTATATCCAGTTTATAATCTTCCATTGCGGAATATAAGTATTCTTCAACAACCGGACTCAAACGATGAATCTCATCAATGAAAAGGACAGCTCTTTCTTCCAGATTAGTTAGTAGGCCCGCTAAATCTCCCGGTTTTTCTAACACCGGGCCTGATGTTACTTTGAGCTTAGAGCCCATTTCATTGGCTATGATATTAGCTAAAGTAGTTTTACCTAATCCGGGAGGTCCTGTTAAAAGGACATGATCTAAAGCCTCTCCTCTTTTAATAGCCGCCGTAATAAATACCTTTAGATTATCTACAATTTTCCTTTGCCCCATAAATTCATTAAAATGCAATGGACGCAAAGTTTGCTCAATTTTCTTTTCAGTACTTTCAGTTGAAGAATCAGTCACCGGAGATTTACGCATTTTTTATCAACTTTCTAAAATGTTTTCTCTTAAATGCATCAATAAACCAGACCATCAGAGACATTAAAACGAGCATTGAAATAGCAGCCAGAATGGAATATCCAACATTGAATGCTTTATCAAAATAATTTACAAGACCGGGATTCCAAGCACTTCCATAAAGAATAACCACATGCACAAAATATATAAGTAGTGTATTCTGCCCAAGTAGAATTACAATTTTGGGTAACTTCTCAATTTTTGTTGCTAAAAAAGAAATCCCTGTTGTTAAATATAATACTAATCCTATTCTTACAAAAATTAAATTTGGGCTAAAACTCCAGAAATAACTCTGGCCAAAAAGAAACAGCTCAACCAAATCTCCTGCACCGCCTATAATAATAAGAAGAGTACCAATTTTAAATAAATTCTTAAAAAATTTCTTTTCTTTATAAATAAGAGGATTATTTGCCAAATAATTACCCAAAATACCACCGGTTATTACAAAACCGCACCAAGGGAATATAGGGAAATTTGAGCCCATCCCATTATATAAATAATCAGCAATTGGAAGCGGAATAAAATTAGCCCATTTTATATTAGTAGAAAAGATATTTCCCAAAAAGAAAAATATTGCACTACCGGCAAATACTTTATAAATATTCAATTTATATTTTTCAGAAATGTATTCTAAAAAAACAAGCGCTAAAATGCTAAAACCTATTAACTGAAGAACATCAATAGCAAAAAATGTTTTCCATTGTTCGGGTTTTATTGTATGGAAATATACAATTGCTCTATCCGGATATCTTAATAAATATCCAAAGAACAGCAAAATAAAAAATCGTTTTATTCCTTTTTTAGCTCTTGGATTTTCACTAAAAGGTTTGTTCTTTGCTTTAAATAGATAAGAAAAAATAGTACCGGCGGAAAACATAAAGATAGGAGCAGTTAAACCCCTCATAAAATTCCAGACATAATAAAGCACATATACATCATCTCGATAATCTTTTCGCAAAAAAACATCAATTGTATGACCCTGCACCATCATTATAACAGCAAATGCTCTAAGTACATCTATAAAAAGTATTCTTTCCTTATTCGGAACGGGAGAAATCTTCATATAAGAGGGATATTCACATAATTATTTTTATTTCGTTATTTAAAATACGAATAGTATTTAAATAATAAAAAAGCCCCTCTAAAAGGGGCTTTTATTTACCAAATAACAACTATTTATTTATTATCATCTACTACTTCATAAGAAGCATCTTGTACATCTTTATCATCTTTTTTCTTTTCACCTGTGCCGCCGTCTTCAGGACCAGGGCCTTGAGGATTAGGAGCACCCTGAGCATTAGCCTGCTGATATAATGTTGAAGCAACCTCATTCCATACTTTATTCAAATTTTCCTGTGAAGTTTTAATTTGTTCAGTATTGTTAGAAGCTATTGCATCTTCAACCTTTTTGATTTCGCTTTCTAAACGATTCTTGATATCAGCGGGAACCTTGTCCTTCATTTCATCCAGTTGTTTTTTAATTTGGAAGACAAAGGTTTCGGCACTATTTTTAACATCAATGGCTTCTTTTTTCTTTTTATCTTCGGCTGCATGTTCAGATGCATCATGTTTCATTTTTTCAATTTCATCTTTAGATAAACCGCCGGAAGCAGTAATTCTGATACTCTGCTCTTTTCCTGTGTCTTTATCTTTAGCAGAAACGTGAAGAATACCATTTGCATCCATGTCAAAGGTAACTTCAACCTGAGGTACACCTCTTGGGGCAGGTCTAATACCGTCCAGATGAAATCTGCCAAGCGTTCTATTATCGGCTGCCATTGCTCTTTCGCCCTGGAGCACGTTTATTTCAACCGATGGCTGGTTGTCACTGGCCGTTGAGAATATTTCACTCTTCTTTGTCGGTATGGTAGCATTGGCTTCAATTAACTTGGTCATTACACCACCTAAGGTTTCAATACCTAATGCCAACGGGGTAACATCAAGAAGCAATACATCTTTAATTTCACCTGTTAAAACACCACCCTGAATAGCTGCACCAATTGCAACAACTTCATCAGGATTTACACCTTTATGAGGCTCTCTTCCAAATATATTTTTAACTAATTCCTGAACCATTGGTATTCTTGTTGAACCGCCAACTAAAATAACCTCATCAATTTGAGAAGCAGAAAGCCCGGCATCTTTTAAAGCTTGTTCACAAGGAATTTTTGTCCTTTTAATTTGATCATCAATCAATTGTTCAAATTTTGATCTTGTCAAATTAATGTTCATATGTTTAGGACCATCCTGAGTGGCAGTAATAAATGGTAAATTAACCTCTGTCTGAGATGATGAAGATAATTCACATTTAGCTTTCTCAGCAGCTTCTTTCAATCTTTGAAGTGCCATTGCGTCATTTCTTAAATCGATGCCATCTGATTTTTTAAACTCATCTGCTAAAAAGTCAATAATTCTCTGATCAAAATCATCCCCACCTAAGTGAGTATCACCATTAGTAGATTTAACTTCAAAAACTCCTTCTCCCAATTGTAGAATAGAGATATCAAAAGTACCTCCACCTAAATCATATACAGCAACAATATGGTCTCTTGTTTTTTTATCCAAACCATATGCTAAAGCTGCAGCCGTTGGTTCGTTTATAATTCTTTTAACTGTTAAACCTGCAATTTCACCGGCATCTTTAGTAGCCTGTCTTTGAGAATCATTAAAATAAGCCGGAACTGTAATAACAGCTTCAGTAACTTCAGTTCCTAAATACTCTTCAGCAGTTTTTTTCATTTTCTGAAGTATCATAGCACTGATTTCAGGAGGTGAATAATCTCTTTCACCAATTTTAACGCGAGCTGAACTATTATTGCCCGATATTATTTCATATGGAACCTTTGTTTTTTCATCAGATACTTCGTTTACCATTCTTCCCATAAATCTCTTTATCGAAAAAATAGTATTTTTAGGATTAGTTATAGCTTGTCTTTTAGCAGGCTGCCCTACTAATCTGTCTCCTGATTTGGCAAACGCTACAACAGACGGTGTAGTTCTTCCGCCTTCCGAATTAGGTATAACTACCGGATCATTACCTTCCATTACTGAAACGCAAGAGTTAGTAGTACCTAAATCTATTCCAATTATTTTTCCCATTTTATTTATCTCCTATATTTCATCTGCGGAATAACCGCTGTTTCATTTATTTCAATTGTGTTCTTATTATCAATAAATGTGCCGTTTGCATAACTTCTAATAACTTATTGATTTACAATATGTTACGGGATATTCTTATGTTATTTTTTTATTCTTGAAATGGCATATTATTAGTCATATTGGCAAACAAATGTAAATTATGTCATGATTTCCTGTTTCTCTTTTTTTTGCTTATTTTTGTACTCTAAATTTATAAGGAAATGCTTGTGTTCAGCTTTGAAATATTTGATATAAAATTAAATACAGATTTTATCGGCAGAAATTTTATCTATGCCGAGGAAATTGATTCAACTAATTCTGCACTATTGGACAAGTCCAATAACATAAATACAAATGGTTCAGTGTTTTTAGCTGAAATGCAAACTGCCGGTAGAGGTAGAAAAGACAGAATTTGGGAAAGCAACAAAGAGCAAAATCTTACTTTTTCAATTATGATTACCGATAAAGCGTTACTTAAAAAAAGCATTAATTTTATAAATTTCGGTGCTGCTCTTGCCGTTTCTTCGGCTATTGAAAATTTATATCAAATAAAGACAGAATTAAAATGGCCAAATGATGTTTTAATTAATTCAAAGAAAATTTCAGGCATTTTACTGGAATCAATTTCTTCCGGTAATAGTATTACAAAATTAGTAGTTGGCTTTGGCGTAAATGTAAACCAGTCAGCTTTTCCCGGCGAGTATAATATCCATCCGACATCACTTAGATTTGAAGCCGGACATGAAGTCTCCCGTGAAGGATTATTAGCAGAAATATTGAACCTCTTTGAGGAAATTCTTATCAAGATAAAAGAAAATCCTTCAAATATACTAAAAGACTGGAAAAACCGCTGTAGAATGATTGGCGAAAAAATATCAATTACTGAAGACAATAACGTTAAATATGGTATCTTTGATGATCTTGATGATGAAGGATATTTACTTTTGAGGACTAAAGACGGAATGGAAAAAATTCACTTTGGTGATGTAACTGTAAGATAATTATTTATGTTTGAATCACTTTTAGCTGTAGATATTGGTAATTCAAAAATTAAGGCTTGTACTTTCACAGGCACATCCGACGCCAGTAAATTTATTTCTTGCAATGAGCTAGCTGAAATTAGTAATTCTTTTTCCGGATATAATTTTGATCTGATTGCATTAGCTTCTGTAGTGCCTTTCTTAACTAATGATTTTATCAATATTTTTAGTGACAAGAATAAGCTTTTTATTATTGATAAAACTAAATTATTTAACATAACATTTCGGAATAATTATTTTGATTTTATAGGTATTGACAGACTTTGCTCGCTTGAAGGAGCATTTGCTCTTTATAAACAGAGAAATGGTCTTTCGGATTTATGTTTAGTAATTGACTGCGGCACTGCAACAACTATGAGTCTAATAAATAAATCCGGTATCTATTTAGGGGGTTTAATATCACCCGGTATAGCAACTATGTTCAAGTCATTAAATGCAAACACTGCACAACTCCCTTATATTGAAAATGCTAATTACGAATCGTTTTTAGGTAACAGTACTTTAGGCAATATTACCAGTGGAGTATTCAACTCCGCTATCGGCCTTGTATATTTTACCCTTGAACAAATTAAATCTAACTATCCCGATCAAAATATTGATATATATATAACCGGCGGTAATGCCGCCGGTTTATTAAAATTTTTTAACTTCAATTTTTTTTATGAACCTTCACTTGTATTACAAGGTATTAAACAGATTGCGTTATTGAACTATAAATAAAGTAATTCCTATTTACCTTATTTATAATATAGTCACTATCTGCCCTTCTACCGGATACATAACATCCTTATATCCTTTTTCAATAATCTTATCTTTTAAAGGCAGCGACTGCTCAGATTCGCCATGTACAAGAAATATTTTCTTTAACTTCTTTTGTGAATTAAAACTTACATACTCTACAAGCTCTCTTTGATCTGCATGAGCTGAGAAGTAATCCATCTTTTTTATTTTACAAATAACTTTTCGGGACTCTCCAAGTATGTTTACTTCTTCTGCCCCGTCCATAATTTTTCTTGCCAAAGTGTTTTCGGCAGCATAACCGACAAACAGTATAAGGTTTTTGGGGTCTTCTATATTATTTAATAAATGGTGAAGAATACGTCCTGCTTCCGCCATTCCTGATGCAGAAATAATTATGCAGGGTTCATTAATGTCATTTAGCTTTTTAGAATCTTCCACTGAAGTAATATATTTAACCTTTTCAAAACCGAATGGGTCTTCCTCGCTATCAATAAACGTTCTGTAAGTTTCTCTATCAAAGCATTCAGGATGTAATCTAAATACTTCGGTACTCCTTACCGCTAAAGGAGAATCAATAAAAATTGGTATTTCAGGCAGTCTATGCTGATTCCATAATTTGTGGAGCATATAGACCAGAAGTTGTGTTCTGCCGACTGCAAATGAAGGTATAATTATCTTGCCTTTTCTATCAATAACTTCATTAATAATATTTGTTAACTCATCTGCAACATTTTCTACTTGATCATGTATCCTGTTGCCATATGTTGATTCCATAATAAGATAGTCTATATCCCTAAGTACATCTGGGTTCCTCAGAATAGGCATTTCATTTCGCCCAACATCACCCGTATAGCCTAGAAAAACTGTTTTTCCGTTTTCTGTCAGTTCCAGAGATATTCCTGCTGACCCCAAAATATGTCCGGCATCCTGGAATGTAATCTTAACTCCGGGCAATATTTCAATTGTTTTATTATATTGCACTCCAATAAATAAGGCCAAAGCTTCTTCAACATCGTCCAAAGTATATAAAGGTTCAAATAAATTTTTATTTAGTTTTTGACGTTTCTTATTTACAAACTTGATATCTTTTTCCTGAATGTAAGCAGAATCCCTTAGCATTAGCTGACATAAGTCCACAGTTGCTGCGGTAGCATAAATTGGTCCCTTGAAACCGCGTTTAACTAAATTGGGTATGTTGCCCGAGTGGTCTATATGAGCATGAGAGACAATAACTGCATCAATTTTTGAGGGATCATAGATGAAGTTTCTATTTTTTTCAAATGCTTCCTTTCTTCTACCCTGATACATTCCACAGTCTAAAAGAATATTCTTATCATTTACTGAAATTATATGCTGCGACCCGGTTACAGTCTGAGCTGCACCTACAAATTTAATTTTCATGCTGTGCCTATAATAATTTATTATATTTATAAATTGTTTATACTGACAAATATAAGCATTATATTTTTAATTTAACAAATATATATTCAAATTTATTTTGTATA
>Ga0183100_1000505_pt1 | contig 30247 bp, 21 predicted proteins | sample Biomet2_FD_127789 | JGI IMG/M metagenome (GOLD analysis project Ga0183100, IMG submission 127789) | Microbial communities from bioreactor (seeded with anoxic lake sediment) at LBNL, California, USA - Biofuel metagenome 2 | ecosystem: Engineered > Bioreactor > Anaerobic > Unclassified ...
AGTACTAACGAGGGCAGTACTATTTGAGCTAATGATAATATTTCGGACTCTTCCATAAAACAAAAATAATAAATTACTCTTGATTAATCTTCTTTATCCCCACAATATATCGCCTGAGCCTAAAAAAGTCCTTTAAAATGAAACAAAACTGCTGAAAATGTGCAATTGGTTTGTTCGTTTGGTCATAAGTAAGTATCTTTGCGCGCAAATTCAACATTTTTGAGCAGAAAATGAGTAAAAGCTTTTTAAAATTAGTAGAGAACAGCTTGCGGGAGCATTGGAACTTGCCAGCCTTTTCCGATTATCAAGGAAAAACATATACATTTGAAGATTTTGGTGAGCGCATTGCTCGTGTGCAGTTGCTTCTTGATGCAGCTGAAATTAAACAGGGGGATAAAGTAGCTCTCATCGGGAAAAACTCTTCGGGGTGGGCGATGAACTTTTTTAGCATTTTGTCTGCAGGTTGTGTTGCTGTGCCAATTTTGAATGACTTTAAGCCAACAAGTATTCATCACATCATTAATCATTGTCAAGCAAAAGTACTTTTTGTTAGTAATAGTATTTGGGAGAACCTCGATATATCTCAGTTGGAAGACTTAAATCTGATTTTGAGAATAGACGATTTGAAAATAATTTATGCCAAACGTAAAAAACTGATGACGGTACCGAATTTGTGTGAATTTCTTTTTTCGCGCCGTTATCTCCGTAATCTGGCTCCTGAGGACTTACGATTTCATCAAGAAGAACCTGACGAATTGGCCATTATTAATTATACTTCAGGTACAAGTGGTTTTTCTAAAGGTGTTATGATACCGTATCGCAGCATTTATAATAATATAATGTTTGCCATACGTTGTTTACCTCCGATACGTCCTGAAGAAAATATTATTTCTATTCTTCCGATGGCTCACATGTATGGTTTAGCTTTTGAAACGTGTTACCCTATGTGTATGGGCTGTCATATTCATTTTTTGACAAGAACACCGAGTCCCCGTATTATTGCTGAAACTTTTGCGAAATATACTCCGGTATTGATTATTTCCGTGCCACTGATTTTGGAAAAGATTGTCAAGAAGAAAATATTTCCAATTCTTCATTCTAAGCGCTTTTTCCTGCTTTCAAAAATTCCGTTTGTACGTGAGCGTATCTACAAAACAATCGCTTCACGTATGTCAAAGTCCTTGGGTGATAATTTTCATGAAGTTATCATTGGTGGAGCTGCGTTGAATCGAGAAGTTGAGAAAGTGTTGAGATTAGGACACTTTCGCTATACTGTAGGTTATGGTATGACGGAATGCGGCCCTTTAATTTCTTATGAAGATTGGCGTAAATTTCCGGCAGGTAGTGTAGGACGAGCTGTCAATGGAATGGAAATAAAAATTGATTCATCTGATGAAAGAAATGTTGTTGGTGAGATCCTTGTACGCGGTGAGAATGTGATGTTGGGATATTATAATAATGAAGTTGCTACAAAAGCTGTGATCTCTGCAGATGGTTGGTTACATACGGGAGATCTAGGTACACTTGATGAAAATGGATATCTCTATATACGTGGGCGTAGTAAAAATATGCTTTTAGGTGGGAATGGGCAGAATATCTATCCTGAAGAAATAGAAGATTTACTGAATAATAAGCCATATGTTAACGAATCACTGATTGTCACGCGCCAAGATAAGTTGGTCGCCCTCATTCACCCTGACTTGGAACGTATGGATGTTGATGGCGTTTCTGCTGAACAGTTGCAAGGTATTTTACAGATGGATATTGATGAACTTAATAAGGAAATACCTGCTTATAGTCAAATAGGTGGTTTTCAAATTTATCAAGACGAGTTTGAAAAGACCCCGAAGCGGAGCATCAAACGTTTTATGTATCAATGAAATGTTTTGTAGACTTTCATTTAAGAAAAGTCTGATTCTGGTGATTTTTTAATGCAATGATAAGCTAGCTTAATTTAATTGCAGTGTTTTTTGCTTATATAGAAATCGCAATAAGGTTTCGGTGTTCATTTCATGAAAAGCGTCTCGTTCTGAAATAGCATTACACTAAAAAAGTAGTGTTATGGAAGAAATCGAAAATCAGTAAGTTAAACGTATACGAAAGGATTACCACCTGTTCTTTATATTGTCGGTTATATCAGCAATAGGCAGACCGAATTATCGGGGCGTACGTTTTTGATAGAAGGACCCAGGGAAATCAACAGTAAATCACGCACATAGAATCCTTTCTATGCGATCTGTTGGCTTGATGTCATCTGCTATAAGGCTAACTCAATTTACACTACAGTCTTTCTACTCTCAGATAAAGAATATATTTTGTCAATAAATCTGTAACGATTATATACGACTAGTCATAGTTTTACGGATTCCGATTTGGCCTTCGATTCATTTTGCAATCGATCCAAAACAGTCACATAATATTTGTATTTGTCATTTCCTTGAACATAAGGTAGCTTAAGGAAAGTCTTATTTGTAATGGTTACAATATGTGACGCATCTTCCAAATTCTTTCTTTCGCTACGTTCAAACCGATAGACAATGTACTGACGAGGTTCATCCATCAGAGTCTTAGCTTTTGGCGGAAACCAAACGAGCATTAACCCGTCTGGCGTCCAAACGGCTTTCAATCCTTTTACTTTGCCCGGAGCCTTATGGTCAATAAAAGGCATGAGAGGCTGCAAAGCCACATTTTTCTGATAAACGTGAGAAAGTGCTGTGGCATAATTGCCATGGTTTTCAGCAATTGCAGCAGAATACCAAATACAGCTACCCACGACCCCCGGTAGGCTACGTTGTAGTTCCATTTTCGCAGGCAACTGATTAATGGTTTCATCTTTTAGGTCCGTAAACTTCACAGTACGATCCACATCCTGACCTATCATAAGTGGACGCGCCGATGCATTTTTTGCCCACCAGCGTATCAAAGTATCATAATCGGCTGTAGGATGACCAATTTGCCAATAAAGTTGAGGTATGCAATAATCTACCCAGCCCTTATTGATCCAATTTAGTACGTCAGCATATAAGTCATCATAATCTTGTAATCCTTTTGTGTGACTACCCGGTACAACACTTCCGGCCTGTGCATTATGGTAAATACCAAAAGGAGCCACCCCAAATTTTACCCATGGTTTTACAGAATGAATAGTTGTATAAAGTTCCTGCATAAGCAGATCCACATTATTGCGGCGCCATGAAGCAATATCATTGAATCCTCTATTATTGGAACGGAAAGTATCCTGATCGGGAATTTCTAAGTCAGCTTGGGGATATGGATAAAAATAGTCATCAATGTGTATACCATCCACATCATAACGACTCACAATGTCGCGAACTACGTCGCAGATAGCTTTCCTATTCTCTTTCAAGCCAGGGTTAAACAAAATAAGGTCACCATATTTCATAAAGCGTTCCGGATGCTGCATATAGGGATGTGTTGCAGCTAAATCTTTGGTACCTGAAGTTTTTGCACGATATGGGTTAATCCATGCATGAAGTTCCATTCCTCGTTTGTGACACTGTTGAATGATCCAAGCCAATGGATCCCAATAAGGTTGCGGCGCTTGTCCTTGACGTCCTGTTAAGAAACGGCTCCAAGGTTCCAATTTACTCGGATATAACGCATCAGCTTCGGCACGAACCTGGAACATTACAGCATTGGCATGACATTTTTCCAATGCATCAAGCTGCTGCGTAAGTTTCTCACGCATAACTTCCGGAGAAAGTCCTTCAAATTGTCCGTTTACACATTGAATCCAACTACCACGAAATTCTCTTTTTGGTTCGGGAATATTTCGACTACTTGCCACGAGACAGCAAAGTAGACAAATGAAAGTCAAGAGTCTCTTCATTCTATTTGTTTTTGCGCTCAAAATTACTAAAAAATTTTTAACTTTGCGGTTCTTAAGGACAGAGAAAGGCAAATCATGAATAATTCCATCTATGCAAAAGGTGTCCGCGTCAATAATCTGAAAAATATTGACGTGGAAATTCCGCGTAACAAGTTTATTGTCATTACGGGCCTTTCAGGTTCTGGCAAATCCTCATTAGCATTTGATACGCTATATGCAGAGGGTCAACGACGTTATGTAGAAAGTCTTTCTGCTTATGCCCGACAATTTCTCAGCCGGATGAAAAAACCAGACTGCGACTACATTAAAGGTATTCCGCCCGCTATTGCCATCGAACAGAAGGTAAGTAGTCGCAACCCACGTTCCACGGTGGGTACCTCTACAGAAATCTATGACTATATGCGCATGCTTTTTGCCCGCATCGGGCACACTTTTTCACCCATAAGTGGAGAAGAAGTAAAGCGAAACACCATTGAAGATGTCATGGCATGCGTCGCCACTTACGGAATGGGAACAAAGTTCACGGTACTTTCTCCTTTACATCTTCCCGTGGGACGATCCCTGAAAGAACAGCTCGAGATAGAAATGAAGCAGGGATTATCACGCATTGATATAGATGGAGAACTCATCCATATAGAAGATTGGCTTCGCCAACATCCTGAAGAGAGCGGATGCTCAGCAGACAATATTTACTTACTCATTGACCGTCTCAGTGTAAGTCAGGACAACGGTCGTTTATCGCAACTCGCAGATTCCATTGAAACCGCATTTTTTGAGAGTGATGGTACCTGTCTGTTGCGCTTTTATCCGTCGAAAATTTTACATCGCTTCTCCACTGCTTTCGAAGCCGACGGCATTCGTTTTGAGGAACCTTCAGACGCGATGTTTTCTTTCAATTCACCGGCAGGAGCCTGTCCCACTTGTGAGGGCTTCGGTAAAATTATTGGTATTGACGAAAGTCTCGTTATTCCGGATTCTTCTAAAAGTGTTTATGATGGAGCCGTGATGTGTTGGCGGGGAGAAAAAATGAGCCTTTGGAAAAATGAATTTTGCAAACGTGCCGCCCATCGAAATTTTCCTATTTTTGAACCTTATTATACGCTTTCACAAGCTCAGAAAGAATATCTTTGGCATGGTGATAAGGAAGAGAATGAACTACCCGAAGAAGAGCAAATATCAATAGATGCTTTTTTTCGGATGCTCACGCGTAATCAATATAAAATTCAATATCGTGTGATGCTCTCCCGCTATCGCGGCAAAGCTACCTGTCCGAATTGTCACGGACGTCGCCTCAAAAAAGAAACCGACTATGTAAAAATCTGTGGCCACTCCATTTCTGATCTTGTAGTTCTATCAATAGATGAACTGCGTAACTTTTTTGACCAATTGGAACTGCCGCAGGAAGAAATAAAGATTGCAGAACGTCTACTTACAGAAATTCGTACTCGATTGCGCATTATGACGGAGGTCGGCTTAGGCTATCTCACGCTTAATCGGCCTGCCAATACTCTTTCAGGAGGAGAAAGTCAACGTATTAATTTGGCGACGTCGTTGGGTAGCAGCCTTATAGGTTCGCTCTACATTTTGGATGAGCCCAGCATAGGACTTCACAGCCGCGATACAGAACAACTTATCAATGTGTTGCGCCGTTTGCAGCAACTCGGCAATACCGTAGTTGTCGTAGAACACGATGAAGAAATCATTCGGGCAGCTGATTATATTATTGACATCGGTCCTGAAGCAGGTCGTTTTGGAGGACAAATCGTTTACCAAGGGGACATGAAAGACCTCAAAAAAGGCAGTAACAGTCATACGGTACGGTATCTTCTAGCTGAAGAAAATATTCCCATTCCTTCAAGTCGTAGAAAATGGAATCAATTTATTGAAATTCACGGTGCACGTGAAAATAATCTTAAAGGTATTGATGTACGTTTTCCTCTTAATGTGATGACTGTTGTTACGGGCGTAAGTGGTTCTGGTAAGAGTACGCTTGTTGGCAGTATTCTTTATCGCGCACTAAAACGCCATTTCGATGAACCAACAGAACGTCCGGGAGAGTTTATTTCTATAGATGGAAATCTGGATGCTATTAGCAACGTCACCTTTATTGATCAGGAAAGCATTGGTAAATCTTCTCGTTCCAATCCCGTCACTTACATCAAGGCTTATGATGAAATACGTGCACTCATGGCAAACCAACCTATTTCGCGCCAAATGGGTTATACTCCACAATTTTTTTCTTTCAATACCGAGGGTGGACGTTGTGAAGAATGTAAAGGCGACGGCCTTATCAAAGTTCCCATGCAGTTTATGGCAGATCTTACCATAGAATGTGAGGCTTGTCATGGTCACCGTTTCAAAAAAGATATTTTGGATGTTCGATTTGCCAATAAAAATATTTATGAAATTTTGGAAATGACTGTGGACCAGTCTATTGAATTTTTTACCGCAAACGGGCAAGCTCAAATTGCTCACCGAATCAGTCCGCTGCAAGAAGTCGGTTTGGGTTATATCAAATTGGGGCAAACCAGTGCCACTCTTTCAGGAGGGGAAAATCAACGCGTAAAACTGGCTTACTACCTGAGTACTGAAAAAACAACCCCCACAATGTTTATTTTTGACGAGCCTACTACGGGACTCCACTTCCATGACATACACATATTATTACATGCCTTTAACGCCCTTATTCAGCGTGGCCACACGATTCTTATCATTGAACACAACATGGAGGTCATCAAAAGCGCCGATTACCTTATAGACCTCGGTCCTGAAGGCGGAAGCAAGGGTGGTTATCTCGTAACCTGCGGCACTCCCGAGGAAGTTGCTACATGCGGAAATGGTTATACTTGGAAATACTTAAGCGAAAAGCTGAATTCTTCCCACCTGTCTTAATATTAACGAATATGGAACTTGAACAGCTTACAAACGAGATAGCTCAAATAGCTCGACTCGCCGGTGATTATCTACGACAAGCCCGAACGGACTTTCATTCCGATCTTGTAGAAAACAAACACCCACACGACTACGTGTCCTATGTGGACCGAAATTCAGAAAAACTTTTGGTCGAAAAGCTTCATGCCCTTCTGCCGCAAGCATCTTTTATTACGGAAGAGGGTACTGTGGAGCAAGAGCAAACTGCTGATTTTCAATTTGTCATTGACCCTCTCGATGGTACTACCAATTTTATTCGCGATAACGCCCCTTATTGTGTTTGCATTGCTTTACGCTCCTCTACGGAATTTTTGATAGGCGTAGTTTATGAAGTTTGTCGTGACGAACTTTATACAGCCTATAAGGACGGTCCAGCTCTGCTGAACGGCAAACTGATCCATGTAAGCAAAGTAACCGATCTTAACGAAGCATATGCCTTCTTAGAACTACCTTATAATGTTGATGATTATAAACATACCGGAGAATGGATGTACCGTCAACTTTATGGACGCGTAACATGTTTGCGCATGCCGGGTTCTGCTGCTGCTGGACTTTGTTACATAGCCGCAGGACGCTTTGATGTCTGGTTTGAAAGTTTCATTGGGCGGTGGGACTATTCTGCTGCGGCACTCATCGTACGTCAAGCAGGTGGAACCGTAACAAACTATTTCGGTAATACTGACATTATGAATACAAGTCATATTGTCGCAACCAATGGGCCTCTGCATGCTGAAATGATTCAACTATTGCAAGAAGCCCTGCCATATGGAATTAAGTAGGGTTTGAGTTTAACTCTTTTTCTATTTTTTCCTGGCGAGCACGCAAGCTGAATTCACACCCGCAATACAATTGATTATAGAAATTATTTTCAAGTAATAGTTCTCTTCGTCTATCCTGCAATCCTCCGCGACGCCAGTTTTGTTCCCAAAATGTAACACCGTCTACCGTTGCCGCAGCCATACGACCAGCAGTATTAATCTGATTCAAGTTCTTCCATCGCGATGATGCCAATGTAGTTGTAAATAGTGAAAAGCCATGATCCATAGCATATTTTGCCGTACGCCTTAGGCGAAATTCAAAACAACGTTCACAGCGTATTCCTCGTTCAGGTTCACCTTCAAACCCTTTTATCTTTTCTTGCCAATGTGCATGTTCATAAGTATCCTCAACAAACGGCACTTCCTGACGTAGAAGAAAACGTATAATTTCAGCTTTACGCACCGCATATTCTTCCAAAGGATAAATGTTCGGGTTACAAAAAAACACGGTAGGTTTCATCCCATTGCGTAACATACTCTCCACAATGGCGGCCGAACACGGCGCGCAACAAGCATGAAGTAAAACGCTTGTACCAAGAGGTTTTTGTTCGTTGGGCAAAGTCAAAACAACTGATAAATATTTTTCTTTCACCTCATTCATACCATCCGGAATTGTTTTAATTAAAAGAACTACTGTGTAATGAAATTTATTTATCTGTTTCCCTGTATTATGAAGGTTAATATTTGAATACTCTGTAGTCGAATAGGTTTTGGATTTTTAAGAATTACCATAAAGATGTAATTTCACCTTTATGGTAATTTATTTCTTTTGAGCTTTACAATAGTTAGAAATAAAAGCCAAAACCAATTTTAAACCCTACCATACTTTTATTACTGAAGTCGTTAAGACTCATTTTATAATAAACTGATGGTTCGAAAGTAACGTAATGGTTCAGATAGAAAGCATAACCCACTTCAACGGGAATCATTACATCATTACGGTTTGGCGTAAAATGATCGAACTCACCTCCGGCACCGATAAAAACGCCATTTTCACTAAAATAATAACGTAAGCCCAGCCCCGTATTAAAATCGTTTATAGCATCTGTGTGGTTGTATCCGACATCTGCCTTTACCAGTACTTGATCTGCGAGAAAAATACCGGCTGAGGCATTCATGCCAAGACGGAATTTTTCAGTCGTACTGTATGACAATCCCACTCCGGTGGTTGAAAGTCCGAAATACTTTGTACCAGCCTCAAACTGTGCATTAGCACTAACCACGATGGCCAAGAGCATAACACCTAAAATCCATTTTTTCATTTCTATCGCTGTTTTTTATGTTTGTTCTTCTTTAGAATTATAATCGAGTCTTTGGCAAAAGTAACAAAAAGTTTTGACTTCAAAGATAAAAATGTACTTTTGTAGACCATTAAACAATGAAACAACATATTATAACAATTATCTGCATGGTGCTGATGATTCTGGGGCCGAGCCATAAGGCCGCCTCGCAAGCACCTAAACGAGAAGTGAGAGCCGTATGGCTTACTACCATCGGCGGACTCGATTGGCCTCATACAAAGGCGCACGATGCAGAAAGTATTTTGCGTCAAAAACAGGAATTAATCGATATTCTTGATAAATTACAGGCCGCAAAATTCAATACTGTTCTCCTGCAAACACGAATTCGCTCTACCGTAATTTATCCCTCGGCCATCGAACCTTGGGACGATTGCTTGACGGGGCATGCAAGCAAAGATCCTGGTTATGATCCTCTTAAATTTGCCATCGACGAATGTCATAAGCGCCATATGGAACTACACGCATGGGTTGTTGTTTTTCCCGGAAATAGTTTCAGGACTGCAGCCGCCTTAGGCCGAAAAGCCTTGCAAAAGAGAGTTCCCGAACTCTGCATGAAAACAAATGACTTCTGGATGCTTAACCCCGGAGAACCCGCAACAGCAGACTATCTAGTACATTTGTGCCGTGAAATTGTAGACAATTATGATGTAGATGGCGTTCATTTAGACTATATCCGTTACCCTGAAAAAGAAGTAAAATATAACGATAGCCGTACATACCGCAAATATGGTCATGGTGAAAACCTTGCGGATTGGCGTACTGAAAACGTGACGCGCACGGTGCGGGCAATTTATCACACAGTCAAAGAATCAAAACCGTGGGTAAAGTTGAGTTGTTCACCCATAGGCAAATACGCGGATCTTGCACGTTACACTTCACATGGGTGGAACGCTCTGCATACTGCGAATCAAGACGCACAGGGCTGGCTTAAAGAAGGCATCATGGATATGCTTATTCCGATGATGTATTTTGAAGGTGACAATTTTTTCCCTTTTGTCATGGACTGGGTTGAAAATGCAAACGGCAGGATTATTGTTCCTGGTTTAGGTGCTTACATGCTGCCAGAAAACGAGCGAAACTGGCCTTTAGACATTATCCAAAGAGAAGATCATGTGATACGTCAAATGAAAGCAAACGGACAAGCCTACTTCCGAAGTCGTTTTGTGACGGAAAACAGTAAGGGTCTTTATGATTTCTTAAAAAAACAATTCTATGTGACACCCGCTCTGACACCTGCTCTTAGTTGGGAGCCTCAACAATTGCCCCAATCAGTACAAGATCCAAAAATAAGTTTTCTGCAACACGGCACACGACTTAGCTGGACGCCCCAAGAAGGTGTAACTTATAATGTGTACCGTTCATCAACATATCCTGTAAACACGGAATGCCCCGAAAATATTCTAGCCTACGGTTTGAAGAACAACGCAATAGAATTAAACTGGATTCTCCCAGAGGGTCTGATGCCTTATTTTGCCGTGACCTCCATGAACCGATATGGCACCGAAAGTGAAGCCGTTGCTTTCAACGCACCGACAAAAACATCAGAAAACGCCTGCACCGATTTACTTACCTTGAAAGATAACAAACTCTTTTTTCCGAAGAAAAACCGTGAAGAATTTCTCATGATAACCGATGCAGAAGAACGTATCGTAATAATGACACCCTATACCGAGGAACTCGACTTTACCACCTTAAAACCAGGATTTTATACAGTGCGCAGTTTGGAACAAAAAGCGCGCAGCCACTGTTTGGGAAAAGTCATCATAACAGCCCACAACAACTTGTAACACTAAATTTCTAGGTCGTCTATCCCAAAAACGATGCCATAAAGTACTACTTGTTTCAAAATATATTTGTTGTATTTTCAACAAATGGCCTCGCTGTTTTTACAAATGCGAACCTCTAAAAGCCCTTTAAAAACATAAATTTCGATTGAAGCAATTTAAGGAAGTACCCTCAAAAATAACAGTCTCTTTAGCTCAAGGATTCACTTCCAGCCATGCAACATAATGCGTGTCTTCACATAATGGAGTCAACAATAAATGCCCCGAAATCAGTCCTCCCTCCTTATCAAAATGAGGTAAAGAAAAATTTTGGACAAACTTGATGAGATGTTCAGGCTGATGATCATAACGAATACGAAACAAAGCAGAGACGCCTGTAGCGAGCAATCGTTCCAAACGCATGGCCAACATGCCCATTGTGGTGCGCACATTAATTTCCACACACGGATGTAAGGCCAAATGCCCGTTCTCTTTACAAATCATCATGTCAACACCAAGAGGACCCACATAACGACCACCAATCTTTTCGGAAAGAAGTGTTTCGAGATGATTCACCACTTGATGATAGACCTCTTCATCAAAATCATGAAAAACAAATTCGCGAAGCATCTTTTGAGTTCCCACTACATTACCTAGATAACTGGAGCGCTCTGAAGTCAAAAAAGAAGACAATCCTACATAGCGCACTTTTCCGGAAGGTTCTGATATAAATTCTCCGGCCAAATCAACGACCTTATCATAGAAGGGTTCCACAACGACCCCTTTTTGGGAAGAAAGAATATGCTTACACCAACCAGAAATAGGTGGAACCAATGCCCCATCTACAAAACGCAAACCACGCCCACTACTTGACCATGGCGCTTTCAAAACCGAATGCGCTCTACCTTGTATGGCAAAAACGACAGACTCTTCATCACAACAAAACTGAGATTTACCACAAAGAGGCAGTCCGTCCAAATCAGAATTCAAACAAGATAAGACTTCAACAGCCAAACGACGCGAAGCCAAACGACGAACAGAATCTATACAATCAGTTTCATCCTTGAATACCGCACCACTACGACCAAGCGACCAGAAAAGATGAGCATCTATTCCCCAAGGTTTAAGAACAAAACCAATCGGTAAAGAGGAAAGCGAAACAAAATTAACTTTTGGGCAAAGCGAGGTATAAAAACGAGTACAATCTGCAAGACGATGTTCGGGTACAAGAACAAAATCACCCTCTGAGGCGCAAAAAGCAGCTAGCGACATCAGGTCATCCTCCATAGAGCGTACTTGAAGCGGAGAAATATAATTGCCTCTCCCATTGGCGAGGGCCAACTCATGGGAATAATTAAAACAAAACAAATTCACGTTGCAAAGATACAGCATAAGTTATATTTTTGTCACTTGGAACTAACAAAATACAATATTTTTTTTGTACTTTTGCAGCATCAAACAACAGAGTATGGAGAACTTCTTTCAAAGACATGCTTACCTGATTGAGCATACTGACTGCGCCATGATGCGCCCCCTGATGAACGAAATCGACTGGAACTGCAGAATGATTGGTATCAAAGGACCTCGCGGCGTTGGAAAAACGACTTTTCTTCTGCAGTATGCTAAAAAGAATTTCAATGTAAACTTGGGCCGCTGCTTATACATTAACATGAACAGCTTCTATTTTCAAGGCCGAGGTATCGTCGACTTTGCGGAAGAGTTTATCAAACGGGGAGGTAAAGTGCTTATTATTGATCAGGTATTTAAACAGAATGGTTGGCAGAATGAATTGTGTGAATGTTTTAACCGTTTTCCACAGCTTCATATTATTTACGCGACCACAACCGTGGACTATCCCAATGCGGAGCAGCACGAACTGAGTAAAATCAGTAAATGTTACGTGCTTCACGGATTTTCTTTCAGGGAATACATTAATTTGCAAACACAGGCCAACTTGCCTCGAATTACGCTGGACGATATTTTGAACCGCACAGAACTTACACAGAAAAACATTCTGATCAAAGTGCGGCCTTGGAATTACCTTCAAAACTACCTGCATCATGGGTACTACCCATTTTATATGGAAAATCACAACTTTACCGAAAATCTGTTGAAATCCATTAATATGATGCTTGAGGTAGACATATTGTTCATTAAACAAATCGATGTAAAGTATTTGCCACGTCTCAAAAAATTGCTATATTTGCTGGCTCTTAGCGAGAGCACCTCTCCTAATGTGAGTAATCTGGCTAAAGAAATAGGAACTTCGAGGGCTACAGTGATGAATTATATGAACAATTTGGAGGAAGCACGACTGATACATCAAATTTTCAAATCGCAGGGACTTGCTCCCAAAAAGCCTGCGCGTATCCTAATGCACAACACGAATCTGCTTTACTCAATTCTAAGCAGCGCACCGAGCGAGCAGGAAGTTATGGAAACTTTCTTTACAAACAGCATTTGGCGCCATCACAACATAGAAATCAGTAAAAAGCCTGGGCTTTTTATTATTGACGGTGATAAACAAATTTGCGTTTGTGACAAAAACAAGAAAAAACGTAAAGAACAAGGTATCTACTATGCACGTTATAATGCAGAAGTAGGTAGAGAAAACGACATTCCTATTTGGATGTTCGGCTTTCTTAATTAATCATAAAGAATAACTGACAATTGCATTTAAATTTTATATAATTTCAATACGTATATGGCAAAAGAAAAAAAAATTATGACTTGTGATGGCAATGAAGCAGCCGCACATATCGCGTATATGTTTTCAGAGGTAGCTGCAATCTACCCCATCACCCCATCGTCCCCGATGGCTGAACATATCGATGAATGGGCTTCCAAAGGAAGGAAAAACCTTTTTGGCGACACTGTTTCCGTACAGGAAATGCAATCAGAAGCTGGAGCAGCAGGCGCCGTCCACGGCTCATTACAGGCCGGAGCACTTACTTCTACTTTCACCGCTTCACAAGGTCTTCTTTTGATGATTCCAAACATGTACAAAATAGCAGGGGAATTGCTTCCCTGTGTTTTCCATGTTTCAGCAAGAACCTTGGCAACTCACTCTCTGTGTATTTTTGGTGACCATAGTGACGTTATGGCATGTCGCCAAACAGGCTTTGCTTTATTGAGCGAAAACTCTGTGCAGGAAGTTATGGATCTGTCTGCTGTAGCCCATTTGTCTACTATCGAGAGTCGTGTGCCGTTTATCAATTTCTTTGACGGATTTCGCACTTCACATGAATATCAAAAGATTGAAGCTGTTGATCAGGAAGACGTTCGTCCATTGCTCGACAAAAAAGCTCTTTCAGAATTTCGTCAGCGTGCTCTGACACCCGAAAATCCTGTAATTCGGGGTATGGCAGAGAATCCTGAAACTTTCTTTACTCACCGTGAGGCTTCCAATAAATATTATGACGCTGTTCCCGAAATTGTAGAAAAATACATGAAGGAGTTGTCAGAAATTACCGGACGCGAATATAACCTTTTCAGCTATTATGGTGCAAAAGATGCCGACCGCATTATCATCGCCATGGGATCTGTTGTTGAAGCTGCAAAAGAAGCCATTGACTATCTGATGAGTAAGGGTGAAAAAGTAGGTATCGTTTCTGTGCACCTCTATCGTCCCTTCTCCATTAAACATCTCCTTGCAGCTGTTCCTCAAACCTGCAAACGTATTGCAGTATTAGACCGTACAAAAGAACCTGGAGCTAACGGAGAACCGCTTTTGCTTGACGTAAAAGATGCTTTTTATGGATCAGATCGTACTCCCCTCATCGTTGGTGGCCGTTATGGCTTGGGTTCAAGCGACACAACGCCAACTATGGTTATTTCTGTCTTTGACAACCTCAAACTCAATCAACCGAAAGATCGCTTTACATTGGGCATTGTTGATGATGTTACGTTTACCTCACTGCCGTTAGAAAAAGAAATGGCTCTCGGAGGTGAAGGTATTTATGAGGCTAAATTTTATGGCTTGGGTGCAGACGGTACGGTTGGTGCTAACAAGAACTCGGTTAAAATTATTGGCGACAACACTAACAAATATTGTCAGGCCTATTTCTCTTACGACTCGAAAAAGTCTGGAGGTTTTACTTGCTCTCACTTGCGCTTTGGTGACCATCCCATTCGTTCGACATATCAGATCAAAACTCCGAACTTCGTTGCTTGTCATGTTCAGGCTTATCTGCGCATGTACGACGTGACACGGGGTCTACAGAAAGAAGGCACTTTCCTGTTGAATACCATTTGGAATGATCAAGAATTGGAGAAAAACCTGCCGAATAATGTAAAACGCTATTTTGCAGAAAATAATATTAAGGTATACTACATTAATGCTACTAAAATTGCTCAAGAAATAGGTCTTGGTAACCGCACCAACACCATTCTGCAGTCGGCATTCTTCCGTATTACCGAAGTTATTCCCATTGATTTGGCCATTGAGCAGATGAAGAAATTCATTGTAAAATCTTATGGACGCAAAGGACAAGACGTTGTTGATAAAAACTATGCAGCCGTAGATCGTGGTGGCGAATTTAAAGAACTGACGGTTAAATCCGAATGGGCCATGCTACCCGATGATGAAAAAATACAGCGCAACGAAAGTAAATTTATCAGCGAAATTGTTCGTCCCATCAATGCTCAAGATGGCGACTTACTCCCTGTTTCAGCGTATGAATCGACCGTTGATGGTTCTTGGGAAGTGGGTACTGCTAAATATGAAAAGCGGGGTGTATCTGCATTTGTTCCTGTTTGGGATTCTGAAAAATGTATACAATGTAACAAGTGTGCCTTCGTTTGTCCTCACGCTGTAATTCGGCCGTTTGTCATGGACGAAAATGAAATCACTGGATTTAAAGCCGCCACTCAAGAGATGAAAGCTCCAGCAGCCATGAAAGGAATGCATTTCCGCATCCAAGTGGATGTTTTGGACTGTCTAGGTTGCTCAAACTGCGTTGACGTATGTAGTGGATTGAAAGGAGAAAAAGCTCTTTCCATGGTTCCTCTCTCCACTCAGTTGGATGAAGACAAAAATTGGGAATACCTTATTAATCATGTAAAAACCAAGCAAAATCTCATCGATCCAGCCTCAAACGTTCGCGTGTCTCAATTTGCTACTCCTCTGTTTGAATTCTCAGGAGCTTGTTCCGGTTGTGGTGAAACACCATACGTCAAACTTATTACGCAACTCTTCGGAGACCGAGAAATTGTTTCAAACGCAACAGGATGTTCCTCTATTTACTCTGCATCTATTCCTTCCACACCATATTGCAAAAACGAAAACGGACAAGGTCCGGCTTGGAACAATTCATTGTTCGAAGATTTCTGCGAATTTGGTTTAGGAATGGAACTTGCCAACAAGAAACTGCGCAGCCGCATCCAAACGCTGCTGCAGGAACAAATGGATAATGACCACGTACCTGCAGCTTTCAAAGAAGCTGCAAAGGAATGGATTGATGGTCGTGAAGATGCAAAAATTAGTCGTGAAGCAGGAAACAAACTTCTTCCTCTTATTGAAGAAGGAAAAGCTCACGGTTGTCCAGACTGCGCACAATTAAGCGAACTTTCACAATATTTCACCAAACGCAGCCAATGGATTATTGGTGGTGATGGCGCTTCCTACGATATTGGTTACGGAGGTCTCGACCACGTGCTTTCTACTGGCGAAGACGTTAATATTCTTGTACTTGACACAGAAGTTTACTCAAATACAGGTGGACAGGCATCAAAATCAACTCCTATAGGCGCCATTGCACAATTTGCGGCCAGTGGTAAACGCATTACAAAAAAAGATCTGGGACTCATGCAGGCCACTTACGGTTATGTTTACGTAGCTCAGGTTGCCATGGGAGCAGACAACAACCAGTGTCTCAAAGCCATCCGTGAAGCAGAGGCCTATCATGGTCCATCTCTGATTATTGCTTACTCTCCCTGTATTAACCACGGTTTGAAAACAGGTATGGGAAAATCGCAGCAAGAGCAAAAAAGAGCTGTTGAATGTGGCTATTGGCACTTGTGGCGTTTCAATCCCGAAATGGAAGCACAAGGAAAGAATCCATTCACACTCGATTCCAAAGAACCTCAGTGGGATAAATTCCAAGACTTCCTGTCAGGTGAAGTACGTTATTTGTCTTTGAAAAAAGCTTATCCTGAGGAAGCACAGGAACTCTATGACGCAGCTCAGAAAGCAGCTCAAAAACGTTACGGCACTTACGTTCGTAAATCAAAAGAAGATTGGTCTGAATAAAACAAATCTTTTTATTAAGATAAAGAGGATGTGTTCATTTTGAACACATCCTCTTTTTGTATAAAGCCTGTCTCGTCCTAAAATAGCGTTACGCAAAAGAAGTAATGTTATGAAAGAATTAAGAAATGAGTACGTTAAACGTAGCCAAAAGGATTACAGCATGTCCTTTAAATTATCAGTTGTATCAGCAATAGAAAGAGGAGAACTCACTGTAAGCTGTGCAAAAAAGAAGTATGGCATCCAAGGAAGTCAAACAATTACTAATTTTCATCTGGTTTGCAGGTTATGAAAAGCCTGATTTCATTATGATCAACCGTTTTCGTAATCGTGTAAAGGAGAAAATCAGATACAACAGAAAGAGCCCATTACAGGGCTCAAAGATGTGAAGGGTGTCCGTTACATTGGAATGATTGTATGCTGGTGACAACTATGATAGAGATTGATCACCGACTAAATCAATACAAGAAGCAGACAGATATACGGTTAATCTCGGAAGAACGCATCACACGCAGGGCAGAGTGATGTATAGAACAAGAAGGTGTTTTTGGTCAGATAAAAAACGATATGTCATACCGGTGCTTCCAGCACTTTTACAAGGACAAATTCACAATGAACTTTGTCTTTTGCCATAAAGAAAATGTTTGTCTATTCTATTCAAAGTGTGATAGACGACTGATGATTTTTCCCAAAATGTCAAACTCAAGATTAACACGCGTTCCGCAATGAATGTTGTGGAAATTTGTGTGTTCGTAAGTAAATGGAATGATGTTAACTTGGAATGTATTGTCTGTGGGATTGCAAACAGTTAGACTGACGCCGTTAACAGTGACAGATCCTTTGTCCACCGTGAAATAACCATGGCGGGCCATTTCCTTATTTAGTGGATACTCAAAGGTATAGGTGTAACTGCCTTGTTCGTCTTTTACATTAGTACAAACTGCTGTTTCATCTACATGCCCTTGTACGATATGTCCGTCAAGACGCCCGCCTACTGGCATGGAGCGTTCTACATTGACTTCGTCTCCTATTTTCAGTTCTCCTAAATTGGATCGCAACATGGTTTCCTTCATGGCCGTGGTTGTGTAGGAGTTCCCATTTATCTCTACAATGGTGAGACAAACGCCGTTATGGGCAAGGCTTTGAGCTGCTTGCAATTCATTGCCAAAAGGGCAAACCAGTGTGAAATTTACATTTTCTTGTTCGTGCTCAATGGCGGTTACGATTGCCATTCCTTCAATAATTCCTGAAAACATAATCAAAACGTTTTTATTTGTTTGCACTGCAAAGTTAGTTATTTTGAATCAATCCAGCATGATACTCATGACGGGTTTGAGATGTTGGAGGAACATTTTGGGGTTGATGCTCGACGTGTGATCTGAAGCTATTTTTTTTAGGTGTACACATTTTCCTTTCTCAACATAGTATGTACCGATGTTTTCAGGAATAGTTTCGTCGTGACTAATACATAGTTGAAATTTTGAATCAGGAAATAGGGCAGCATAGATTTCCAATAGTTTTTGCATATTGATGATGCGGGCCATGCCATAGGGATTTTCTTCCTGAGCTTCTTCAAAATTATTCCATAAGATAGGTAATCCTTTTTGTTTAATTTTGGACAGCAGTGTTTTTATGTCTGCAATATCGCCAAAGGCGTCTTTTGCTATTGTGTACGATGAAAATCGCTCTACGATTGCTACGGCTGTAATTATTTTTCCTTTGCGAAGTACGTAAAAACCTCCACTACTCATTCTGGCCGTTTTGTCAATGTCCTGTAAGTCTTTAAAAGTATGTTGAACACAAAAATTTCTTTGAAATAGGTATTCATGAACAAAATGGTATATTTCAGGAGTTAGTATTTCAGGTTCCAATGATTGGTTTGAAGAAGGTGATATGGTCTCCTTTAAGGCGAAAAAGCACTTGATATAATTCCTGTGTTCGTAATAGTCGTATAGTTGAAATGTTGCTGGAATGAGAAGGGAAAGAAGTGCTCCTCGTTTGTAGAGTGCACGATGTGATTTCTCCAGGACCTGAGTGGCATATCCTTTTCCCCGTTCGTCAGGCCGTGTAAGGAGTCCTGAGACATAGCCTACTTTTATCTTTTTGCCCCAAAAAGTCATCTCGTAGGGAATACTTTGCATGGCGGAAACTAAAAGACCTTTTCGGGTAACATAGAAGGTTCTTCTGATTGAAAACCTCCGACAAAAATACAGCGTAGTGAATTCTTCACTATCGTGAAAAACATTTTCCCATAAATTCTTGCAGATGAATGGCAAATGGGATTTATAAAATTTTGCCATCTCCAAAATGATGTTTGGTCATGACCGAGTATTTTTTTAGAATAATTGCTGGTTGATAGGATAGTTTTGCTTTGCGAAGTCCGTCGATTCCCAAATCCTCTTCGCGGTTAATGAACTCGTAGTTTTTTGGTAAGTGGCTGGAAAATTCCTTATTTATAATAGCATATGCACCTTCGAAAGCGGGATTTGCTTTTTCTACACAAACGTCGAAAATATCATCACTAATAGGGGCTCCATAAGTGTAAGCAACGAGTTGGTTGTCAACATAAATTACTCCTCCCGTACCACCTAATGCTTCCCAATTATCGAAAACACGGTGAATGGATTGGCGTTCGGCCTGGATGTCCTCTTCACGTCCCTCATTTTGTTCTTTCTGCATCCAATCTTTATCCAATTGTAGACAGGCTTGGAAATTTTCCGGTGTAAGCGGTTTATAAACGTAGTCTGGATAACGATTGCGGAAACGGTTTACAAAATTCCGCTTAGGTTGTAGTTTTTTGCCGGCCAAGTTAGCGAGATCTTCGTGTCGATAAATATAGTCGCAGTAATTGCGGTTGAATTCGTAAACAAAATAGTCAGGGATGGCAGCTTCTACTAATGGCAGCATTTTTTCGCATACGCCCATCATCAAGAAAGGGTGTGAGTTACGTTCTGCTTCTTGAAGCAGAATAGGTAACAGGCCCTTAAGGTCCTCTTTGTCAAAAAGCGACATGAAAGCAATGTGTCCGTTTGCTATGAAACGGAATATCAGATGTGTTCTCCATTCTGCTATTTCTGTATTGTACCGAAACTGCCAGCTGAAGATGTTCATAAAGTTGAGATCACAATTCATGCCGCAAAGTGGAACTGTGCGTTCCATAAAAAGTTTTTTGTCGGCTAAAGAGACAGGATGATAGTGGAGTTCTATTTGATTCATACGGCAAAATTAAAGATTAATAATTAACATAGACCATCAGAATAATAAATGAAATAATTTTATGAAAAGGAAAAAAAGAGGGGGCATGAAGAGAGCCGGCATTAAATTTAGAGTTTTGCAATTTTTGATGTTCAAAATATTGAGCCCTGTTGATAGAATGAGAACACCTCCAACAATTGAGATTTCTGTAATGAGTTTGGTAGAGATGATATTGGTTGCGTAGAGAGTAAGCAGGTAAATGGCTCCCTGCCAGCAAAACAGTACGGGTGCTGCTAGAACCATACCAATGCCGTAAGTAGAAGCCAGAATGGATGAAGATACAAAGTCTAGTGTAGCATTAGTGAAGAGATAAGTATTGTCGCCATAAAGGGCACTGTTCATGGGTCCTACCATAGAGAGGGTGCCAATACAGTAGAGTAGAACGCCTGTGGTGAGCCCCTTTGTTAATTCGCCTCCGGAAATGTGTGCTGTAGCTTTGTTTAGGCGGTGCTCAAGTTTTAGTAAAGTGCCTAAAACGCCACCTAGAGCCATGGCCAGAATGAACATAACGGGAAATTGACTGTCTTTCAAGTGTGTGATAGCTGTGTTAACGCCTAATAAGACGGTGCACAAGCCCAAGGCATTATAGAGAGCATGAACATAGTGCTCGTTGATTCCTCGACGAATCAGCGCACCGAGAACACTACCCCCGATAATAGCTGCCGTATTGACAATGGTACCTAACATATGTAGTTTCTATATTTCTGCAAAAGTACTAAGAATGAGGCGAACAATCGAAAATTTGAGCATTTTTAGACATTTTCAGTTTGAACTTTTACTAGAATGTAATTAAATGTGTATATTTGCAGGATATGAATGAATCGATAAAATAAATAAATATTCATAAACACAATGAGAAAAATCCAATTCAGTCTTGTTTATAGAGACATGTTTCAATCGTCAGGAAAGTATCAGCCGAGAAAGGATCAGTTGGTTCGCATTGCTCCTGCGATCATTGATATGGGTTGCTTTGCGCGCGTTGAAACAAATGGTGGCGCTTTTGAACAAGTCAACCTGCTTTATGGCGAAAATCCTAATCTGGCTGTTCGTGCTTTTACCAAGCCTTTTAATGAGGTTGGCATTAAAACTCATATGCTCGATCGAGGTCTGAATGCTTTGCGGATGTATCCTGTACCTGCTGACGTGCGTAAATTAATGTATAAAGTGAAACATGCACAGGGAGTCGATATTACGCGTATATTTTGCGGATTAAATGATGTGAGAAACATTATTCCCAGCATCAAGTATGCTCAGGAAGCCGGTATGACTCCACAGGCCACACTTTGTATTACTACATCACCAATTCATACAGCAGACTATTATTTCAAAATTGCAGAAAAACTGATTAAAGCAGGTGCTCCTGAAATTTGTCTCAAAGATATGGCGGGCATAGGACAGCCTGCTATGCTAGGCAAACTTACCGGAATGATCAAATCCAAGTATCCTGATGTAATTATTCAGTATCATGGTCATTCTGGCCCTGGACTTTCTATGGCCTCTATTCTGGAAGTATGTAAAAATGGTGCTGACGTGATTGATACGGCTATTGAACCGTTGGCTTGGGGGAAAGTTCATCCTGACGTTATTTCGGTTCAGAGTATGCTGAAAAATGAGGGTTTTGAAGTCCCAGAGATTAATATGACTGCCTATATGGAGGCACGCAAATTAACACAGGAATTTATTGATGATTTCCTTGGATACTTTATGAATCCGAACAATAAGTTGATGAGCTCGTTGCTTTTGGGCTGTGGTCTTCCTGGTGGCATGATGGGTTCCATGATGGCTGATTTGAAAGATATTATGACAGCCATTAACCATGTTCGTGAAAGTAAGGGAGAGAAACCTTATTCAGTAGATGAATTGTTAATACGTCTTTTTAATGAGGTGGCTTATGTTTGGCCACGTGTTGGATATCCTCCTTTAGTTACTCCATTTAGCCAATATGTCAAGAACATTGCCCTAATGAACCTTCTTACATTGGAAAAAGGTCAACCTCGTTTTACAATGATGGATGACAATATGTGGGGAATGATTTTAGGCAAGAGTGGACGTTTGCCTGGAAAAGTGGCTCCGGAACTTGTGGAAATGGCCAAGCAAAAAGGAAAAGAATTTACTGACGCGGATCCACAGAGTTATTACCCCGATGCATTGCCACAATTTAAAGAGGAAATGAAAAAAGAAGGTTGGGATGAAGGTCCTGATCAAGAGGAACTTTTTGAATTGGCTATGCACGAAAACCAATATCGTGACTACAAGAGTGGTTTAGCCAAACGTCGTTTTGAAGAGGATCTTGAAAAGGCCAGACAGACAAAAGATCAAGTCAAACTTACTTCGGAGGAGATTTCTGCCAAATTACATGCTGAGGCTGATCCTATTGTGGCTAATGAGAGTGGACGTATTCTTTGGGATGTCAAAGGCGGAGATGAAGGAGAGAAGGGATTAGAGCCCTACGTGGGTAAGTCGTATAAAGATGGCGATCAATTTTGTGTGATTGAGACCAATAATGGGGCTCTTGTAGGCATTCCTGCTAATATGGGCGGACGTGTAGTTGAAATTTGTGTAAAGCAGGGTGGTGCTGTACATCGTGGAGACATCATTGCTTATATTCGTCGTATATAGTTTTCCATATTTCATATTTTTCAGATGTCCCTGTACCGATTTGGTATAGGGACTTTTTTATGGTGTGGTTGAAATGAAAAATATTGAACCTTTGTTTTATTTAAAATATCTTCATGATAAGGAGAAAACTAAAGCCTTATAAATGAAATCTCATGTTGACAAATATAGCTATAATTGTAGTTTGAGTCATTTCAAATAGATTGATTATGTAAAAAATAATTTTTGATTGTTTTGTGTGGACAAAACTCCAAGAGAAAGTACGGCATGTTATATTTTGTGGTATTTTTGCCTAGAATAATCAGAAATTATGAAACAAACAATAACGGCTTTACAAGCAGATATTACCAAATTGAATGTGGATGCGATTGTGAATGCAGCAAACAAGACTCTTTTGGGTGGAGGTGGCGTGGATGGCGCGATTCATCGTGCTGCAGGCCCTGAATTATTGCGTGAATGTGTTTTACTAAATGGTTGTTCTACTGGATATGCCAAGGTGACGCGAGGTTATTGTCTACCTGCAAAATTAGTTATTCATACGGTTGGTCCCATTTACGGTGTGGATCCGAATCCTGTTGAAAATTTGGCAGCCTGCTATCGAAATTGTCTATATACTGCTCATTTGAATAAAGTTCATTCACTAGCTTTTCCTTGCATCAGTACAGGTGTTTACGGTTTTCCTAAAGAAAAAGCGGCACGTATCGCTTTTGAAACGGTACGTGCCGAATTAAAAAAATATCCAGAAATTACCAGCGTTGTTTTTTGTTGCTTCTCATTCGATCAGCTGGCAATTTATCAGGCACTTCTTCAAATTTAAATATTAGCCACACGCATTACGTCCGCAAAAACGCCTGCTGCTGTTACCTCTGAACCAGCACCGTATCCTTGAATAATCATTGGGTAATGGTGGTAGCGTTTTGTGGTAAGTAAAATCACATTATTGCTATCTTCCAATTTATAAAATGGATGTTCCTCATCTACTTCGCAGAGTGAAACCGAGGCTTTTCCGTCTGCCCAGCGAGCAATGAAGCGCAGATGTTTGTGTTCTTTTTCCATACGACTGCGACGCTCTTCAAATGCAGCATCTAATTGCATCACATTGTTTAGAAAATCTTCTACAGAACCTTCAAAATATTTTTCAGGAATGAAAGATTCTATTTTTACATCTTCTTGATTGATTTTTACACCGGCTTCGCGAATGAGGATCACGAGTTTTCGCAATACGTCCTTTCCACAAAGGTCAATTCTAGGGTCGGGCTCACTGATTTTGGCTTCGCGTGCCATGAGGATAACTTTGCTCAGTGGGCGGTCCTTGGCTAATTTGTTGAAAATGAAATTAAGTGTGCCACTTAGTATGGCTTGTATTTCGAGAACCTCATCACCACTGGCGCAGAGGTCGCCTATTGTTTTTATTATAGGTAGACCAGCACCTACATTCGTTTCGTAGAGGAACTTCACTCCCCGTTTCAATGCCGTTTGTTTTAATCTTTCGTAATTTTTATAGGGAGAGGAAGCTGCAATTTTGTTAGCTGCTACGACCGAAATATTGTAATCTAAAAAGTTTTGATAGAGAGCTGCAATATCCTCACTTGCTGTGCAGTCCACAAAGACAGAATTGTAAAGGTTCATACCGATTACTTCGTCTCGTAGTCTCCGCCAGTCACTGGGATCGCTGTTTTCTAATTGCTCTTCGTAATTTTCAATGTTAATGCCGTCACGGTTGAAAATGGCATGGTGGGTATTGGCTAGTCCTACAACGTTGAGTTTCAGTCTGCGTTTTTCCATCAGGAGGGCTTGTTGTTCTTGAATTTGGTTGAGCAGGCTGCTTCCAACTGTCCCAATGCCGCAGAGGAAAACGTTGACAACCTGATAATCGCTGAGAAAAAAACTATCATGAATTACGTTGAGAGCCTTACGAAGTTGTTTGCGGTCAACAATAAAAGAAATGTTCATTTCAGAAGCACCTTGAGCCAATGCAATGACACTGATTCCGTTGCGACCAAGTACGCTGAAAAGTTTGCCTGCAGTACCACTAGTGCGGCGCATCTGCTCTCCCACAATGGCTACAGTAGAGAGACCGTCGATGCGCATCATCGGGTTCATAGCACCCGTGGCAATTTCTTTTGAGAATTCGTCATTGAGCACTTTACAGGCTTTTTTGGCGTCTTCTGGTGTCATACAGATACTTGTGCTTGTTTCTGAAGAGGTTTGTGCTACCATAAATACGCTGATGCCGTTTTCTGCCAAAGTGGTGAAAATTCTTCTATTTACTCCGATGACTCCTACCATAGCCATGCCAGAAACGTTCACAATGGATGTGTCGTTGATCGATGAGAGTCCGCGTACGGAACTCTTGCTGCCACCGGCGCCGTCGTTGATGATACTGCCTTTGAAATCTGGGTGGAATGTGTTTTTAACGTAAATTGGAATGTTTTTCCTCCGAATCGGGTAAATTGTAGGTGGGTAAATAACTTTGGCACCGAAATTGGAGAGTTCCATAGCCTCTCCATATGAGAGCTGTTCGATGGAGTAAGCTGACGGAATCATTCTTGGATCGGCAGTCATAAACCCGTCTACATCAGTCCAAATTTCAAGAACGGAGGCTTCGAGTGCTGCGGCAATAATAGACGCTGTATAGTCAGAGCCTCCACGTCCCAATGTAGTTGTTGCGCTGGTATTGATATCTGAGGCAATGAAGCCAGGTACAATAGCTGTGCCTGAGAGTAGAATGAATGTGTCGCGTACTAACCGATTTGTTTCCTCATAATTGACGGTGATATTGCCACGCTTTTTTTCTGTTTTAATAAATTGGCGTGCATCATAAAGTTCACTGCCGGTGATAAGTTGCGAAATGAAAAGTGATGAACAGCGTTCACCGTAACTTAGAATGGCATCACAGATTTTCGGCGTTACGTCTTTAATAAGGGAAATGCCTCGTAAGATACCTCTTAGTTCCAGAAATAGAGGTTCTAAAGACTGCTTTACTTCCTTTTGTTTGTCGGGATCAGTGATGATTTTTGCTATCAGCTCATGGTGAATTTCGATGATTTCGTTAAGTACTTTCAAATAGTCTTCGTTGCCCATTTGTGCCAGTTTCGTGGCTTCAATCAATTTGTCAGTCACTCCATGTAATGCAGAAACAACTACAATTGTTTTTGGTTCTCCGTCTTCGACAATTTTTTTTATATTTCGTAACCCTTCAATGGACCCTACTGAGGTCCCTCCAAACTTCAATACTTTCATTTTATTTTGTTTTTTTGTTTAGTAGAAATAGCGTCTTCCAAAAATGTGGAAGCTCTTTAAAATTGAAAAAATAAGTTTAATATTCAGCCCCTCACGGGCATGAGGCCTACTTCACGAATAAATAAGTTGATAGTTCGGAGATGACTATTTTCCCAATACATTTTCTTCTAAATATGGAGCAAAATTAAACATAAAATTTCATACTACCATATTTTGAATGTAAAAACAGTATTTTCTAACGCATTGGAGGCATCTCTTAGATTCAAGAGGTAAGTGCAAAATGAAGAGAAATGTTTAAGGAAAGCATGTTTAGGAGAAGAACAGTTCAAATTCAGTCTGCGTCTGTCATTCATTTTAGTGTAAAAGTTTATATTGAATAATTCATTTTTGAAGGCGTGACATAGTAAAAATCAGTGCGATTGGTAAGTAATTCTATTTGTCGAATGATGATAGTTTCCATAACGCAAAATCCTTCTGAATTGGGGTGACAGCCATCGTCGGTATATTCAGGGCGCATATTACCATCTGGCAGAGCCATGATGCTGTGATAATCAGCAAAGGGTAAGTGGCGTTGTCGTGATAAGGTGCGAAGAAAAGTGTTGAGACAAATTATTTTTTCCGAGAGATTGGGAATGTGAGGGGTCCAGGGTATGGCAATACATGGGGTGAGGGCACAGAGGATCAATGTGGCACCGGAAAGAAAAGCTTCATCGCATATGGTTGAAATGTTGCGTAATACGTCGGATTCTACTTTTTTACTTTGTGGTTCGGCAAAATCGTTGATGCCGCAGAGTAAGGCAATGATGGGAGCGCCCTCGGTGGTGTCAGTTTGGAAACGCTGTAAAATATTCAGACTGGTTTCACCGCAAACACCGTGCGCTAAAAAATTATTGCGTTGGAAAAAGTCTGGATGCTCACTACACCAATATTCTGTAATGCTGTCGCCAACAAAAACCACTTCAGGACGTGGCGTTTTGTGTAATGAAAATTCAGAATGTTCACCAGAGATATATTTTTTGCCTATATTTGAAAGTGGGCAAAATGGATGAAGTTTCTCGTTTTTCTTTGATGGCATAGGCGGGGGATTATTTTAGGGTTCTCTCTTCGTTCACATAGTGTAATTGTTGTTCAAGTACTTCTGTTTTTTTCATGATGAAACCGTATTCGGCAGCACTGCGTATGGGGTTGCTGTACATATATTGTATTTCCATTTGTTGTTGGCGTTCGTAGTCGAGTAGCATACTTGGACTATAAGGTTTCATGCTGTCGGTAGACTTAATCATTTCCGCTGCGAAAGAAACCGGAATGTTTGCTCCACAGATATTGCCAGCTTCTATCACTTCAGACATGAGGCCTGTGAGTAGTTTGCGAGTATCGGGTTGTGCATTGAGTTTATCAGTTTGGGCGTGGAGTATGACGGAAAGACCATTATATGGAATGTTCCATACCAGTTTGCGCCATCGCGCTGTAATCAAATTGTCGGCAATTCTTACGGGAACACCCGCTGAAATAAAGTCGTGCGCAACTTCTGCTATTCGTGTTGAGGGTGTATTTCTAAAGTTCGCCATGGTGAGCGCGCCATAATCCAAGTGATTGATGTGGCCTGGTCCGATTTTGTTTGAGCAGATAAATGCCATGGATCCCACAATACCGTTGTCTGGAAAATAGGTTGAAAGGTCTGACTCCATACCGAGGCCGTTCTGAATCATAATGATGGACGTTCCTGTTCTAACAATAGGTGGCAACAAGTCAGGGAGTATGTGATTCTGAGTTGTTTTCAAACAAATCAATACGACGTCGCATGTTGGCATGTCAGCTGTACTGTGATAGGCATTAATAGGCAAAATGTTAAAATTGCCATTTACAGAATTAACGCAAAGCCCGTTTTGGGCAACGTGCTCATAGTCGTTGTGGAAAAGGAAGTGGACATCGTGACCGGCGTTGGCGAGTTTTCCGCCATAAAAACCGCCGATGGCTCCACTGCCAATGACGGCGTATTTTAGTTTTCTCATTTTGTTTTAGTACTATCTGTTTGAAAAACTGTATTTATCTTGAATTTTTTGGAGTGATAACCATAATAACGGTCGCGTGAAAAGAGGCGTCCATTAATTTTAATGGTGTGACCGTTGTAAAGATCATAATCCCAAATCCAGCGGCTCCCGTCTTCAAAAATGATGTTGATTAGGTGCTTATCCACAAACCAAGTAAATGGGTCTTGTGATATACCATCGTAATAGCTGTTTTCCGAGCAGAGCCCGGAGTGATTGCTATAAAAATCGATGCAGATCACGTCGTAGCTGTCGTCAATGCTCCACCATTTGCCAGTAAGCACGTTTTCATCCCAGTTGTCACTGTCATCGCAACTCGTGGGTATTATGCAACAAGTGAGCATTAAGATTAAAATTATGACGTGAAAGTTTGTTTTCATTAGAATGTTCAGTTGTTGTTGCAAAGATACAAAAAAAAAATTATTCATATCTGGTAAAAGCTTTGAAGTATAATTTCAATACATTTATTTGTTAGAAATAAGTTGTTTCTAGCAAATCTTAGTTGCTTGAAAATTTCAATCCCGTTCAAAAGATAGTTTTTTTATTTTTTTTAATTGCATTTGTTTGTTTTTTTATGTGCGCTATGTTCCTTTCTCTGTGAATATTGTAATTTTGCGCCGAAATTATACAACCTATAGAAATAAGGCAATAGGTCTTTCTACGGTATGTTCTTTTTTGTTGGTTTTTTACCAAATTTAAACACGCACGAAAATGAAACAAAGGAAATCGGTCAGGATCATTGTATTAAAATTAAAATATGAATGATGGCAGACGATAAAATGAATTTAATTGTAGACATCTCAACTGCTGCTACAAAATATCCCAATCATTTGGCAATGGTAATAGAGGATAATGAGTATACTTATCAGCAACTTTTTTGCATTGTCAGTAGAATTTATAACATAATTTGCAACTTTAAGGAAAATGTGATTGGGATTGCTGCCGAAAATCGGATAGAGAGTTATGCTTCAATTCTTGCGACTCTTTTTGCTGGTAAAACTTACGTTATTTTGCATCCTGATTATCCGATTAGCCGAAATACAAATATTGCAATTCAATCAGGTATTTGTTGCTTTCTATGCAGCGATGTGAAATGTGACATTTTGGATCCTACGTTAAAAATATCACGATTTTGTACATCGACACTTATAAGTGATTTCGAACAATTTCCCGAAACGGAGTCGTTTGTTCCTCCAGTTATAACGGAATCTGCAGCAAATGCTTATATCATATTTACTTCAGGCAGTACAGGGGAACCTAAGGGCGTACCCATTTCTCGTTTTAACCTGAATGCTTTTTACCGGGCGTACCGCAATTTGAGTTTGCATTTGAATGAGCCCGATCGGATGCTTCAAATGTTTGAATTGACTTTCGATGTATCAGTTGTGTCGTTTCTTTATCCGCTTACGTTGGGTGCATCTGTTTTTACAGTGCCTTCTGGAGGTTTTAAATATCTGAATGTGATAGATATCTTGGATAATTATCAACTTACTTTTGCAGCTATTGCGCCATCCGTATTACGTTTGTCTCGTTCCTATTTTCAAAGTATACAGTTACCAAAGCTGAAATACCTGGTTGTTACAGCTGATGCGACTGACGTAGATTTGCTCACGGAATTTAGACCTTGTATTCCGAATGCTACAATTGTGAACTTATATGGTCCTACCGAAGCTACGATTTACTGTACTTCTTATACGATTCCAAAAAGTGGAATAAAAAATTATAATGGGATGGTAGCTATAGGAAAACCTTTTTCTGAAATGGAAATGCTGATAGCCGACGAAGATGGTTGTCCCTTGCCCTGTAATGTTAAAGGGGAACTGTTAATTAGTGGTCCGCAGTTGATGCAAGGATATTGGCATGATTCTGAAAAGTCCGCGTTGTGTTTACAGACTCATTCCGATGGAAAAGTGTATTATAAGACGGGCGATCTGTGTTATATGGATAAGGATGGAGTTTTAATGTATTGCGGACGAATGGATACGCAAGTCAAAATTCAAGGTTTTCGCATCGAACTGGGTGAAATAGAGCATGAAGTGAAACAGTTTTACGGAAATGTGTATCGTCCTAAAAATACTTGACTCAAATATTAATAATTCTGATATAAGTTGACTATAAACAACTGTTTCATTTTCCCTTCTTATAAAATCCTGTGATACCTTGACTTTTACAAAT
>Ga0183100_1000506_pt1 | contig 30069 bp, 26 predicted proteins | sample Biomet2_FD_127789 | JGI IMG/M metagenome (GOLD analysis project Ga0183100, IMG submission 127789) | Microbial communities from bioreactor (seeded with anoxic lake sediment) at LBNL, California, USA - Biofuel metagenome 2 | ecosystem: Engineered > Bioreactor > Anaerobic > Unclassified ...
ATCGGCGAAACGTGCATCATCGGCCAGAACGTGCGCCTGTAACAGGGCGTGACGCTGGGCGCCAAAAGCTTCCCCAAGGAGGACTCCAGCAGCAGGCTGGTGAAGGGCCTGCCGCGCCATCCCATCGTGGAGGACGACGTGACCATTTACGCGGGCGCCACGATTCTGGGCCGGGTGACCATAGGCGCGGGCGCCGTCATTGGCGGCAATGTGTGGGTGACGCAGGATGTGGCAGCCGGGGCGCGCATTGTGCAGGCGCGCGCCGCTGAGCAGTTCTTCATAAGCGGCTTGGGAATTTGACGAGGAAAATGATAATCGTTTCGGAATATGTGGAAAAGTTCTTGAACTTCTCCGCGTATCCGCGTAATGATTGTGCACAGTTGGGTGGTTTCAAATGTGGAGAGAGCCGTGAACCAAGATTGTATCTTCTGCAAGATAGCCGCCGGGGAAATTCCCTCGGCCAAAATTTACGATCACGGCGGCGTGTTCGCCTTTTTGGACATCGCCCCTGTGAACAAAGGACACGCCCTCGTGGTGCCCAAAAAACACTACGAGACGCTGTTCGACCTGCCGCCCGACCTTGGGCGCGAACTGACCATGGCGCTCAAGACTGTCGGCAAAGCCGTCATGGACGCAACGGGCGCGGCGGGCCTCAACCTCGGCATGAACAACTTCGAGGCCGCCGGACAATTGGTGAATCACGCCCATTTTCATCTTATACCGCGTCACAAGGGGGATGGACTTACCCTTTGGACCCAGCACGCCTATGAGAGTGTCGAGGACATGCAGAAGTTGGCCCAGGCCATCCGATCGGCCATCGGCTGAAAACGGGAACCCCACGGAGGTTTCATGAGCGGTCAAACCCTGACCAAGGCGCATATCGTTGATGCCATCTACAAGAAGACGGACCGCAACCGTGCGGAGATCAAGGATCTGGTTGAGGCCACCCTTGAGCTGATGAAGTTGGCCATCAAAAAGGACCACGCCATGTTGGTGAGCGGGTTCGGAAAATTTGAGGCCTACGACAAGAACTCTCGCCGGGGGCGCAACCCGCAGACCAATGAGAGCATCACCCTGCCGCCGCGCAAGGTGGTGGTGTTCCGCCTTTCCCGCAAGTTCCGCGCCGAGCTTAATCCGCAGGAATAAAAGCCTGCGGCCAGTCGGTCTTCAGTTCCTCCAGGACCTTGCGCGCCGTCGCGAGGTCCTGGAAGGGACCGGCTTGCACCCGTAAGTAAACCGCGCTGCCCTGTTCAACGCGCACTTTTTTCGTCTGCGCGTATCCCATATCCTTCAGCCACGTCAGCGCCGCTTCGGCGTTCTTCTCCGCGTTGAACGAGGCGATCTGCACCATGTAGGTCTTGGCCTCGTGCTGTGTGGCCTCCGCGGCCTTGTCCGCTTCCGTGTGCGCAGCCCCAGGCTTGGTCGGCGCTGCCGCGGCCTCCGGCTTGGCGGTGGCGTTCGTCTCGGCAGCGGGTTCGGCCTTGGCGGAAGCTGCGGCCTCCGGCTTGGCTTGCGCCTGCTCCGCGCTCTTGGCGGGGGAGGCATCCTCGGTCTTGACCTGCGGGGCCTCGGTCTTGGCGGGGCTGGCCTCCGGCTTCGCGTCCGCGCCATCCGTCTGCGCTGCGCTTTGCGGCGCCTCGTCCTTGGCGGCCTTTTGACTGCGGGCCTCATCGGCCAGCGCCTCGGCCAAAGGGTCTTCCTGGCGGGCCTCGGTCTTGGCCACGGCGGTCTTGATCTGCGCGTCGGTGTTCTGCGGGTCCTTCACCTCGGCCACAATCGTCTCCACCACCGGGCCTTGCGGCTGCTTGGCGGCCTGCTGCGCGGGAGGCGCGTGGGGCGGACGGTGCTGGCGCGCGCCGCGCACCTCGGCCTCGGGGCGGGCGTCCGCCGGTTCTGAGGGAATGGACTTGCGGGGCGAGCAGGCAGGCAAGAGCAGCAGCATGGCTGCTGTGGCAAGGGCGACCTTCGGGGTCATCGGGCGAGGTCCTTTCATGGGGCCCTCCGTGGGTGTTTGCTGCGTAAGGGGAGTGAGACTAAACATTTTCTAGAGTAGTCCAGGCGCAAGCGGATTGCAAGCGGGCCTGATGGTTGGTTTCCAGGTGTGATGCGGATGGGGTTTGCCTGCCGCAGTAAATGCCGTCTTTGCCGCTGACTGTGTCCTGTGGGGACCGGCTGTTTGCGCACAAACCGGGGCACGCCGACGGGGCTGGGGGCGTGCCGCATGGCTGGGGGGAAAAAACTCAGGGAGACTGGCGGCGCCGCTGGTGGCGTGTGGGCGCAAAAAAAGGCGCCCGATCTTTCGATCGAGCGCCCGGGTCCTTTGCCGAATGTCCCGAGGGGACTAGAAGCCGTAGCCCAGGGCCTCGCGGAGATCCGCGGGCAGATTGGCCTTGCTCTCAGGAGCGGAACGCTTCTTGGACTTGCCGGCCTTGTGACGGGCAGCCTTCGCATCGTCCAGGGAGAACGTGCGGGGGATGTCGAAAACCTGGCCGGGGTAGATCAAATTGGCGTTCTTGATCTTGGCGCGGTTGGCCTTGAAGATCAGGGGCCACATGAAGGGGTCGTTGTAGATCTGCTTGAACTCGGAGATCCACCACAGGCAATTGCCCTTCACGACAGTGTAGGACGTGGGCAGCTTGGCGTAGTCAGCCTCGTAAATCTGGCGCGGGGACATGGGCGCCGGGGCAACTTCGCGGGTCTGAACAGCGGCCGGAGCAGGCGCGGGGGCCGGCGCGGGCTCAACCTTTTTGGCACAGCCAAAAGCAAACATGACACAGCAGGCAACAGTCAGCAGCATGAACTTTTTCATAGTAAACTCCCTCCTCCGTTGGGAACTAAAGAATATTCCTGGGGACATTCACGTGTCAAGATCAACCCACCATTCTTTGGCTCCAGTTATCGAGAATTTTTTTCTCCTGAAGCACCAAACGGTCGGTGGGGTTTATACCCAATGCCCCCTGGACCGCAAGTGCCGCTTCGTCCACCCAGCCCCCTAAACGCAAACTTTGTGCGGCCAAAACAAACATTCTTTCCGGGTGGTCTCCGTAGATGGTGCCGATGAGGTGCTCGTAGTCCGCGCCGAAGACCTCGCGCACCAGAGCGTTCTGCGAAAATAGATACCGCGCGAGCAGTGCGTTTTCCCTGTGGCGGGCTAAATAAATGGATAAAAGCTGGCGGCTTTGCGACATGATGAAGCGGATGCGGTCAATCTCGCGGCGCATGCTTTCCTCGGTTTGGCGCAGCACCTGGAAAAGCTCCTCCACCACCACGCGTTCGGCCTCGGGCAGTTCGCGGCCGCGCAGGGCCAAAAACCATGGCGCGTAGGTCAGCGCCTGGTAGGCGTCTTCCTTCAATTTAATGGTCTCGTGAAAGATGTAGCCCAGGCCCCAATCAAGGAATTGGCCTGTGAGCGGCGTTTCTGGATCGTTGCGAAACACGTGGTGTGCGGTGTCCTTCATGCGCCATAGCAGGCCCTTGTCCATCTCCTGGCCGATGAGGTCGCGCAAAATGGTGAACGCCACGGAGCCGTCGCGGTCAAACGAGCGGAACTGCTCCTCCAGCGACCGGCTGGAAAGGCAGAAGTTGCGGAACATGTCGCGGACGAACTCGGGCAGCTTTGCCCGTATCCAGGTTTTGGACATGGTGTGTGCTACCCCTTTTTGACGCGCGGGTTTTCGGCCAGGGCCGCAAGGCGCGTCAGCTCGGCCACGCGCCTGTCCACAAGGCTATACAGCGAGCCCGGCGTGTAGCGGCCGTCCTTGCGCCGGGTTCCGGCCGGCAGGCCGGTCAGTATGGTCATGGCCTGCTCTATGCTGGCAACTGGGTAGAGGTGGAATTTCCCGGCGCGCACGGCGTCGATCACCTCATCCTTGAGCATGAGGTGCACGGTGTTGTCCGCCGGGTAGAGCACGCCCTGCCGACCGGAGAGCCCCCGCCTGCGGCAGACCTCGAAGAAGCCCTCCACCTTGCGGCTCACCCCGCCGACAGCCATGATGGCCCCGCTTTGGCTCACCGCGCCGGTGAAGGCCAAAGACAGGTCTATGGGCGCGCCGGAAAGGGCGGAGAGCAGGGCCGCCAGCTCCGCGCCGGAGGCGGAGTCGCCCTCGACCCCGGCGTAGTTCTGCTCGAAGCACAGGCTGCCCGTGAGCACCAGCGGCTTGTCGTGGGCGAAAAGGCGCGTCAGGCAGCTCTTGATGATCATCATGCCCTTGGTGTGGATGGGGCCGCCGAGCTGGGCCTCGCGCTCCAGGTCCAGAATGCCGCCGTGGCCCACGCCCACGGTGCAGGATATCTGGTGCGGCAGGCCGAACTCGTAGTCGCCGAAAAGCGTGACCGAAAGGCCGTTGGCCCGTCCCACGGCCGCGCCGCCGGTGGCGACCTTGATGATTTCGCGGTCGTAGTCGGCCATGAACTCTTCCTCGAACAGGTTGGCGCGGAAGTCGTTCTCGGCCACGGCGCGGGCCAGGTCGGCCGCTTCCACCATGTCGCGTCCGTCGCGCCGGGCGATGGCCGCGGCCTCCATCATGCGGCCGCGCACCTGGGTGAAGGAGAGGGTGAGCAGCTTCTGGTCCTCGGCCAGGCGGCTGGCGTGGTCCACCAGGCCGGCCAAAGCCTCGCGGGAGAAGGGCGGCAGCTCCGCCTCGTCGATGATGCCCGAAAGCGCCGTCAAGTAGTGGCGGATGCTCTGCGCCGTGCGCGGCACGGTGCCCTGCATGTGCGCTTTGAGCTTGAAGTGCTTGCGGAAGCGGTCGTCGCCGGTGAGCAGCGTCTCGTAGGCCTCGTCCGTGCCCACAAGGATGATTTTGAGGTCCAGGGGGATGGGCTCGGGCTCGATGGTGCGCGTGCGGGACTGTTCGGCGTCGCCGGGGTCCTCCATGCGCAGCTTGCCGGAGCGCAGGGCGCGCAGCAGGCCCTCCCAGGAACCCTGGTTGCCCAGCAGGTCCTCCACGTTGAGGATGAGAAAGCCGCCGTTGGCGCGGTGCAGGCTGCCCGCGCGCACGAGGGTGAAGTCCGTGTAGAATGCGCCCAGCTCGCTTTCGCGCTCTATGCTGCCCAGCAGGTTGAAGGCCGTGGGGTGGTCCTCCACGATGACCGGCGCGCCGCCCTTTTCCTTGGCGCCCTTGCTGTTGTCCACAAAGAGGTTGACCTCGTGGCGGTAGCTCGGGTCGTCGGCGGGCGGTTGGGCGTGCCCGTCGGGGTGCTGGCCGTGGGGCGCGGGCGCCGCGCCGGTGGACCCTGCGGCCTTGTCGCCCGCGTCGCGCGGGAGAAAATAGTCGATGTTGTCCAGCACGTCCTTTTCCACGGCGGCCAAGTGTTCCACCAGCCGGGGGACCTGGGCGAAGTTCTCGCGCAGCGGCTTGAGGTGCTCCGTCAGCGCCTCCTGGGCGATTTCGCGGTGGAGCTTGCTTTCGCCCTGCCGGAACCCCTGCTCGCTTTGGGTAAGCTTGCGCAGAAATACGCTGATTTCCGACAGCAGGCGCTCGCCCTTGGTTTTGAGCAGCTTGCGCCGCGCCGGGGCCAGCCGTCCGTACTCCTCATCGCCCATGACCTTGCCGCCCACCAGGGGCATGATGGTGAGCCCGCCGGTGTCGTCCATGTCGAGCGCGAAGCCTTTGGTGCGCGCCATGGATTCCATTTTGTTGAATATACTGTCGCGCTTGGCGGAAAAGCGCTTGAAGAGCGTCTCGTGCTTGCGGCGGTAGGCGTCCTCATCGAAGGTGGCGGTGATGGCCGCGCGCACATCGGCCAGGGCCTTGGCCAGGCCGGTTTTGAACACGCGCCCTTGCCCTGCGGGGAGCGAGACGGCCAGCGGCCGGTCCTCGTCCTCAAAGTTGTGCAGGTACAGCCAGTCGCAGGGGGTGGGCCTTTTGGCGGCCTCCGGCGCGAGGAAGTGCCGCACGAAATGCGTGCGTCCCAGGCCGGGATCGCCCGCGACGAAAACGTTGTATTCCAGGCCGGGGATCATCAGCGCCATGCCCAGCGCCTGCATGGCGCGCGGCTGAAAGCTGCCCTGGCCGTTTTTCTTGGGCACCGCGCGGCTGTCGGCGTAAGGCAGTGCCGCGGGATCCTGGCGGTTTTTAAGCTTTTCTGGCGCAAGAGGAGTTGCTGTGCGCTGGGGAATCTGCGGTGTCTTTTTGGTCATGTCCTGTCCAGGCTGAAGTGTGCGCGCGCCCCGCCGGTTGGAGGAGCGGTTCCTCCCTCATATGTACTGGCTAACGGGCGGATTGTCACTACGGCCGAATGCGGGGAGGTTGTTGCGGAAAAGTGGAAAAATGCATGCCCTTCGGCGCGAACCGGATTGACGGTGCCGGGGGCTTGTGCTAGCTACTTCTCCTTGTGAAGAAATGAACGTCCCGGCCTGTTGGCCTAAACGCGGAACGTTCGGGGTGAATATGCTCTTTCCCAAGCAGGGCAAGCCTTCCGGAGCGATGGAGCTGCTTTCCACGGCGGGGACCATTGGTCTTCAGTTGGTGTGCGCCACCTTCATCGGTCTGGCAATGGGGTATTTTCTCGACAAATGGTTGGGAACAAGCCCCTGGCTGCTGGTGATTTTTCTTCTCCTGGGCATCGTGGCGGGGTTCCGCGATGTGTTTCTGGAAGCTAGGCGCATTCAGGAAAAGGACGGAGAGGGCCCGGGAGCAGGGAGCGGAAGCTCCGGTTCGGGGAAATGATCCGGCCGACGCCGGGTCGGTAGGCGAGGCTTCATGCTGAAAACGCTTGTCCAGAGAATTGACGCCATGCTTTTTCGCCGCGGGTTCGCCCTGGCGGATGCGCGCAGGCTGATGCGCAACCAGATCCTTCTTTCCGCCGGTTGCACGGCGGCGGCGGTTCTGGGAACGGGATTCTCCAACTGGGGGCTTTCGTTCGCGGCCGGTGCGCTCATCATCGGCTTCAACTTCTGGTGGCTTTCCAAGGCCGCACAGGAGTTGGTGCGGGTGCGGCACGGCGCCATGTTTACGCTTTTGACGCTCTTTTATGGAAGGTTGGCATTGACCGCAGTCGCCATCGCCGGGCTTGTTGCCTGGGCGGGGGCCTCGGTTTACGGGCTTTTGGCTGGGCTCTCCACCGTGCTGGCGAACGCGGTCGTGTGGAGTGTCCTTCAGATCAGGCACAAGGTTCCCGTCGCGGGGGATGGGAAGGAGGCGTAAGACATGTCGGCAGGACTTCCGGAACCGTTGATTTTTTCGGAGATCATCGACCACTCGCTTGGGCTGCATTTGCCGCCGCATGTGTACTACATGTGGTTGGCGATGATTATTCTCTTCACCTGCGGTCTGATGCTGAAAGGGCGTCTCCAGTTGGTGCCGGGCGGCCTGCAGAACGTCTTCGAGACCGTCATCGGCGGGCTTGAGGATTTCACGGTGACGAACATTGGCGAGGAAGGCCGCAGGGTTTTCCCGTTCTTGTGCACGTTGTTCATCTTCATCCTGGTGATGAACTACATCGGCTTGGTGCCCGGCTGCGACGCCGCCACCGCCAACGTGAACACGAACGCGGCCATGGCCGTTTGCGTGTTCCTCTATTACAACTACATCGGCATCAAGAAGTGGGGCTTCGGCTACATCAAGCACTTCATGGGCCCCATGCCCGCGCTGGCTCCGCTCATGCTCGTGCTGGAGACCGTGAGCCACCTGGCCCGCCCGCTCTCGCTCACGCTTCGTCTTTTCGGCAACATCCGCGGCGAGGAAATCGTCCTGGTGCTGCTCTTCGTGCTTGCTCCGGTGCTGGGCACCCTGCCCATGTACTTCCTGTTCATCCTGGGCAAGACCATTCAGGCCTTCATCTTCTTCATGCTCACGATGATCTACTTGAAGGGCTCGCTGGAGCACGCCCACTAAACCTTGGGGAAATGGTCGTTTGACCACAACATTATACCTTTAGGAGTACACTGATATGCGCAAGTCTCTTCTGATGACCCTGGCTATGGTTCTGTGCGCCTCCGCCGCTTTCGCCGCTGACGGCGCCGCCCCCGCCGCTGTTGGTCCGGTTGCCGCTTGGGCCACCGCCATTGGCATGGGCATCGCCGCCGGTCTGTGCGGCATCGGCCAGGGCCTTGGCCTGAAGGCCGCCTGCGAAGGCACCGCCCGCAACCCCGAAGCCGGCGGCAAAATCACCGTTACCCTGATTCTGGGCCTCGCCTTCATCGAGTCCCTGTCCATTTACGCCCTGGTCGTCAACCTGATCCTGCTCTTCGTGAAGCCCCTGGGCGCCTAGTTTCTGTTTCTCTCGGAATGAAAGGAGGCCACTTCGGCCTCCTTTTTTCCGGGGGGCCTGTTCAAAATTTCACAAATTCATCGCGAGCGTTTCCCGAATGGCCGTAAAGAGCGAGCATATTCCAAAGGCCACAATCGCCCGTCTGGCCACCTACATCCAGGTGCTTTCCGAGTTTAAGCGCGAAGGCACGGATGTGGTCTCCTCCGAGCGCCTGGCCGAGGCCTGCTCCGTCAACTCTTCGCAGATACGCAAGGATCTTGCGTACTTCGGTGAATTTGGCGTGCGTGGCGTCGGCTATTACGTTCAGGATCTCATCACCTCCATCAAGCGTTCGCTCGGCATCGACCGTGCCTGGAACTGCGCTCTGGTTGGCGTGGGCAACCTGGGGCGCGCGCTTTTGCGCCACCGCGAGTTCTCGCGCAAGGGCTTCGTCATCCGCGGCGCCTTTGATTGCGATCCCTACAAGATCGGCGAGATGGTGGAGGGCATGGAGATTGTCTGCTCGCGCCAGCTGCCCGCCAAGGTCAAGGAGCTGTCGCTGGAGATCGGCGTCATCACCACCCCGCCCGAACGCGCGCAGCGCGCCGCCAATTACCTTGTGGGCGCTGGCATCAAGGGCATCATCAATTTTGCTCCGGCTCGTATCGCCGTGCCGAAGCACATCCATCTCGAATACGTGGATTTCTTCCACTATTTCTATGCCGCTGCGTTCCATATCCGCTTTGACGAGCAGGCCGACTAGGCGCGCGCGCCTCACGAACCGATAGTCATTCGCAATCGCACAATCAATTGACTTGTTGCGCAGTTGGGTTGATGATGCTTTCCGTAATCCGCTGTTGGCGTGCACTCGGGAGCGATCATCCGTGCAGGATCTTGAACAGTACCCCAAGGTGTTCTTGCAAACGGGCGACTGCTTTCTTGGAGTACGCCCCACCTTGGTATCCACCGTCCTCGGCTCATGCGTCGCCGTGACCATGTGCGACCCCTCGCGGGGGATTGGCGCCATTTGCCACGCCTTTCTGCCTGATAGCGTCAGCTTCCAGAACTCCACGCGGGAGCCGCAAGTTTGCCGCTTTGTGGACACGGCCCTTGAGAACATGTTTTCGAGCATGCGCAAGCTCAAGGTCTCGCCGGACAACCTTGTGGTGAAGGTTTTCGGCGGGGCGTCCGGGCTCATGGGCGGCGCGGAGCGCACCAATCTCTATGACATCGGCGGCCGCAACCTGCGCGCCGTGCGCCAGTGGCTCATGCTCCATGGCTTGCCCATCGCGAAGTCGCAAATCGGCGGCAGCCAGGGTCGCAAGCTGCATTTCCTCACCCATACGGGCGATGTGTGGGTGAAACTGCTCAACCGCTCTGGAGGAGAGTGACACCATGCGGAAAACCGCACGCCTCACCCTGGGATTGCTTCTCGCCTTCATTTGCTGGGCCGCGGCCATGGCGGCCGAACTGCCGCGCCAGCACGTCGCTCGCTCCGCAGCGCTCACCCAGGTCGGCGTCATCGACGCGTTGCTGGCGGGCGGATACCAGGGCTCCATGAGTCTGGGGCAGCTCAAGCGCCTGGGAGATTTCGGCCTTGGCACTTTCGACGCTTTGGATGGCGAGATGGTGTTGCTTGACGGCGTGGTCTACCAGATACCCGCCGACGGCAATGTTCGCCGCCCGTCGGATAGTCTCACCACGCCTTTCGCCCAGGTGACGCGCTTTGCGCAGGACATGAACTGTGTGTTGCCCGCCGGGGCGGAGCTCAAGACCGTCGAGGCCCGTCTCGACGCAGCCATAGGCGATCCCAACTGCTTCGCCGCCGCGCGAATCGACGCGGATTTCGCCAGCCTCACCGCGCGCAGCGTGCCGCGCCAAACGCCGCCGTACCGCCCCCTGGCCGAGGTTGCCAAACAGCAGTCGGTGTTTCCCTTCTCTGGCGCGCAGGGCACGCTTGTGGGCTTGCGCGGACCGGCTTTTGTGCGCGGGCTGGGCGTGCCCGGCTGGCACTGGCATTTTCTCACGGCCGACCGCAAGCGCGGTGGGCATGTCATGGCGTTCACTCTGGCGCAAAACGCCCAGCCGGAGGCCAAGATCATGCGTCTGCGCCGGTTTTCGCTCACCTTGCCCGATGCCGGGTTGCAAGGCCTGGACCTGACGCGCGACCGCGCCGACGAGCTCAGAAGCGTGGAGAGCGGCCGTTGAACATTCTGATGATCGCGGTGAACGATCCGGCCGGGACAGGCATCGGCTTTTGCCGCGCCGTCAACCGCCTGGGGCGGCACACGTGCCGCATCGTCACCCTGGAGACGCGCTACACGCATGATTGGCCCAAGGACCTGCACGTGCCCGACCTAGTCGGCCCTGGCGGTGATGAAGCGGGTCTCGCGGAGTTGGAGCGCTTGCTCAAAACCAGCGATGTGTTCCACTTCCACATGACCGCGGACGAGCATCTGCACCTCGGCCCGTTCCTTCCCGCTGACTATCTGGCGGGCAAGGCCGTTGTCCACCATGAGCACGGCCACCACGATTTCCGCTCCGACCCGGAGAGCTTCCGGGCCAAATACAGGTCGCTTGGCCGCACGCACCTTCTGGTAAGCACGCCGGATCTCAAGCGCATGATGCCCGAGGCGCAGTGGCAGCCCAATCTCGTGCACGAGGACGACCCCGCCTTGCTCCCCGCCGCGCGCAACTGGTCCGGCCCGCTCATCGTGGCCCACTCGCCCACGCGCAAGGATCTCAAGAACACGGACGAACTGCTCGCGGCAACGGCTGCGCTGCGCGCCGGCGGCGCGAACATCAGCCTGGAGATGATCGACAACGTGCCCCACAGCCAATGCCTGGAGCGCAAGCGCCAGGCCCATGTGCTGTTCGACCACATGCAGGGCTACTACGGCGTCAGCAGCCTGGAAGGATTGAGCCAGGGCCTGGCGGTCATCGCCGGGCTGGACCCCTGGAACCGGGCGCACGTGGCGGAGTTCGCAGGCGTGGAGCCGTCGGCTCTGCCCTGGGTGACGGCGCGCGACGCGGACGAACTGGCGGCGCGCTTGCGCGAGCTCTCCGCCGATATGGACGCGTGCCGCGCCCGTGGCGAGGCCTCGCGCCGTTTTATCGAGGACTGCTGGAGCGAGGCCAAAGTGGCCGGACGCCTGTGCGATTTTTGGGATGCCCTGTGAGCGGGCTTTGCTCCGCGCCGCCTTTGGTGTACGGTGCGGAAAATTCAGCCTGGAGCAGGGGATGAGCAGAGCGTTGAAAGGGAAGAGTGTCCGGCTTGCGGCATTGGCCGCCACCATGGGAATTTTCGCCGGGGCGGGCGTTTTCGCCTTGGGCGAGGCGCGCGCCGCCGAGTATGAGGTGCGCATGCCGGTGAACAAGACCGTGCGCATGCTGCCAGCAGGCGAGGGCCAGGACCAGGCCGCCACGGCGAAGAACGCCACGGAGTCCGCCGCGCCTGAACCGGCCGCCCAGCCTTCCAAAGCCTCCAAGCCGAGCAAGCCGGAAGCGAAGACAGCCAAGTCCGCCAAACCGGAAATTCCTGCCAAGTCCGCTGTCTCCCAATCCGAGGCGGCCAAGCCCGCGCCCAAGGCGAAACACGCGCGGGAAAAGGCCGACGACGCCAAGCCCGCCGCAAAATCCGAGCCCAAGGCCGCAGGTGCGCCGGGCAAGACGGCGAAGAAGGCTAAAGCCGCGCAGCGCGAGGCCGCCACTTCAACCGGCGGGGAAGCCGATAACGCGACGGGCAATGCCGTCGGCAACGCCTTCGGCAATGCCGCGGCAGCACACAACGCCACGGCCGAGGGCGCGTCCAAAAACGCCGCAAAACCTGCCGTCAAGCCTGCGGCCAAATCTGCCGCAAAGGCCGCTCCCAGCCCCAAAATCGACCCCAAGGCGCTGGTCATGCCCGCCGATGCGGGCAGCACAGGCTCCGTGCCCTCCCTGCCCGCAGACGGCCAGTGGGTTGGCGAGGCGGCGGTCTCTTTCGAGCCTCAGGGCGTGGTGCTGCGCGCGGCCACGAACAAGGCCGTGGAGCATGTCACCTGGTTCAACCAGGCCGAGCCGCGCAAGGTGGCCGTTGATTTGCGTGGTCCGTGGCGCAAAATCGGCCAGCATGTGCTGCGTTTTGAAACCGGGCCGGTCAAGAATCTCATCATCGGCGAACACGAGGACCGCCTGCGCCTTGCGCTGGAGTTCCGCGACGGCGCCCTCGCCCCGGACGTGACGCCGGTCATTGACCCTGAATCCGGCGGCATAACCATCCATATTCCGCTGGCCGTAACGCTGAAGAAGCCGTAGCCGCGGCGTCCCGGCGCAGGACGCTTTGGCTCTTCGCGCTGGCTGGCGCGCCGTGCTTGTCCGCTTGGAACATCCGTGCGCATATTTCCGCGGGCTTTCCTTGCCTCCAAGCCGACCCGAACACATCCACGCCATCCACGCACATCCACGCGCATCCACGCACATCCGCGCGTTCTTCCAGGCATTCCCCACGGCCTTGTCACAGAATCGTCACAAGGCCGTGGCCCATACGTCGCTTCCTGTGCGTACATCTCCCCTTGCAGCACGCGGCCGCGCCCCGCGGCAAACCGCCTGCAACCATGGAGATGAACATGCCCGACATCAAGGTAACCGCCCAATCGCTCGACTTCTATTACGGCGGATTTCACGCCCTGCACGACGTGAGCCTGGACTTTGAAAAACATCAGGTCACGGCGCTCATCGGTCCATCCGGCTGTGGAAAGAGCACGTTTTTGCGCTGCATCAACCGCATGAACGACCTCATTCCCGGCACCCGCGTCACCGGCCTGCTCTCGCTTGACGGCGAAGACATCCACGCTTCCGGCGTGGACGTTGTGGCCTTGCGCCGGCGCATCGGCATGGTCTTTCAGAAGCCCAACCCCTTTCCCAAGACCATCTACGAGAACGTGGCCTATGGCCTGCGCGTCAACGGCGTCAGCAACAAGCGCGTGCTCGACGAAAGCGTTGAGGCCTCGTTGCGCGGCGCGGCTCTTTGGGACGAGGTGAAGGACCGGCTCCAGGGCTCGGCGCTGGGGCTATCCGGCGGTCAGCAGCAGCGCCTGTGCATCGCCCGCGCCCTGGCGGTCCGCCCTGAGGTGTTGCTCATGGACGAGCCCGCCAGCGCGCTTGACCCCATCGCCACGCAGAAGATCGAGGACTTGATCCACGAGCTCAAGCGTGATCTGACCATCATTATCGTCACGCACTCCATGCAACAGGCCGCGCGCGTTTCCGACCGCACGGCGTTCTTTTACATCGGCAAACTTATTGAGGAAGGCGACACGCGCACCATCTTCACCAAGCCGCGCAACCGCCAGACGGAAGACTACATCACCGGCCGCTTCGGCTAGGAGGCATAAGAATCATGCAGCAACGCAGTCATTTCACGCAAAAACTCGGCGAGCTGCGGATGCTCCTCCTGCGCATGGCCGCCCTGGCCGAGCAGGCCGTGCAGCACTCCTGCCGCGCCTATCTGGAGAGCAACACCGACCTCGCTGAAAGCGTTGTCATGAACGACATGGCCATCAATGAGATGGAAGACGCCATCGATGCCTTCAACCTGGAGCTTTTGGCGCTTGACCAGCCCATGGCCAGCGACCTTCGCTTCATCATCGGCTCCATGCGCATTACAATGAACCTGGAGCGCGTGGGCGACGAGGCCGTGAATTTGGCGCACCGCACCCTGTTCCTCTCCACACGGCAGTCCATGCCCGCCAACCCGCGCATGGCCCAGCTGTGCGCCCACGTGGGCGACATGCTGCAAAAGGCCGTGCGCGCGCTGGTGGACGAGGATACTGCGCTGGCCAACGAGATTTGCGCCATGGACCACCGGGCCGACGAACTCTGTCTCAAGGTGCTCAAGGAAGCCATCAACACCATGGTGGAAGAGACGCGCATCGTGGAGCGCGGCGTCCACGTCATCATGGGCTCGCGCCATCTGGAGCGCATCGGCGACTTGGCCACCAACATTGCCGAGGCGGTCATCTTCATCAAGGACGGCATGAGCCTGAAGCACCGCTGCAAGGGGTAGGGCAAACGTCCAGGGGCGCCCAGCCCCTGGACTCCCTGTCAGGAAGAGCACGGTGCGCGCAAAAGGAGGAGTCCGGCTGGCCCATTGCCGCAGCCAAGGCCGCGTTCTCTTGATTCCCAACGGAAGCTGGCCAGGCGTCCCTCCCCAAATTGGCCGGTCTCTTCGCTATCCCGCTTCATCGCAATATGTCCCCAATGACTTTTGCCGTGTTGTTTGCGCAACATAGGCAAGCCGTTCGCAATGGCCGATGAAGTCTTGCCGCTTGCGGCTCTTGCCCCCCCGCCGGGCCACGCAGCGTCCCCCCCTGCCGATGACCTGGCTCTGGCAAAAGTTCAATGAAGCTGGTAAGACGCATTCAGCAGGAAAGCTCTGCGGTGCATCGGCGCGTGGCGTGTTCTCGCCCGTATTTAGATACCCCGCGCTGTTCACCGGGTGCGCGGGACGATTCTCGGACCATAGGGAGGGGACATGCTGAAGTTGAAACGGCTTCTCACGGCGTTGTTCGTGTGCATTTTGCTGCAGGCGCTTGCCACGGCGGGGCTTGCCAAGGGGAGCCGAGGGCATGATGCGCAGCCCAAGGTCAAGGTCTACCGGGTTGCCGTTTTGGAGGCGGGGACCAACTGGGTGCACGACAAGATGCTCAAGGCCCTGAAGGCCGCCCTTGCTGAAAAGGGTTGGGGAGACAAGGTGCTGTTCCCGGCGGACGCGCACAGCATCAACACCTGGACCACCATGGGCAAGGCCGGAACGTACCGCATGGCCGAGCAGCTCATGCAACGCAAGGACATCGACCTCGTCATCGGTCTGGGCACCGAGGCCGCGCAGGCTTTGCTCGCCAAGAACAACGGGCGCACGCCCATCGTCGCCATGACGCTTTCCGATCCGATTGGGTCAGGAGTGGTGAAGAACGCCGGAGACTCCGGCGTGGACAACCTCACCACGTGCGTCATGCCCGATCAGTGGCTGAACATGCTGCGCCTGTTCCACACGGTGGTGCGCTTCAAGAAGCTCGGCGTGCTGTATGAGGACACGGCGGCGGGACGCACGTACACCAGTCTTGAAGACGCCCGCGATGTGGCCCGCGAAAAGGGGGCCAGGCTCACCGAATTTTCGCATTTGAAAAGAGGGGCGACCGTCAGCGAGTGCAAGAGCGCGCTGACTTGGCTGGTGGCGAATGGCGTTGATGCCGTATATCTGCCGGATATTCCGTGCTTCGACTGGACAACGGATGATCCGCGTCCGCTGCTTGACTACTTGCGTGAGCACAAGGTTGCCACCTTCGCGCGCACGGGGCTGTCCTTGGTGCAGCTCGGCGCGCTCATGGGGGCCTATGATTTTGAGCTGAAGCCGCTTGGCAGCTTCCACGCCGGGCAGATGATCAGCATCTTCCAGGGGACGCAGCCCCGCAAGTTGAAGATGGTCATGCCGGACGCCATCGGCCTTTCCCTGAACCTCAAGACTGCGCGAATGATGGGGCGCGATCTCAACCCGGACGTGCTCGTCAACGCCGACGTCATCGTCTCCCGCGACCTCGGCCTGAACTCGGTGCGCAAGGGCCACTAACCGCAAGTCACACCACCACTTTCCGCCCCCGAAGCCCGAGAGCGGCATCGCGCCGCCGCTTGGGCAGGGCGCGACGCTCTCGCGTTATTGGCGGGGGGAGCGGCCGCGCTCACAGACTCGCGGTATGCCCGCGGACGAATGGAGAAGAAGCCAGAAGGCGCAGGCCCGTGACGGCCTTGCTGCGGCCTGGACGACGGTTATGCTGCGCGCGCGGCGAAGGGCAGCAACGTCAACGCTGTTGCGCCTCGAAGCCTTTGGCCGGACCGGCGACGACAAGCAGCAGCAATCCGAAAACCGGCGTAAGCATCAGGCTTGCGAAGAAGAATCCCCAGAAACCAAGCTTCTTCTTGCGACCCAAGAACCCAATAAGAAGGCTGCATAAAGCGGCAGCGAGAATGATCGTCAGGCTCATTGCGCCTCCTGGGCCGGCGAGTTCTTTGCGGCATCCGTGTTGTTCGCGTCGGGGACTTTGCCGAAACTGGTCAATTTCGTAATGGTGCTTTGAAGGCTCTCGTATCGGGATTTGAGGCTCTGCCAATTCGGCTGGCCGTCCTTGTCCTTGGCGACAGGCTTCGTATACTCATGGCTCGGGCTTGTCTTTTGATCCTTGGGCAGAGCGCGTCCCTTGCCGGTCCCCTTGTCCGAATCCATGTTCAGAATCACCGGCAGCCCATCCTTGCCGCCCATGATGACGAACTTGGCGTTGTCCGAGGCGGCGAGCTCCTTGGTGGCCTCTATGCCGGCCCAGCGGAGGTAGGCATCGGTCATGCCGCCGTTGACGATATCCTGGAACATGCGGATGCTCTCGGCCCGGATGTAGCTTTCCTTCATCTGCTCGCCAGCCTTGAGCAGCACGTACTTGTAGCGCAGGTACTCCTGTTCGGCGGAGAATTTGAGGTCGATGGCCTTGTTGACCTGGTCAGGGAGGGAGAGGCCCCGCACCACGATGCTGTCGATGATGACGGGCTTTCTGGCCATCTGCTCCACGGCCTGGACCATGAGCTCATCCTGCAGCTTGAGCGGAGCCGTGGTGTACAGGTCTTCCGGCCAGTAGCTGCCCACAGTGTTGCGGATGGACGAGGACACGATGGGGCGGATGAGGATTTCTTTGTAGTCAGGGCCGATGTCCCTGTGCAGTTCGGCCACGCGTTCCGCGATGGGCGTGAAGTAGACGGAAACCTTCATGTCGACGGAGAGGCCGCCGCGGCTGAGCACGGGAATATCAATATCTTCGTGTTGCAGTCGCGTATCGTAGCTGAACATGGTGTCCCAAGGGAGCATCAGGTGCATGCCCTCGGAATAAGTCTTCTCCATCACCGTTCCGCCGAACAGCGGAGAATATTTCACGCCGATGGAGCCGGATTGGATCGTGACGACCACATACGGCCAGAGCAGAACGATCAGGAGCGCCATGCCCAGCGTGTAGGCAAGCAGGCCGCCGCGTCTGCCGACGAACCATTGTTTGACGCGATCGCGCCAAGACCCGGCAGTTGGTTGCGGCTCAGTCGTGGGAGACATTTTCAGGCGCTCCTCTCCAGAATTTATCCAATGTCCTGTCGATGCAGCGGCGTTCGTAGTCGATGCAATAGTCCGGCGAGTTCATGTCCCCAATGCACATATTGTACATGATGGGGCAGTACTGGACATCCCGAACGAACAGTCCGATCTCGGGCACGGATTTGATATTCTTGCGCGCGGCGCGAATGATCGATTCCACATAGGTGATGTTGCAAGGCTTCTTGCGCTCCAGCGGCGTGGTCACCTGCTCGTAGCATTGCACCCGGGTGCGGATGACCTTTCGGAAATCCTCGGCGCCGATGCGCGAGGGCTTGACCTTTTCGACCATGGCATAGCTTTGCAGCGCCGCATCAATGTGCGGCGTGAGCGATGCCTTTTGCGACAGCGGCCACGCATGCGCGGTTGCCGCATAGGCTCCGGCGCATAGGCAGAGCAACAACAACGTGGTGCGCCAAACAGCCACCGCGCCGCGCCGTGCCGACAGCCGCCAGCAAAGAAAGCCGCTTGTCAAGCAATGTTCCTTGATGCGGGCTGATAGCCCGACTAGCTCGCGCTCTGCGTGGAAGCCTCGGCCTGGGGGGCCACTTCAGCTTCGGCGGGCTTCTTCCGCAGGTTCTTCACGTACTGCTTTCCCTCGTTGTAATACGAGCGGAAGCTCTCCTTGACCTTTGCGGCGTCCATGTCGATCAGGTTGCCGCCGGTGGCGAAGTGGCGGTTGAACACGCGGCCCACGGCATAGGTGGCCGATCCGCCCATGATGGTCATGGTGGCCGCTCCGGCGGTCATGCCGATGAGCGGAATGGCCTTGAGCAGACTGAACGCGGCCGGACCAAGGGCCACAGGCAGCGCGCTGCCAAGAAGCGAGCCGATGAGGTTCTTCGCGCGTTCCTTGCTGAAGGGAACGTCATACTTTTTCGCCAGTGCGCTCACCAGTTCGACCTGGATGGCGAACAGTCCGACCAGATCGAGCACCGCCACGGGAGCCAAGCCCAGGGCCATCGCGCCGTAAACGCGTTTGCGGATGAGGGCGTCGATCTCGTCTTGGGAAACGGGCAAAGCGTCCTGTTCTGGCGCTTCAGGGGGAATGTTCTGCGTGGTCTCTGGAGCTTTTTCTATGGCGTTCACGGTGCCTCCTCAATGGTTGTGGCGACAGTGGCGGAAGGTATAAGGGTCTTTGATAGGCGAATTAGCGTGATACGTACGTTCTTCTGCACAATGCGTCAAGAAGTATGCCCCCCGCTACTGGCAGTGGCGGCGGCCGGTTGCACGTCTGTCGAATGCGCGTCAGCCGGCCGGGCGGTCCGCCGAGGTGGTGACGAATGCGCCGTCCGCCATGTGGATCACTCTGTCCGCACAGGGGAAGTAACGGTCATCATGCGAGACGGCAAGGATGGTCTTGCCCTGGCTGCGCAGCAGCTGAAGCATTTCCTCGTAGAAGAACCGGCGGAATTCCGGGTCGAAGTCCGCTGCCACCTCGTCGAAGAGGCACACTTCGCGTTCCTCCAGCAGGGCGGACACCAGGGCCAGGCGCTTGCGCTGCCCGGCGCTAAGATTGCCTGTCGAGAAGGAGCCGTCCTCTTGCACCTGCACCTTGGTCTGAAGGCGCATCAGAGCCAGCAATTCGCGGACGCGCTCCGGCCCGCAGTGCAGGTCGAGAGTATGCCGGAAAAGATGAAAGTCCGCGGGGACCACGGAGAACAGGTTGCGGTAGGCCTCCAGGCCTATCGCCTCCAGCGGTTGACCGTTGACCTGCGTGACGCCGGCCTGCGGCGTGTACAAGCCGCTGAGCACGCGCATGAAGGTGGTTTTTCCCGCGCCGTTGCCGCCGCACAGAAAGACGATTTCGCCGCGCTTGAGTTCGAATTTTGGCACGGCGATGGAAAAGACCGGCGCGCCGGAGTCGTCCCGGTGCTCAAAGACCACGTCGCGCAGGCTCAGGTTCTCAAAGGGCGTCGGCGCGGGGACAGGGCCCGCCCACAGGGTCTCTACCCGTTGGCGTTCGCAGTCCTCAATCTCCCCATCCAGTTGGTGCTCCAGCTCGTCAAGCTCGGTCAGGCTCATCTCCACCTTGCCCAGCATGGGCACAAAGCCCACCAGGCTCATGAGGGGGGTGACGCAAAACATGACCAGCACCAGCAGGGTGGTGACGGACTTGGAATCCAAGGACAGCACACGTGGCATGACGAACAGGATGAGGCCGAGCACGAGGAGGTCGAACACGGCGAAAAAAGATATTCCCAGTGCGTGTTTCTGCTCTGTGGCATCGCGCGCGGCGGCGGCCTTTTCCAGGCCGGGCAGCAGCCAGCGCTGAAACAGGTCCACTGTTTTGCCCAGGTGCAGTTTGAGGTGCTGGAAGCCATCCTGCAGGTCGCGCAGGTCCGAGGCGAACTCCCTCTCCGCCTGCCGGGCCGGAAGCATGAGGCTGTTGACGCTGCGAATGAGCCAAAGGAACGTGCCGAGCCCGGCGGCCATGACGAGCAGGACGCCGCAGGCTCCGACGAAGGTTGTGGTGAACATGCGGCCCACAGCCACGACCATCATGACCGAATTGGCCGCCGCGGCCATGAGCATGCGCGCGGCCTCCACAACCATCTCCTGTCCATCCAGCAGCAGAACCTGGGTGCGTTCCGCGCGCATCCGGCCAAAGCGCTCCAGGGGAATGCCGCGCAGTTTGGCGGCCAGGCGGATGCGCTTGTCCATGACTCCGCGCAGGGCCAGTTGAGCCGCCTTGCCCGTTATGTAGTGGAACAGGCGGTAGAATGCATAAATACCCAGTATGAAAAGCAAAAGCGTCTTGAACTGTATGCCGTCATCGCTAGAGAGCTCCTCGATGCCGGAAAGCACGCTGAACACGGTCAGGCCCTGGGTGATGCCGGCCCCCAGGCAGGCAAGCATGAGCCTCCGGCCCTCTGGCCCGGCCTGTTGGCGCAGCAGTGCGATGAAGCGGGAGTCCTGCAGATTCATGCTTTGTCCTACATTGGTTTCAACGCGTTTGCCCGGCTCCCGGCCACCGGCGGGCGAAAGGCCGCCCGACGAAAGAATGTCCGCAACGCGCAGAATTTCTTTCAGTTAGGCGAATCGCCACCTGGGGTCAATGGCGCATGTCACTTGCGCGCGGCGCTCTCGTTGCGCAATGCGTTCAGTATGTTGGCCCCCAGGGAGATGGCCCGGTCGATGGCCCGCTCGTTGTTGACGCTGATGGCCACTGCGATCTTTGTTTGGCGGTCGTAAAAATACGCGGTCCCGAAGCCGGGAAACGATCCAAGCTTGCCAATCACCGTCAGGTCTGGCGCCTTGAACACAAACAGCTCGCAGCCATCGAGCTGGCTGGTCCTGACGTTGCCGCCGCTGCTGGCCGGAGGCGCCTTCCACCCACTGGGCAGCACAAGCGGCGTAAGCGCCACAGTATCCAGAACGGTGTTCTTCAACACCCGGTCCAGATTGACCAGCCGCACCACATCGCTCGGGGTGGCCTCTATGTTTCCCGTTCCCTTTGCGGCAGCAAGGCTTGCCATCATGGGCAGGCTCAGGCCTCCTACCGCCCCATCGGCGTACCCGCAGCTAAGGTGGGGCACTATGGCCCGGTCGTCGCCCACCACCAGGGACTTCATGCCCAGTCCCTCGACAAACATGCCGCGTACCAATTCATCGTACCGCTTGCCCGAAATTTGTTCACAAATGCCGGCCAGCATAAGAAATCCGGTGTTGCTGTATGCTTGCTGCGTCCCAGGTCGAAACCGGAGCGGCTGCTCCCCCGCCATGGCGACGATTTCCTCTGGAGTCCAGTTTTTGGCCATGTTGTCGCGCACAGGGGCCAGGCGCAGCATGTCCACTATGCCGGAGCTGTGCTCCAGCAGGTTGCGCACTGTGATGGCTCCGCCATTGGGGAAGCCGGGGAAAAAACGCGAGATGGGCGTGTCGTAGGCGAGCTTGCCCTCTTCGATGTAGCGGTGGATGAGCGCGGCGGTGAACACCTTGGTCACCGACCCGATCTTGAACCGCGACTCGGGGGTCATGGGCGTGGCGTTCTCAAGGCACGCCGTGCCGAAGGCCGCGGTTACGGGTTCATCGCCGCCTTTTTGCAAAACGGCTATGGACAATCCGGGAATTCCGGGATCGGCCGCGGCCTTGCCGCCCATTTCCGTAATGAGCGCATGAATCTTGGCGGCATCGAAGCGGGCGTGGGCGTTCTTTGGCGCAAAACACAACGCCAGGGCGAAGAACAAAGCCCAAAAGGGGCGATGGCAATTATGCATTGTCGAGTCCCTCCAGAATTATTTGGGCGACGTTGCCCGCAAGCCCAGGTGAAAGCATGCTCTCGTGAGTTCCCGCTGTCCATTTGAGGGTGATGTTCTCTTTCTTAAGAAAACGGTTCCAGCCTTGGTAGTCGTCGTCGGGGATGATCTGGGGGTTGTTCGCGAAATCAAGAGCCCGCACGAACAGGATCTTCATATCGGAGGGCGTGGGGCTGTCGTAGCGCGCCGCGGCGAGGGCGTTGCCTCGGTAGGTGCGCAGCAGGCTGTCCATTTGCGCGGGCGTGAAACCGGAAGGCAGCATCTCGGCGCGTTCGCCGCACTGAACAAGATACGTCAGCTTCTCCGCGCGCGGCAACGAACGCAGCACCTCCTCGCTGAAGATGTTGCCCAATATGCTTTTGAGCAGGCTGACGTCGTCCTGGCCCGCCATCTGCTTGGCCTTGCTGTTATCGGCGACGGAGTCCAAAATCACCACGCCTCTCGGCCGGTTGCCCATGGCCGCGTACAGGCAGGCGGCCTCGTAGGCCAGCAGCCCGCCGAAGCTCCATCCGCCAAAGACGATGTTCTCGGCCCCGGTCTTGAGGATCTCCCCAAGATAAAACTCGGCCAAGTCCTCCACCCTGTGCAGCTCGGTGTTGAGCGCCGTGCGCTCCGGCTGAAAGCCCGCCGCTTCCACAGCGTAGACCGTGCAGGAGTGGGAAAGCTTCTGGGCCAGCTGGCTGTAGCAAAACACGCTGCCGCCCACAGGGTGGAACAGGAACAGGCTCGGCCCGCCTTCACAGTGGCACAGCTTGATCACCGGGCCTTTCTGCGCGGTCGCCTGGCCTGCTATGAACTCCGCGAGCCGGGCGATGCTTGCGTGGGTGAACAGCTCGTTCACGGCCACGTGCGTGCCCAGTTCTTTCTCAATCATGGCCGTGAGGCGGATGGCCATGATGCTGTTGCCGCCAAGGTTGAAGAAGCTGGCGTCGGCGTCCCGCACCTCGAAGCCGAGCAGACGCCGCCACATTCCGGCCAACTGCGCCTCAACCGCCCCCGCGGGGGCGCGCGCACCGGCCGTTTGTTTCTCGGCCAGGGGGGAAGGCAACGCCTTTTTGTCCACCTTGCGGTTGATGGAGAAGGGCAGCTCCACCATGGACACGTAATAGGCGGGCACGCAGTAGGAGGGCAAAAGCTGCTCCAGGTAATTGCGCAGCGCGGCCGCATCGGCCGTGCCGACCACATACGCGGCCAGGCTCCTGCCCTCCTCGGCGCGGAAGGTGTCCGCCACCACCACAACTTGGCGGACGCCCGGAAATTCCGCAATGGCGTTCTCCACCTCGCCTATCTCCACGCGGTTGCCGCGAATTTTGACCTGCTGGTCCTCGCGCCCGGAATAGTGCAGCAGCCCGGCGCGCAGGGAGCCATAATCGCCGGTGCGGTAGCAGGGGCGACCATCCGCCGGGGCGAAGGCCCCCGGGCTCTCCCCGTTCAGATACCCGCGCGAGACGCCTGCTCCCGAAATCCATATCTCGCCCGGCTCGCCTTCCGGCGACACAGCCCCGTTCCGGCCACGAATGGTGACCGTCACTCCCTCAAGGGGCTTGCCGAGGGGATAGGCGGAGAACGCCGCGTGGTTGGCGTGGTCGATGCGGAAGGCGCTGGAGTCCACCGTGCATTCCGTGGGGCCGTACACGTTGAACAGCACCACCCGCTCGTTGCCGGGGATGGCGTAAAGTTTGCGGATGGTGTCTGGCCGGAGCACCTCTCCGGCCAGCAGCAGCCGGGCCACGGGCAGCGCCTGCCGCCGCACAAACAGGTGGTCCACCAGCACGTTGAAGAAAGCCGGGGTCATGTCGCACAGGTCCATCTTGCGCCTGCGCGCGCTCTCGCAAAATTGCTCCGGGCTTTTGCGGGCCGCGTCGGACAGGATGTGCAGCGGTTTGCCGCGGAACAGGGAAACCGCGAACTGCTGGATGGACGCGTCGAAGGACAGGGGAGCCACGAGCCCCACGCTCCGGCAGCCGTCCGAGAACTCCCGCAGCGCCCGGATGATGTGCACGAGGTTGCGGTGCTCCACCACGACCCCCTTGGGCCTGCCGGTGGAGCCGCTGGTGTATACGATGTACGCGGCCTGGTTGGGCGCGCACGCGGGCAGCCGCTCCCCGGCAAGCGCCCGCGCATCCGCCATGCCGAAGCGGGAGCGCGCCGCGGGAGCCGCCGCCTGCCTGGCTTTGCGTATCACCACGTCGTAGCGGTACCCGCACATTTCGCGTTGTTCCACCGCTGGCCTGGAAAAGGACACCTCCACCGGAATGCGGCTCTGCGCGGCCCAATCGGTAAAGAACCGCTCGGGCACGAACAGTTCCGCATCCGCGTCCAAGCGCAGAAGGCCAGCGCTTACGCCCGTGCCGCGCGCATGCTCCAAAAGGGCCGCGCGGAGTTCGTCCTTGCGCTCAAGGTCCGGCACCGCGCCCACGAACACGGCTCCGCCCTCGGCCAGCAGGGCCAGCGCATGGTCCAGCACCCGCCGCAGGTAATTGTAGCCCGGGAAATTCTCGGCCACGCCGTTCAGACAAATGAGGTCGAACGGATCACCCGACAGAAGCCAGATGTCCACGGCCTCCATCTGATGCACACACACCGTTGCGCCAGTGTTCGTGGGGGCGGCCAGGAGCTCGACCCGGTCGAGCTCGTTGCGCGACAGGTCCACCGCCGCATAGTGCCCGGCGGCTCCGGCCAGAGCCTGCGCCACCACGCCGGAGCCGCTGCCGATATCGAGCACGCGCCCCCCGGCCGTAAAGCCCGTCTTGGCCAGAATGCCCTCCGCCATGCCCGCCAGCACCGCTTCCGGCAGGCGCTTGGCGTCGAACCAGCTGCGCCAGCCCATGTCCGCCCCGGCCTCCGCCACGGCCTCCCAGTAGGCCGTGCTGGCGAGCTCTCCGCCTTTTTCCAGCGCCTCGGCGCTGTCTTGCGCATCCACGCACAGGATGTGCTCGATGCCGGGATTCCGGTAGCGCAGGCATTCGGCGTCGCGCAGGCCGTGGCGGTCGGTTATGATGAGCCGTGCGGGCCGCAGCATGTGTTCCCGCCGCGCCAGCGAGAGCTCGCGCTCCACCGGCAGATACGTCGCCCCGGCGCGCAGCGCGCCAAAGGCCGCCGCAACGAAATGCGCCCCTCTGCGGCACAGCACGCCCACCGCCGCCTCGGCGCCGTAGCCCTGGGCCAGGATGAAGCCCGCGACGGCCAAAGAGAGCTCGTCCAACTGGGCAAAGGTCAGCGTCACGGCATCGTCGGTCAGGGCCACCGCGTCCGGGGCGGCGTCGACCGCCGCGCGGAACATCTCCTCGACGGTCTGCCCCTGGACGGCTTTCGCCTTGGCGGGGGCGTCGAGGGTGAATTCGGATAGCTTCATTCTGCGCGTTCCTCGGCTGCCGCATTGAGAAATTGAACGTAATGGCCCAGCCAAGCCGTGGCGGTTTCCGTGGCGAGGGTCCGTGTGTCGTAGTCAAACTGCACGCAGAGGCCGCCCGCTTGCTCCCGCACGCTGCAGGCAAGGTCGTGGCCGGGGCCGTCGAGCCCAGGGACTGCGCCATCCGCGCCCCAGGCGAAGGCCAGACGCAGGCCCGCTCCAATCTGAGGCGGAGCCTGGTCCGCTTCTGCCGGGATGCTCTCGGCCAGGCTGGCGTCGGTTCGGTGCAGCAGTTCGTCGAACTCCGCGTCGTCGTCGAGAGCGAAACGCACCGGGCCCCGGCCCGCGACATCGACCACCAGCTCCCGCCGTGAGGCGACGCGGCTGACGAGGATGACAAAGGTCGCCAGCAACACCGAGACAGGGCTGACGGCCTTTGTCCCGGCCAAGCGTCTTATGCTCTGGCTTAATCCGACGCCCAATTCGCGCGTGGCGGTGGCCGGTTCGCGCCGCGCCAGGGGGGCCAAGGTGAACCGCACCGGATCATCCGGGCTCCCTTCGGCCATGCGTTCCAGAATGTGCGTGAAGTCTTCCGCCATGCGCACCACGTTGGCGTGGCTGAACAGGTCCGCGTAATACTCCAGGGCGAAGCTGATGCGGCCGCCAGTGTCGCTGCCGAAGATGGACAGATCCGTTTTGCCCGCCTGCTTGCCGAAGCGCAGCGGCTCAAAGAGTTGCGGCCCCTGCGCCTCATCCGCGGCGAATTCGAAGTTCATGTAGGAGAGGATGACCTCGGACAGGGGCGAACGGTCCAAACACGCGGGGGGGCGCAGGTCGGCCAGCAGGTTGTTCAGGATGTAGCCGCTGTGCCGCAGCGCCTCGTTGCTGGTCTTCTGGACCTCCTTGAGCAGCGCGGCCAGGGGCGCCGCACCGTCCACGGCCAGACGCAGAGGCAACAGCGAGGCCAGCATGCCCGCCGTGTTCAGGTGCTCTCCGCGGCTGTCCACGGTAATGGCGAGGACAAGGTCTTGCGCTCCTGTATACGCGTGGGCCAGCAGGCTCCACGCCGCGAGCACGATGTGGTAGTTTGTCGCGCCCTCGCGCCGGGCCAGGCGCTTCACGCCCGCCACGAGCCGCTCCGGCAGCTCGAACTCGTACATGCCCCCCCGGTTGGTGAAGACCGCGGGCCGCGCGTAGTCCGCAGGCAGATCGAGCCTTGGCAGCGCTCCCTGGAAAAGCGACAGCCAGTACTCCCGGTCCTCCGCGTCGGAGCGGGTGAACTGCCGCCAGGCCAGGTCCTTCTGCTGCGCGCTCACGGGCTCCAGCGGAAGCCCGTGGTAGAGTCTGTACAGCTCGAAATTGAGCAGGGAGATGGTTCTGCCGTCCGCCAGGCTGTGGTGGATGTCGTAGAACAAAACCTTTTCTCCGGCGTCCGTCACCAGCAGCTTGGCCCGGAACCCGGCCTCGCGCTTGATGTCGAAGGGCGTGATGAGGGCGTCCTTGTGCGCAAGATCGGGGAGGCGCACCTCCTCCAGCGTGAACCCCGCGAAGGGGTGGATGATCATGTTCGGGCGCTCGGCCTCAAAGTCGCAGAACGTGGTCCGCAGCACCTCGTGCCTCCTGACCAGCTCGGCCACGGCCTGCTCAAGCCGCGCCTTGTCCAGGTCGTCTGGGAGCTTGAGGAAGGCCGGAAGATTGTAGCCGAGGTTCGGCCCGCCCAGCATGTCCGCATAGAGGATGGACAGCTGCTCGCGCCCCACGGGATATTTGTCCCGCACGGGGGTGGCTTCAAAGCCCTGCTTGGCGGGCGCGGTCTTGGCGCTTTCGGCCAGCACCAGGGCGATGAACGCGCCCAGGGTGTCGGCCTCCAGCAGGTCCATGACGCTGGCCTTGAGGCCCAGCGCCTTGTCGATGCGGCTGACGATGCGGGTTGCGGCGATGGAGTCGCCCCCCAGCTCGAAGAAATCGTCTTCAGGGGTCAGCTCCGTGTCGTAGCCCAGACTGTCTCGGAAAATCTCCAACAGTCCGGCTTCGGGCGAAGGGGCGCACGCGTCGCGGCGGGGCGTCTTCCGCTCTGGCGCCGCCGCCTGCCCGCGCCAGGCCTCCTCCTCGCCCGGCATGGCCACCACGGCCAATTCGGTCCCGCAGCCCAGCGCCGCCTCCAGCACGCCCATGGCCTGCTCCGGCCGCAGCGCGGATCCGCCAGGGTCCGCGCCCAGGCGCGCGGCCATGCCCACGCCCGACCAAGTGTTCCAGCACAGGGACAGGGCGGGCAGCCCGAGCCCCCTGCGGTGCCGGGCGAAGGCGTTGAGGAAGGCGTTTGCCGCCGTGTAGTCGCATTGCCCGGGAGCTCCGACCAGGGACGTTCTGGACGAAGCCAGCACGAAGAAGCGCAGGTTGTCGTGCAGAGTGGCCCGGTGCAGGTTCCATGTCCCCGCCACCTTGGGCGCAAGCACCGCCTCGTAAGCCTTCCGTGTCTTGGAGAGCAGGTAGCCCTCGCCCGGCACTCCGGCGGCGTGGATCACCCCCTGGACGGGGCCCACCTCGCGGCGGATGGCCGCAAAGGCTTCGGCCACTTGCGCGGCGTCGGTCACGTCGCAGCGGTACGCGGCGAAGGGCAGGTCCGGCGGGGTCTGCTCGCGCCGATGCAGCAGCACCACGCGGGCCCCTGTGGCGGCGATCCGCCGCGCCAGCGTGAGCCCCATGCCGCCAAGCCCGCCGGTGATGACCACGCAAGCCTCCGGGGGCAGGGAGGGGAGGGTTGCCCGGGGCGCGTCAAGGACCGCAAATCGCCGCACGCGCACGGCGCCTTCCCCGTCGATGAGGCACGGCCCCTCAAAACGGGTGAGGCCGTCCAAAAACGTCCGCAGGGCCATAGCCGTTGGGGAGGCAATTTCCACGCAAGCGGTGGAGAGCAGAGGCTCCTCCTGCGGCAGGCACAAGAGCGGGCCGAGCAACAAGGCCTGCTCCGGCGCGCCGCCAACGTTCAGAAGGCCGCCATCGACCACGGCGGTTATGCGCAGGGGGCTGCGCGGGCGCAGCCGGCAAAGCTGTTGCAGCAGGCTTGGGAAGCGCCAGGGCGCATCGCCTGGGGCGGGCAAATAGACAATATCGCGGATTTGACCGCCGAGAATTTCCTCTGCGAGGGCTTTGCGTTCCGCCTCCGCCGCCGGGAGCTCGCGCTGGAGCCTGGCGCGTTCCGCAAGGGCTTCGCCAAGGGCCCCCACGCCCGAGCCGAGCAGGAGGATGGCGTCGTCTGCGCCGGAAATGGCGGACGGCGGTTTTGCGCCAACCCATTGCTCGGCGTAGAGCAACGGCTGGGGCTCCTTGGCGGCCGCATCCCCGTCCAGGCTCGGACGGATTTTCGCCAGGGACAGGAACAGCATGTCATCCAGCTCGGCCAGGATGTTCCCGTTGGTGTCTGCGAGGGCGCAGCGCGCCGAAATCATGCCCTGCCGCCTCTCCGTGACGGCCACGTGGGCATGGAAGCGCGCGGGCAGCGGGCGGTACAGGCGCATCTCTCCGCAGCGGGCGGGCACGTAGCCGCTCACCCCATGCAACGCCAGACTCGCCGCCACATCCAGCATGGCCGGGTGCCAGCGGAAGGTGTTCAGGTCGTGCAGAAAGGCCTCCGGCAAGGCGATGCGCGCCAGCAGGCGGTCGCCGTCCTCGGAAACCAGCAGTTCCTCCCGGCAGAGCCAGCGCCCGCTGACGCTGACCGGCCCCAGTTCGCCCGTCTCCAGCAGCGGACGCATGCCCTGGCCCAGGGCGGCGATGTCCAGGGCGGCGGGCCGGGGCGGCGCATCGTTGCGCAGGGTGGCGCTGGCCGCCACGGTCCACGCCGCGCCATGGAAGTGATGCAACGAAATGCAGCGCCCGCCCTCGCCACCCTCCACGAGCAGCGTGGCCCGGCTGCCCGGAAGCCGCGTTACGGGGCTGCGCCAGCGCAAGTCCGCAATGCACAGCGGCAATGGGCCGGCAATGCTGCCGATGAGGTCCGGCAGGGCCATGCCCACCAGGGTGGGCACGCCGTTCAGGCGGTGTTCCGCCACGGGCCAAAATTCCGGCCGGTCGAGGTCGATCCGGTAGGCGTCGCCCGTGGGCGTGGGCGTGGGGCCGAAGAGGAAGCGCTCGGCGAAACGGGGCCACAGCGGAGCGCGGGCGAAGGGCGTGGCGGGCAGGTGCGCCCGGTGCACGGGGCGGTCCGCGGGCCAAAGCAAAGGTTCGCCGCGCAGGAAGGCCTGGGCCGCGGCCTGCGCCTGCTCCCGCGTGGCGCAAAGGGCGAACGCTGCCGGAGCGCCAGCCGTTCCGCGCCCCTGCCGTTCGGCGCAGCCGAGGGGGGCGTCGTCTGCCTCAAGGGCGTTCAGCAGGTCCTGCCGGGACCGCGCCACGATGGCGGCGCGCATCGCCAAGTGCTCGCGGCCGGTGGCGAGCGTTGCGGCGATGGCGTGCAGGGGCAAGCCTTCGTCGCGGGCGACGGCTTCGCGCAGGCTGTGGCGATAAGCCCGCAGACCCTGCTCGTTCTGGGCGGAAAGGGGCACGCAGAACCACGCGCCGCCGTCGGCCTCCGGGGCGGTCGCCACATATTCCTCCATGACCACGTGCGTGTTCACGCCGCTCAGGCCGAAGGCGCTTACGCCGCAGCGCCAGGGCCGTTCCGTTCGCGGCAGCGGGGTGAGCGTCTGGGACACCCGCACTGGGGCGGCGTCGAAATCGATGTGCGGATTTGGCCGCGTGAAATGCGGCTGCGGCGGCACAAGGCCTTTCTCCAGGCACAGCACCGCCTTGGCCAATCCAACGGCCCCGGCTGCCGCGTCCAGGTGCCCCAGGTTGCCCTTGACGGAGCTGATGGGAGCCTTCCGAAGCGGGCTTAGGCCCGCCTGGGCGTAGGCGCGGCTCAGGCCCTCTATCTCCACCGGATCACCCAGGATGGTGGCCGTGCCATGGGCCTCGAAAAAGCTGATGTCCGCCAAGGAGACCTTGGCGTTCGCCGCCGCCTGGGCGATGACCGCGGCCTGGGCGTCGGGATTCGGCGCGGCGATGCTGGAGGCTCTGCCGTCCTGGTTCACGGCGCTGCCGAGGATGACCGGGTGGGGGGCGGG
>Ga0183100_1000507_pt1 | contig 30025 bp, 28 predicted proteins | sample Biomet2_FD_127789 | JGI IMG/M metagenome (GOLD analysis project Ga0183100, IMG submission 127789) | Microbial communities from bioreactor (seeded with anoxic lake sediment) at LBNL, California, USA - Biofuel metagenome 2 | ecosystem: Engineered > Bioreactor > Anaerobic > Unclassified ...
ACAGAAGAATCTTATACTTCGGGTACGAGTTTTATTGATAATGAAATGCCTTGTAAAGAGTTCTATAATAAGAATAGAAGAATTAAAAGAGGGTTATTTAAGTCTAATAATGGCAGATTAATTAATGCTGATATTAATGGTTCTTTACAGATTATGAAAAAAGTATTCCCAAATGCTTTTAATAGCTATGGGATAGAGGATGTAGGGTTACATCCAGTTAGAGTAGGTATTTAATAATACTGACTAATAAACGTATTTTATTAAAACATTTAACATTGTTAGGGTATTTTAATATTTATACATACCTAGTGCGTGAATTAAAGAATTCATAGGCTTATCTGATGATTTTATCATCATTTTGTCTACAATCTAAATATTTCATGTATTAATAGACCTATTTTTTCAATAAAGATGATGATGAATTCGATTATCAAGGTGAAATATAAAATTATATTAAAACATTCACAAACTGGACTGGTTTAACTCCTTTGAAATTCAAGAAATCTACATTGAGCTATTAATAAAAATGCTATTAAAAATACAATTATATTTTTAATAGCATTTTTATAATTATGTAAGTAAATTTGTTATTTTTTTGATAGTGCCTAATTAGGAAGATCATCTAAAGTTTTAAATTCATAACCTCTGTTTTTCCACTCTTTAATCAAGCTGTCCAAAATAGTAGCATTAGTTTTAGACACAGCATGAAGTAAGCAAATCATACCATCACGAGTATTTTTCAAAAGGGCTGCTTTAGAATATTCAGGATCAGGCTGATTATCTACATTGTAATCTTGATATGCAAGAGCAAAAAATATAGATTTATAGCCAAGTTTTTGAGTATAATAAAGTGACATTTCACTAAAAGTACCTTCTGGTGGTCTGAAATACTTTGACATTTTACAACCTGGAACGCTATTCACTGCATCTTCTACTCCAGTGATTTCGGCATTAAAATCAGTTTCAGATGTAAATGTAGCCATAGATTTGTGTTGTACAGAATGATTACCTATTATATGTCCCTCATTGCTAATTCTTTTTAATAAATCAGTATCTGGAACACCATTAAAGCTCCCAGTTACAAAGGGTTTAGTTACAAAGAAAGCTGCTTGTACATTATTTGCCTTTAAAGTATCTAGAATACTAGAAGTATAGCCATTTTCATAGCCTTCATCGAAAGTAAGATAAATAATTTTTTGCGAAGTATCCCCAAAACCGTACCCTTTATATTTTGATAAAAGGTCAGCACTATCTCTTGATGAATATAACCACGACCAACCTATAGCTTTAGTGCTAAGCGATGAAGTATCAGATAACACTAAAGGAGTAAAGGATTTCAGCGTAGTGGCAGGAGTAGATTTTGACAATTCTGTGAGCTTTTTATTAGTAGTATTATTGGTTGTACTTTTATCATCTGATGCAATTTCCTGTTTATTATTTGAGGTTATTTCTTGTTTATTGTCCGAATCTATTTTCTGCTTGTCATGTGAAATAATTTCCTGATTATTATTCTCATTTTTTTCTACATTTTGCTTTGCTTCTCCACATCCTGACAAAAGCAAAACCAAAGCTATACATAAAGCTAAGTTCTTTTTAAACAATTTCATCCCTCCAAACATATAACAAATTTCTGCTTTTATTTAGCTAATACAACATTTTTATTAATTTTATCATTTTTATTGCTAAATAGCTATACTTCTCCATTAATAATCAATAAAAACAATCTGATACTCATTGATAGAATGATAAACTCATAATTTCCATTATCCATAAATGATTTCATACTATTTTTTTCTTTTGGTACTCAAATATTTAATAGCTGGTTAATATAAATATAGGGAATAAAATTTCAAAATTTATATTCTTTTAGTATATGTTTCATGATGAAAACACACATAAATATATGCTACTATAAAAGAAAATACAAATAAATTAAAAAATGAATATCTTTCCTTAATATTTTTATTTGCATGTAATTGTAATACATAATTGTTAAAATATAATAATCCTTGATTTTTCTGAATTATTTTGATTTTATTCATTTATTTGATATAATTTAATTATAAAAAGCTAATAGATAAGAGGAGGATTTTATGGCACAAAACCATATATGTGAATTATGCAATAGAAATGTTTCTATCATAACTAAACATCACTTAATTCCCTTACAAAAAGGCGGAAAAAAATTTGAAACACTCTCTTTATGTACAACTTGTCATCAACAAATTCATGCTCTTTTTACCAATCGTGAATTAGCAACACACTATAATACTCTTGAATCATTAAAGAAAAATAACAAAATTATTAAATTTCTTAGATTTATAGAAAATGTTCCTGAAGATTGCCATGTAGAAATAAAAAAATCAAGGCATGTTAGAATAAGCAGCTAAATAGATATTTAAACATGTTATATATAAAAATAAAAAAGCACTAATTGTATGAACTAGTGCTTTTAACTCATTTCTTAATCTCCCTATATTACATTTTCTACCAATATCTTTAACGTCATTACCTCAACTTACCTAATACAGGCACTCCAGAGGAATAATTGTTTATAGAGAAGCTAGAAATGTTTCGTATGAGTCATCAAAGAAGTCATACGGATCTGAATTTCCACCATTTGTGCTTTTGCATTGATTATCACTATATTCTTGCCCAATTTCTAAAAGCTCCCCAACTGTTATAGGATGTCCTGCATCACAAGCTACTTTACAAAAGGAATCCATAGGGTCATCTGCCGAACAAGTTGCTAGTAACTTCTTTTTTAACAAAGGATCTTTTTTAGCATCGGAATAAAGTAGTTCCAATTCAATAATTATTTTATTCATAATTTCAGCTCCTTAATTTAAATTAATAATATTATTCTTACCATTCATTCTATATTACCATTTTCGAAATATACCCTTTGATTGCCTTATTACTTTCTCAAAATATCTAATGTATGTCCACTTGCTCCCAACAAATCTGGTCTTTCACATGTTGAAAAATGATAATCAAGAAAAAGTTGAAATGTCTCTTCATCCATAGCATTCAAAACAGGTCGCATATAATTAGCTGGTCCATCTGCTGCAATTAATTTTATCCTTTGCAGTCTTACTTCGTCATTTAACTTATTAATATCTTCAATCCTTACATAATCATATAAATCTTTTGGTTCCGATATAACATGAAAATCATCACTAAGTTTCCCATTATCAATACATGCACGAATATTATTTTCCTTAAAACCATATGTTAATACACTATATTCATTCATACAATATGCTACTAAGATAACACCGCCAAGCTTAGTTACTCTTTTTGCCTCTTTCAGTGCTTGTACTTTATCCTCAAATGTATATAAATGATACATTGGTCCAAACACCAACGTCATGTCAAAAGTATTTTCTGAAAATCTTGATAAATTTAGTGCTGTTCCCTGATGCGCTTTTACTGTACTTCCTTTTGACTTTAAAATACCTAGATTGTGCTTTACAAGTTCAATTGCAGTAACATCATATCCTTCATTTGCTAATTGTACAGAGTATCTCCCTGTTCCTGCACCAACATCTAAGATTTTTGCATTCTCATTATTTTCTATATACTCATGAATATACTTCATGGAAGTTAAAAACTCAACCTGTGCATATTTTCTCGTTAATCTTTTGTCCTCACAAAATTTATTGTAGTACTTTTCTAATTCCATTGTCATCTTCTTATGTTCCTCTTCTATTATATATTAGAAATTATTGAATACAAAAATTGTTCTTTGTACACTTCAATTCCCGTATTCTTCACTCTAGGGAACAAGTAGCTTCATATTCTCCCCACTACGCTCCCTTTACATTCTAACAAATATTATACTATATTTCAGTTAAAATATGAATAATATTGGTTCCACCATAAATATGTTTCCCTTTAGTAATTCTAAACGTCCTTACAAACGCGAAAAACCCATGACATTTCTGTCGTGGGTTTTATGGTGGAGGCGACGCGCATCGAACCCCTATACGAAATAGCTAAATTTATCTTCAACCATCAAAATAAATAATTTATAACTCCCTAATAGTATGAAAATTATATTTAATTATTTCTCTCAAATATAACTTTTCCAGCACAAACCTTAGATTGACCAAACCACATACATTTAGCACAGCTTAAGCATTTGCCAGTATCTTTGCCTTCTTTAGCATCATTTGCCCAGTTAGGATTTATAAGAGCTCCTTTACCGATGTCAACCATGTCTACATCTCTTTCCCTTAATATTTCTTCTGCAGTTTCCGCTGAATAAATTCCATTAACTGCAAATACAGGAACTGAAACTTCTTCCTTGATTTTTTCAGCCGCATAAACAGCATTAGAGTATTTATATCCTTCAAGTACATTCATTTCTTGTTCACTGCCAAAACCATAAGAAATATCAAGAAAGTCTATCCCATTCCTTTCTAATACTTTAGCATAATGTAATCCATCTTCTATTGTTGGTTCAAAGCCTCCAAGACGTATTCCAACAACAAATTCTTTTGGTGTTACTTTTCTAATTCCATCTAGTATTTCTATTACAAACTTTTCAGGGTTAGTGCCATATTCATCAGTTCTCTTATTTACTCTTTTATTAAAAAATTGACATATTAAGTAGCCATGGCATCCATGAAGCTCAACACCATCATATCCTGCTTCATAAGCTCTTCTTGCAGCTTCAATAAAATCATTTTGTATAGATTTTATATCTTTTATAGTCATTTCACGTCCAACAACAGTTTTTGCAGAATTTTTATATTCATAGGCACTTGGACATAGTGGATTTTCTGATATTCCAACAACTCCTGCATGATGAATTTGAACAAATATTGGGCAGTTTTCCTGGTGAACTACATCAACTATGCTCTTTAGTCCTTCAATTTGATAATCTGCCCATATTCCAAGCTGCTTTTCTGATAATTTTCCATCAATATTTATACATGTAGCTTCTTGAATTATTAATCCCGCACCGCCTTGAGCTAACTTCTTATAACGTTCAACATTTTCAGGTGTTACAGATCCATCATTGCTTAATCCAACTACCATTGGAGGTATACAAATACGATTCTTCATTTTTACATCTTTAATATTAAATTCACTAAATAACTTTTTCATAATTCAACACTCCTAATTCTCTAATTTATTTACTTTATCAATTTCAAGTTTTCCTATTTCCATTGGTTCAAAAAGTTAATTTAACATAATATGATACTTCTTCCTGTTAATTAACTAATATATCTAAATATAAATTTAAAATCTATAATTAGCGATTTAGTTAATCTGTATTTGCAGATTAACTAAATCGGTATTTACAGATTAACACACTTATATTATTATTACAATATAAAATGAAAAGATAGTAATAAATAAATTAAGTTAATTATTTTGATTTATTTATTACTATCTTTATTCACTTCTATAATTCAATTTTCATCCATTCTGTTATTTCCTTGATTGTTTTCTCATTTCTTCTGAAATACGTATATTGACCAATATTTCTTGATTCTACGAGCTCTGCCCCTTCTAATATTGATAAAAATCCTGATATGGTTGACTGACTTAATCCAGTTACTTTTCTTATGGCACATACACATACACCTTCTTGAAAATCATCCATTACTGACAAATGTATTTGTGGATCAAAATTCTTTTGTGGATCCTTTAACCATAATAATATATTTAATCTAGTTTCATTTCCTAGCGCTTTAAAAATCTTTACTTTATCCATTCTATTGTCCTTTCATATTAACATCTATCTTTATAACTTTTATCTTATCAGGTATGTATAAATATTAAAATACCCTAACAATGTTAAACATTTTAATAAAATACTTTTATTATTAAAATCCAAACTGATAAAAGGATTCAACAACCTGATCAATTGTATGTAATTTCGATGATTCTATAACTTCTATACCAGTTTGTTCACATAAATCAATTAATATGCTAGCCATATAAGCATCTCTAACTACTATATTTTTAGGTCTTCCTCTTTGAATAATATAATTTATTACTGTTTCAAATACTACATCAATATCATTATATTCAGGTGTTACCATGTTTTGTGACAATACAAGTCCTTCTCTTGCATCTACTAACATACATAATCTAGGTATAAGTGGCTTATCATATCCTCTATCATTTATTGTAGAATTTAAATATGCTATATCTAGTTCTAAAATAGAATCATCTTGTCTTTGATTCTTTAAACGATTTATTAATAACTCATCTTTCAAAATAGGCACAGGATAATCCATATTAGGCATAATCACTGTTTCTTCTGAATTTACCCACTGATTGTTTTCATCATCAAATTTACGCATTAATGTCTTCCCATTTTGAAAGTCAATGTTCATGCCTTTATTTAATACTTCCATAGCCATATATACATGTTTTAATATTTTTGTAAATTTTAATACTTCATCTTTATCTGGCATATAAGGTGCATAACCACTTTCAAAGGTTCTGAAATATATCCAATTATTTTTTCCTCTAAACTTTAGACCTAATTCCTTTATAATATTACGCTCTTTTGTTGTCAATTCATCTCTATTTCCATAATTACGCATAACATTATTTTGATATCTAATTAACTGACGTCCAGGAACCTCATTACTATATGCCATTTCAAAAAAACCTTTTATAGAATCTAAACCATCATAAGCAGCAATAGCATAACACTCTCCACCTTTTCCCATAGTTCTTTCTTATCTGGTTGAATTATAGTTATTAAATCCATATCCATAGTTTCTCTCATGGCTTTAACTCCTTTAGCTTTATAGCAATATCATATAAAACTCTCCATTGTTTTAACTCAGCTTCTGTTCTCATCTTTAAAATTTCTCCTATCTATTTGCCATAATACTTCTTCTATTTGTTTCCACTTTCACATGTGCAAGGGTCTTTTTCACTAAATATTACCTTATTTAACAAAGTTTATATTTTAATATTAATTAAGCAGTCTCAACACAGTTTCTTCCTCTTTCTTTTGCCAAGTAAAGTGCTTTGTCTGCATCCTTATAAGCTAATTCTAATGAGTCATTTTTATCACCGCTTAGTCCTGCAACCCCAAAACTTGCGGTAAATTGTATTTCTCTTTCTTTTATAAACATACTCTCATCTTCAATAAATTTTCTTAGCTTTTCTGCTATGGAAGTTGCCTCCGATAAAGATGTATGCGGTAATAGTATTAGAAACTCTTCGCCCCCCCATCTTGATACTGCATCTGTTTCTCTTATATTTTCCTTCAAAACATAAGCTATTTGCTTGATTACCATATCTCCAATAGGATGTCCATAATTATCGTTAATTTTCTTAAAGTTATCTATATCCAACATGATTATACATGATTGATGTCCATAACGTCGAATCACAGATATCTCATTTTTAAGCAATTCTTCCAATCTTCTTCTACTGTATAGACCCGTCATCGAGTCATAAAATGCAAGATATTCAAGTTCTCCATTCTTCTCTGCCAACTCTTGTTGCTGTTTTAAAATAAATCTCTTTTGCAAAATATTAGACACATTAGTTTTCCACAATATTAGGGATAAGCAAATCCCTATCCCCATGGCAGTTATTCCATTTACCCTATTAGAAAGTAGAATTGCTTGATCCATTTGTGTCAATCCTATAGCATAGTAAAAAGTAATAAATGCACCCAAATAAGCTATTATTACAACAAGAGGTCTTATCAAAAATACTACTCCTGTAATTGTGCATGCTACTAAAAAAGGTGTTATATTAGGAGTAACTAATTGGTCAATAGAAACTATTACAGCACCAAAGATTAAAATTATAACAATTGTTAAATTTTGAATTAACCTCATCAATAAATTTATCTTTTCTTTTTTTCTAAGAAAGAGGCACAAGCATCCTAATATCCCCATTATGAAGAATAACATAATATGACTAATAATAATTCCCATGCGCCATTTGGTTTCCTTTTCATCACTTGATGAAATATTCATACTAAAAATAATAATATGCGCAAGACTAATAGGCATTGCTATTATTGAAGCATAAAATATCCTTTTGATATTAATTAAAACTATATCATTCATTACTGAATTGTTAACTGAAACCATTTGAGAAAGTATGTTTCTAATCTTTTTACCAGTGTTATCTATAAATCCTTCTATTTTCATTTTCAACTAATCCTCCAAATTTCTTTGTAGCAATCTCGAGTAAAATTCTCACAAAAACCCCAAGGAGTGGTTTTTTTCGAACGTAGTAAGCTTGCTAAAAACTTATAGAGTTACTTTGTTTAAAAATACATTCATTTTCCTGCGTTCATTGTCATTTTTGTTATGTACTATTTTAATTTAAACTGTTGAATAAATTCACCTAACTTCGCAGCACTTTCTGCATTGTTATTAGCTTCAACAACTATTGATTCATTTTTGGTGCTAACTTCGCTAATACCAGTGGCGATATATCCCGAAGATTTTGCTACTTCTGATACTGCTGTTGCAACATTTTCCATGCTTTGAGTAATTTGATTCACAGAATCAGAAATGCTATTAGAAACTTCTGCAAATTTTTCTATTACACTTTTAACCGTATCCCCGTCTTTTTTATATTCATTACTAATTAAAATTAATTTTTCATAGTCTTTAATTACATTGCTTTCTACAAATAATAAAATATCTCGAGAAGAGTTTGAAAGTTCTTCAACTGCATTTAAAACAATACGGACTTTATTTTGTATTTCTCCCACTGCTGTTGAGGATTCTTCTGCAAGCTTCCTTACTTCTTCTGCTACAACTGCAAATCCTTTTCCGTGTTCGCCAGCTCTCGCAGCTTCTATAGCAGCATTTAGTGCAAGCAAATTAGTTTGTTTTGATATTCCATCTATACTTATTGCCATTTCCGATATCTCGTTTACAATAGTTACATCTACCAGTGCTTTTTCTAAACTTGCCTTTGTTTCATTATATACTTTTTCAGCACTTTCTTTTGATTTAATAGAATCATCATTTATGGAAACTGCCTTATTTTGTATATTTACAGCAATTTGTAAACCTTCCTGTGCCTTTTGTGCTGTAACATTTACTTCTTCCTGTACTGTGGTAGTCATAGATGTAACTTCTTCAACTGCTGCTGATGATTCTTCCATTGAAGCTGATATTTCTTGTGTTGCAGCTGATATTTGTTCGATTTCCTCACTTACTTCTGTGAACATTTTATTTGTGAATTTACTACTTTCAAGAATAGAATTACTTTCAGATTTTATTGACAGCATACTTTCGTTAAGTTTTTCAATTGCAGTATTTAATCCAGTAATAGTCTGTCCTATTTCATCTTCTGAAACTACCTTCATATTTGAATTAAAATCACCTTCAGCTAATTTTAATGCACCATCTGCTATTTCTTTAATTTGGTGAACAATACTTTTTCTTATGAAATATGTAATTAAAATGCTAAGAAGAATACTTGCTATTAAAATAATAAGTATAATATTTAAAGAAGATGTAGTTAAATTTTGGGATTCCTGTCCCTTTAAAGCTAACAATTCAATTTGTAAAGTCTTCATACTCTCCAAATTAGAAAGTAAATCATTCTGAGGTTTATCCAATTCATTTAATATATTATTTAGTTCCTCACTAGTTACTCCTACCTTCATACCTTCCGTAATTGCATTATCAAATGCAGTAAATGTAACTTGATCATTATTTTGTATTTGATTATATATATCTTTGCCTTTTTGTGTAGATAAAAGTGTTCCCAATTGTTTTTCTGTTTCCTTATATCCAGTTTTAAAACTATCTATTTCTTTTTTCTGTTGCTCCATATAATTAGTATCATTACTAATAGATATATTTCTTATATCTATTGCAATTTTATGAATATAACCTATCATGTTATCTGACAAAAGTAAATTTTTATTATTTACATTTACTATTTGACTAACGGTTTGGTTGATTTGATTTAAACGAAATATGGATAATGAAGACACACCAATTATCAAAACAATCATTAATGAAAAGCCTATTATCAGTTTATTAGATAATTTAATTTTATTAAAGTTCAATACAAACACCCCTTTTGAAAAAATTTATTTATTTTGCCATACGTTAATAAGTTTTTATCAGAATATCTCCTTTCAATGTTTATTTTTAATTTAATTTCTTATCATTAATCATTATAATCGCTTTTAAATATTTTCTAGAATAATACTTAAATCCTCTTGTACATAAGATTATAAGAAAATAAGATGCTTGTCCATGAAAATTAGAAACAAAATCATTTTATCTTATACATGAATTAAAATACTAACTATACCCAAGGATATTTTACGCTACGAATCTAATTTCTTGTAGCAACCCAATATATTCAGTTTTCATGTTCTATATTAGTATACACAAAATTAAGAAAAACATTTTTGGTAAATATCGGTTAATATCAAGGGCTATTCATCTCCAACCTAAGAGGATTAGAGAATTCCGCCCATTAGGTTAAAGTATACATAAGATCAATATAGCTTTTCAAGTATTAGGCACTATCAAAAAAAGCACTAATCATTACAAAACTAGTGCTTTCAACTATAAAATTATAATTAATAGGGCATATTTAAAACCTACTTTAAATTTTCTACAATCTCAGAAGCATCAAATGATTTCTTAAGTAATCCTTTCTTCACAAGCCAATCTATATTATCTTGCCATACTTTTGTATCTTGAGATAAAAATTCAGCATCTTTTGTTTCCATAACAGGAATTAAAGTATCAAAGCTCTTCTTTTCTACACTTTCACTAAGTGGGAAGTTTTCAGCATTTTGATTTTTCATTAATATTTTAAGTGATTCATCTGGATTAGCTTTCATATCGTCAAAACCCTTTTTAGATGCTTTTAAAAATCTTTTTATTTTATCAGAATTCTTATTAAGATTATCTTCACCGGCAACAAAAACAAGTTCATAATAATTAGGAACTCCATAATCAGTTGGAGAGAAGTAGTTTAACTCAAAGCCTTGTTCTTCTAAAGCTGGAACTTCATGATTTACAAGACATCCTATAGTTGCATCTACATTTCCTGTTGTCATTGAACTCATAAGATCAAATCCAACATCAACTGTTTGAGCAGAATCTTTCTTTTCTCCTACATTTTCAAGCATTGTAGAAATAATAGATTCAGAAAGTGCTGTTCCACCATATCCTATTTTCTTACCAACTAGGTCTTTTGGGCTTTTAATATTCTTATCCTTTAATGAAAGTACTATACTTAAAGGTGATTGAACAACTGTGCCCACAGCCTTTATAGGAATATTTTCATTACCTTTTGCCATTATAGTATCTTGCAAATAATAAATTCCAAGATCTGCTTTTCCAGCTGCAGTAAGTGCAATTGCATCATTTGTATTTGCTGGGAACTGAATATTTACTTTTAATCCCTCTTGTTCATAATATCCCTTTTCAATAGCAGTATAAATAAATCCATGTACTGCATTAGGATACCAATCCAGGACAACATTAACCTCCTCAAGTTCTTTTTTTTCATTTGATTCTGATTTACTAGCCGTTTTATTACAGCCTACCATTGCAAACGTCATTAAACATGACATTGCTAAAGCTAAAATTCTTTTTTTCATTAATTAAATCTCCTTTCTCCAAGTAATTACTTTTTTCTCAATTATGTTTATAATTGCAACTACAATCATTGCCACAACTGAAAGTAGCACAATAGGTGCAAATACTCCTGCTCCATCTAGCTGTGACATCATTCTTTTACTAAAATACCCCAGTCCACTTTGTGCTCCAAGCCATTCAGCTATTGCCGCACCAATTATACTAAGTGGTATTGCCATTTTTATTGCTGAAAAGAAATATGGCAAGCTTGTCGGAATCTTAAGTTTTATAAAAATATCTTTTTTACTTGCACCATAAGTTATTAAAAGCTCTTCCATTTCTCTTTTTGTAGATTTAAATCCATCATAAACTGCTATGGTTATTGGGAAAAATGTTATTAATATTGTTACCAAAACCTTGCTCCATATACTATATCCAAACCAAAGTACAAAAAGAGGTGCAATAGCTGTTGTTGGTATAGTCTGAGAAGCTATTATAATTGGATATAATGCATTTTCTATTTTCTCATTCATATCCATTACGATTGCAAAAGCTAATCCAATAATAATTGAAATAATAAGTCCAAGACCTGTCACACCCATTGTTGCCGGCAAATGTACTGTAAATAAAGGCTCTCTAAGTACCCATAATTTCACCAAAATTTGTATTGGTGATGGTAATATATAATGAGCATTTATTATCATAGCAATGATTTGCCACAATCCTAATAGCACCATTATTAATATAATTGATGGCAAGTTTTTTTTCATAGTTCCACCTTCTGTCTAAGTCTACTTATAAGGTTCTCTTTTAGTTCTACAATTTCAGGTTTTTGTAAGTCTTTTCTGCTTCTTGGATATTCAAGGGGAATTTCTATTCTTTCTAAATGTGTTATGGGTCTATCCTGAATTATAAATATTGATTTTGAAAGAAAAATAGCCTCTTCAACATCGTGCGTTATAAATAATATTGTTTTATTAAAATGCTTCCACTCTTCTAAAAGCCATTCTTGCATTGAAATTCTTGTAAGAAAATCTAACGCACTAAAAGGTTCATCTAAAAGTAATAACTCTGAACCTGTTAGTAGTGTTCTTGCAAAGGACACTCTTTGCTTCATACCTCCAGATAGATCTTTTGGGAACTTATCCTTATAATCAGAAAGCCCAACTTCCTTAAGAATATCAATTACACTCTGTTCTCTATCACTTTTTTTAATCTTCTGTAACTCCATTGGAAGAGAAAGATTTTCACCTATTGTCCTCCATGGAAAAAGTAAATCCTTTTGAGGCATATAGGCACTATAATTCTTCATAATTTCTATTGAATTTCCGTTTATATAGATTTCTCCACGCTGCATTTTTTCCAAACCATTTATTAATCTAAAAATAGTACTTTTCCCACAGCCACTAGCACCTATAATTGAAATGAATTCACCTTTTTCCACAGAAAATGATAAATTCTTTAGCATTGTATAGTCATCTTCTGGATATTTAAAAGTAATATCCTTAAATTCAAGCAATTTTATCATCTCCTTATAAAATTTATTCAAAAAAGCCTTCCACCACAAAGATAGAAAGCTTGAACTATCTCTCATATAAATTTACCATTTTTCAATGTAAAATCAGCATAATAGACAAACTCACTTCCTGCGTTAGAAATATTTTATAATTGTATAAGTAAACATTTATGTATTAGAAATTCAATTTCTTTTTTTAGTCTAACTAACTCCTCTGAACTTATATTTTCTAATTCTTTTTCATTGTTACTAAATTCTTCACTTAGTTCATCAAATAAAGACATTATTTCATCTTTATTAGTTTCTTTTAATTCATCTAAATATTTTCTTATGGCACGCTCAATATCATTAGCCCAGTTATCTATAGCTTGCATTGATATTTCATTTATTTTATTTTGCCAAGTTAAAGAATCATATAAGAAAAATATTGAATCTGTAAAAACATTCAAAGACTCCGTAATTCCCTTTGTAGATGTGGCTTTTATTGTTTTTAATAAGTGATTTAAATTATTATTTGTTTCTATAATGGATGCCCTTTCAAATACATTTGTAAGCTTCTTTAAATTTTTGCTATACACATTATTATTTCTTGCTTTCTTACTTTTTCTTTTGGACGCTTTTCTAAACATTTCTCCCATTGCTTGTTTTATTGTATCTCCAATATGTTTTTCTATAATACCTTCCATAACTTTAGTATAAGAAGGAGCATTTATTTTCACCTTGTTTTCTAATTTATTTATTTCTATATTTAGCATACTATCAATCATTCTGTCTAAAGAAATAATTTCATCTTCAATATAATTCAATAAATTTTCAGTTTCTTCATTTGTAAGCTTTGGCACATAATAATGTTGCATTATGGCAAAGGTTTCTTCTTTCATAGACCATTTACTTTCATCATTTATATATTCTGTAATTAATTCTTTAATCTTTATATCAGATTTATCTATAAGCTTTATAGATTTCACTTTGATTTTTGCAAAAGCTACATCTATTATTTCTAATATGCTTTCTTTTTTATCTAAAAACTCTTTAATTACATTTATTTTTTCTTCTACATTTTCTTTTTCAGATTCAACATTTGCAATCTTAGAATTAATCTTTATGTCACATTCACCTAATATATAATCTTGATAATTTTTTAAAATTTCCGAAAGTTCTTCCATCTTATTAGGGTTATTAACTCTTTCATAAATATAATTCCAAAGTTTACTCGTCTCTGGATTTTTTTCACTGCTACTTTCTATAAAAAATGCTTTTACATCCTTGTGTATACATTCATTAACACTTTTTTTAATTTCACATATTCTTTTATTATCCTCTTGAACATCTTTTGGGCACATGTTTATAGCTAAGACAACTTCCACATTATCATTTATGATTTCCCCAACATACTTTAAAAATTGAAAATCATCATCTCCAAGTCCCACTCTATAAGAAACAACATATACAATGAAATCACTTTCTGGTATAAATTCCTTTAAAACTTCTTCATGCTCACTTATAAGAGAACCATATCCTGGAGTATCAAAAAGTCTCATTCCATTATATTTACTTTCTTTACATGCTCCAATATATTTTAATCTATTTATATTTTTATCTGGCTTTACTGTAAGAATTTCAAACTTATCCTTATCTAAAATTTCAATACTTGAATCCTTATTTACTGCGATTATTGACTCTTGTGACTCACTATCTATTATAACTTCAGTAACAACTCCTGTAGTTGGTTTAACACTTTCAACCAATACCTTTTTGTCAAATATGCTATTTATTAAAGCACTCTTTCCAGAGCTTGTTTCACCTAACATAACAACATAATGAGCTGGATTAATTATTCTCTCTTTTACTAATAAGTTTTTAGCTGTAATCTCATCATTTTCAAGAATACTAACAACTTTATCAATCCTCTTTTGCCTATCTATACAGCTTTCTAAAATATCCATATATTATTTCTCCTTATATTCTTTTATTGAATGTGCCCCAATTCACTTAAAGTTTTCAAATCCTCTTCAAATTCTAAAATATGTTTTTCATTATAGGTAGCTTCATATTGCTTTTCTATACTTTCCATATCTTCTTTAAAAGCTTTTTCTAAATTCATTTTTAATTCTTTTATAGAATCATCTACCTCTTGCCCTTTTGCTCTTAAGTCATCAATAATTTCTGACTTTAAGTAATTTTCTAAATCTTCTATCATTGGCTCTAAATCTCTTAGCGTATAACTAGCTCTATTTTCAACTATCTTTTTGCGCATATGATCTCCTATTAAAGAAAATGCTAAACTTATTCCCATACCTACAAGAATTCCTGCTGGTCCTCCCAATATCCCTACTGCTCCAATTGTCCCGATTACTCCAGTTGATAATCCAAGTACTGTAGGAATTGACTTTTCAAACTTAATTGAACTCTTTTTATTGAAAAATGATATATTTTCATAAGTTCCATCAAATCCTTTTATAGTGATATCTTGAAGTTCATCATTAAGATTCTTTATGAACTCACTGATACCCGTTAAAACTTCATCCATTATGTTATTTATTGCTTTATTAGATGTTTCCTTATATATTAAACTAAGTCTATTCCCATCTACTATTCCCTTGTTAATAATTCTCCTAAGTTCTAATCTTAAATTCTCAGTATTTTCTTTTATTATCTTTAAAGAATTTTCTATAATATTCTCCATTTCATCTTCAGCATAAGTTCTACAATTTCTTATTTTCCTCTTATTTTCTGAAAGTATCATTTTAATTTCTTTAATTTTTTCTTCTTTTTCTAAGTTATTTTGATTTTCTTCATTTAGAGCTAAGTTTTTATAAGTATCTATTTTATCATTAATATTTTTTAAAGCTTCATAAACTCTTTGGTTTAAAGTATTTATTAAATCTCTGTTATAATCTTTTGAAATATTTTTTATCTCTTCTATAACCTCAACTATTCCACAGTTGTCATATAACGCTGCATCTTTAGTAAACTTAGCTTTAACTGCTTCATAAACATTTAGTATATTAATGTGTATATCCTTTTCCTCATTATGAGCATAACTTATACTACTTAATACACCTTCATTATGTTCTTTTGCTTCATTTGCATCATCTTCGCTTTCATCATTCCACTTGTTTTGAACAAAAATAGTGTTAGATAGCTTTGGCCACAAAGCATTTATGAAGTTTTTTTCTGTTCTTGTAATGGGAGGGTTTGTCCTAATCATAAAAATTCCAGCGACTAATTTATTTACATATTCTAATGTAGTTCTTTGATTTTCAGGTGTTAAACTTCCAACACCAGGTAAGTCTACAAGAACAATATTATCCTTCAAAATATCACTTTTGTTGTATAATACTATTTTAGATACTTGAAGATTATTTGCTGTATTATAATCATTATGTACATATTTCTCTAAATGTTTTATGTGTATATTTTCTTTATTTCCATTTAAATAATATATTACAGCTTCATTAGTATTCTCTCCATATCTCACTTCAACTGGTACACAAGTTGTCTCATCAACATCAGTAGGTAATATATTATCTTCCATTAAAATAGAATTTAAAAAACTACTTTTACCTGCACCTTGAATACCCAGTACAGGAACAATTATTTCTTTTTTATTTAGATTTTCATTAAAGTGTTTAAAGTACTCCTTATAATCTATAGCTTGGTTCTCACTATTAAGATACTTGTCTAATAATTTATTAAATCTTTCATCTTGTATTAAATCCATATATGTCATTATTTATTATCTCCTCTTTCCAAAAAGCCTAGCAAAGAATGACTTATTTCCCCATTCTACTTCTTCTCTTATATTTCCTATCTTCGTATTAAGTTCATCTTCTAGCTTATTTATAAGCTCTATTAAGATATCTTTATCTTCTATTTTATCATTAATATCATTGATTTTGCCTAAAATAGCTTTTTTATTATTATCTGAATTATTTTCCATAGATTTTTCTAAAAACTCTACTTTTTCTTCAATAGAATTTTCTATTAATTCTATCTTTTCTTCAATTTTATCCACATTAATATCATTTATTTTATTTAAAATAGCTTCTTTATTATTTGCTGCATCTTTTACTACTTTTAACCCTAAAATAGCTAATCTTTCTTCTATAGATTCAAAAAGCACCTTGTTTTGTTCCTTTACCATATTGCTAATTGCTACCTCTATGGTACTCTCTATAGATTTTGTTATTTTCAATATATTGTTATTCAAATCTTCAATCTTTTCCTCAAAATCTTCTTCTTGAAATTCTTGAAAATTTCCTTTTAAATCATTAATTTTCTTTTCAAGAGGTTTTAACTTCTCTATTACATCTTCAGACATATTCCTAGATACCTTAGAAAGTGAATTTATCATATCCTCTTGTATTTCACTCATAATATTTTTTGTAACTTCATCACTTTGAATTAAAATCGATTTATTTTCCATAATTATACTCCTTACTTAAAAAATAGCTTAAAATTTTCTCTAAAGTTTCTTTTTCTTCAGCACCTATTGATAAGGGATTTTCAAATAATCTTTCTTTCATATCTCTATAATCACTTATTAGAAATTCTTGATTTTCTTGACCTTCTATTAATGCCATATTGTATATTGGATTTTTAGAATTAATTAATATATATCCGTCTTTAGCATTATTAAATTCGCTTATAATATTATTTTTCAAACTACTAACCTCTAATAAAAGCTCTTTTATATTATTAGCATTTATAAATACCTTACACGAGTCTATTACTAAATTTATCATAATATTATTATTGCTTTTTAGAAAATAACTTAAACTCATGCTCTTTAATATTTGCTTTTTAGAATTTCCTATTTGAATTCCATTAAATATAATAAACATATTATAAGATTTTTTATTTATTTTCTTTAAAGCTGTATAAAAAGCAAGTGTATTTTTACATAATTCGTAAACAATTATTACATTATTTACGCTATATATTCCTTCTTTTTTTATTACTTCACACACCTGTTCATTTATATGAACGCCCAAAATTCTTGAAACAAATTCTACACAAGAATCTACATCCCATAACCAAAAAATTTCAGTAGTTTCTTCTTTTATTTTCTCGACACTTTTTTCTTTTATATAGTTTCCTATTAATAAGTAATTTTTTTCTAATATTTTATTGCTTAGTTTATACATGTTATATTCTACTTTTGAAATAGAATATAACACGTCTTTTTCACAATCATCAATTGTTACTACTAATTCATCTTCTTCCTCAAATTTTGAACTTCTAAGCTTGTCTTTAATAAGTTTCAAATTCTTATTTACATCTTCTATATCATAAATTTCAATATTCTGTTTCTTCTTTTCTTCATATTCCTCAGATCTTTTGCTTACTTCATCATAAAAAATATTTATGGACTTATTATATTGTTTACTCCATTCATTTAGTATGTTCATATATTTTATTTTATTTTCATTACAAATATTTTTAGCCATATCTATAGTAGCATCTTTATCTACTACTTTTTCATCATATTCCGCTTCTTTATATCCCCATTCTTTATCAAATATATTGGATAATAATCTCTTTCCCTTATTTAATACACCTTCTTTTTTAAATAACATAGTTTTTTCTTCATACTTATGCTTAACATATATGTTCTTACTTTCCATACCAGGCAGCGAATAATTAAATCTTGTATCTACATTAAGCTTTTTATATATTTCATTCTTCTTACGTTCACATTCTTTAACTATATTTAAAATATCACTTTCAATATATAGATTTTTATTGTTAATTTTATCTACTATATCTAAATAACTTTCAACTTCCTTTGAAGATGAACTAGCAATATTATTTATTGTATCTGAAATCACATCTTCAATATCTTTAATTTTTAATAATATTTTTTCTCTTGAGTTTTTGTAATTATATACAAGATCATCAATGTCTTCTGTTTTAACTTTCATTAATGATTCTATGCTTTCTAAATCACTTCCATTTATAATATCTTTGTCAGTAGCAATTATATTGTTAATTCTTTGTACAAGATTTACTTCTCTTTGTTCATTAATTTTAGGTAGAACCTTCTTAATACAAGTTTCTATAGCTCTAATAAAACCTTCAATATTAGAACTTTTATATAATTCTTTATTTTTATTTATAATACCCTTTAATCCATTAAGTGCAGATATCTGAACAACTTCGAACCCTTGTATATTTTCAGTTCCCTCTCTCAAAAGATTTTGTGCTCTTTTCTTGTGCTTCTTTAAAATAATAGATTTATTTTCTTCAACTATTCCGTTTTTACCAATTTTCTCTTCAATGGAATCTATCATATTTTGTACTAAAATTATTTGCTTTTCTTTTTGATTTACAACTTTAATTTTCTCAGCATTTGTTTGATCACTATTAGCCTTAACCGTAGTTAAAAATATACAAATATCTATTGTTGGAAGTAATATTTCTAAAGTTAATTTTTCATGACTCTCTAAATTCCAAGCATCTAATCCTGGGCTATCTATTATCTGTATATTATCACCTAATAAAAAATAAGGTGTTGTAATATCAATTTGAGTAATCTTTAGCTTGTTATTAGTATTGTTACTCTCATCTGCATATTCACCTATAATTTTCTCATTCAAATTACTTCCTCTTAATATTTGTGGTTTTTCATCTCTAAAATATATGGTAGCCTGCCTATTGTCTCCCTTACATGCTGTAATTATAATACTAGAACTTGGTCTTATAGCCACAGGTAAAATCTTTTCACCTAAAAGTGCATTTACTAAAGTTGATTTCCCACTACTTGTTATTCCCATAATAGCAACTCTTATTATGTTTCCCATAAACATGGTTTTTCTATCTTCAAACCATTCCACATCTTTATTATATCTTTTTTTTCTATATTCATTTATTTCTAAAACTTTTTTTATTTCATTAATTGTATTTAGCATATAATTATCATTTTTCATAAGCTTCTCCATATTAACCCTAATTTATTATTATATCTCCTAAAATACTAACTTATATCTATATATTAACACAACTACTCATATTTATCTAAATAAATACCAACTGATTTTTAAGCAAAAAAGCACCAATCCTTATAAGACTAGTGCTTTTCTAATTTATAAATTTCAAACTGACGCTATTATAATTTAGTTAATTTCTTAACCTTAAATTTATCCTTTACATTTAAAACTTTAATTTCTAAATTGTTAAGTAATTTGGATAAACTCTTTATCTGATTTATATATTTTATATTATTTTTTTTAACAAGTTTTACTATCATTTTAATTATATCTGATTTTTCTTCACTACTTAATCTTATACCATTACCTATATACTCTCTATTAATATAAATTAAAGTAGTCCAAATTTGTTCCTCTGCTATCTTATTAATATCCATTAGCACCCATGTAAAATCTTTTCTTCTAGTATTTGCTGGATAGGCCTCTTTAAAAAATTTTATAAAAGTATTTTCTATTTTAGGCTCCTTTATCATTACATATTTCCCAAGCTGAGCCTTTAGTTCATTTTGTAAAAACATAATAGTATTAGGTTTAATTTCATCTGCCATTTTATCAATACTATCATAAATCAAATTATAAGTTTCTTGAATTTTTTCAGGCTCAATATTTTCTTTTTTAAGTATTTTAGTAATATCTATGTATTCTAATATGTTCTTCTTACAGTTTAATTCTTTGTTATATAACTTCTCCCATATTTCTTCTGCATTTAAATTTTCTAAGCTTATGTTTTCTTCCATAATTCACTTCATCCTTTTCCTCTTATTTATATTAGTGTATCAAGTCATGATATTTTTTATTTTGAAAATTATTAATAATTGTTAAATATCTATTGAGGAGCAATTTCTAATACTTTCATATATTCAATATATTTTTCTCCCCAAACTGAAATAATATCTAATACAGACTTAACTTCTTTGCCTATATCCGTTAAAGGTAATCTTATCATACTAAAATAAATGGAGCAATTATAATAAATGAATTATTAGAATTTTTAACTAACAATCCGACTTTTTATCTTGCAACAATTGATGGAGATCAAGCTAGGATTCGTCCGTTCGGAGCAGTAATGAAATATGAAGACAGGCTGATTTGGATAATGTTAATTTAGATCCACTACTCTTCTAAATTCCAACATTAGTGGTTCTTTATTTATCATGTCTATTTTAATATAATATAAATTGTAACAATACTATTAATAAAAAAATACATTTAATAATATATTTCCTTTGGATATTGTTCAAATATTATTACAACATAAATTTTAATTCAAATAAATAATTGTGAGGCGTAGTAAATGGAAAAAATACTTAGACCTGTATGGGCGGAAATAGATTTAGATGCAATAGCTTATAATATCAAAAATATAAAAAACTTAGCCAAAGATAAGAAAATAATTGCAGTTGTTAAGGCTGCTTGTTATGGTCATGGCTCATTAGATGTGGTTCCAACATTACTTGAAAATGGTGCATCAAGACTTGCTGTGGCAGTTTTAACTGAAGGAATTGAGCTTAGGAATAATAATATTAAAGCTCCTACTATGATACTTGGATATACTCCGCTATATTTAGGTGAAGAATTAATAAAATATGATTTAGAACAAACTGTTTATGACTTAGAATATGCAAAAGAATTATCAAAAATAGCTTTAAATCTCAATCAAAAAGCTAAAGTTCATATTGCAATAGATACTGGAATGGGAAGAATAGGCTTTCTTCCAAATGAAAAAGCTGTTCAAGATGTTTGTGAAATATGTTCTTTAAAAGGATTAGAAGTACTTGGAATCTTTACTCATTTTTCAACATCTGATGAAGAAGATAAAAACTATACCTACGAACAATTTAAAAAGTTTACAGATTTTACTGCAAAGCTTTCAAATCTTGGAATAGAAATTCCTTTAAAACATGTATCAAATAGTGGCGCAATTATGGACATGCCAGAAACATATTTAGATGCAGTACGAGCTGGGATTATACTTTATGGATATTATCCATCAAATGAAGTTAATAAAAACAATCTTTCTCTAAAACCAGCATTAACATTAAAAGCAAGCATAACACGTGTTCAAGAAATGGATAAAGATATGTATATAAGCTATGGTAGAACTTTCAAAACAGAAAGAAAAAGCTTAATTGCAACTCTACCTATAGGCTATGCAGATGGCTATTCTAGATTATTGGCTAAAGATGCTAAAGTAATTATAAATGGAAAATTTGCTCCTGTTGTCGGGAGAATTTGCATGGATCAATGCATGATAGATGTGACAGACATTGAAAATGTGAAGATTGGAGATGAAGTTATAATCCTTGGCGAACAAGGAAATTTAAAATTTAATGCAGATGATATTGCAGAAATTATGGGAACAATTAATTATGAAATACTTTGTATGATTAAATATAGAATACCTAGAGTATATATTAAAAATGGAGAAGTTTTTAATGTACGAAATTATCTCTAATTCACATTATCGCACTAAAAAACAATATGTTAATCTATCTGTGAGGACACCAACCTATCAAAATATAGGTATCAAAAATCAGATAATTTTTTAGCAACATATAAACCCACGATAAATTATCGTGGGTTTATTAATGGATGAAATTAATAACCTTTGAAATCCACTATTAATTAAGATATTATTCCATATTAATCTACGGCATCATTACTGTATCTATTACATGTATTATTCCATTTTTAGCTATAATATCAGTAACTACAACCTTAGCCCCATCAATATATACTTCATTATTCTTAACTTCTATTTTAGCCTTATCCCCATTTGCCATATTTAATTCCTTACCATTTAATTTTAATATTTCCTTTGAAGTGAGTTTCTCTGGTGCAACATGGTAAGTTAAAATTTTTACAAGTTTCTCCTTATTTTCTGGTTTTAGAAGATCGTCAATTGTGCTTTTAGGAAGCTTTGCAAATGCCTCATCTGTAGGTGCAAATACTGTAAATGGCCCCTGCCCTTTAAGTGTATCAACTAATCCAGCAGCCTTTAAAGCAGTTACTAAAGTTTTAAATCTATTGTCTCCAATAGCAATGTCAACAATATCTTTTGACGTATCTTGTTGTTCCTTCTGTGATAAACTTGTAACTTGTGCATTAGCATAACAATTTAATCCAATGATATTAAATAACGATACCATTAAGACCAACGTTATAACTATTCTGATTTTCTTTTTCATAATAAAACCCCTCTTTTCTAATTTAGATTTAGGCACATAAAATAAATAATATACAAGATTATTGGTCTATTATTTTTTTGAATATGACTTGTTCTACTTTAGTATGCACATTTAGTTACTATTATATTTATCATTTAAACAACTACCAGTTATTGCTTTTAATTTTGAATTAAACATATGTATGAATTTTTCGCTATCGTATATAACATTATCTATTTCTCTTACAGACATAACTCTCATTAAACTGTTTGTTATAATTACTTCTTCTGATTCTTTTAAATCTTCCATAGTAATACTCTTTTCTATAACATTACAATTTTCAATAATTTTTCTTCTTATTATACCTGCCAATAATCCATCTTCAATTTTAGGAGTATAAATCTGTTTATTTTTCACAATAAATATATTCGCACAACTTGTTTCTGTAACATACCCTTTTTCATTCAAAAATATAACATCATCATAGCCTATTTTTTTAGCATTTTCTTTTTCAAGTAAGTTTTCTATATAGCAGGTAGATTTAATATAGCATAACATTGAAGTACTATTTCTTCTTACTTTTGAAAGAGTTAATCTCATTCCTCTATTATAGTCCTCTTCTATATACGGAATTTCCCTTTCATTAATTATAATGTTTAAAGGAGTAACAGTTATTTTTACTCCTTTATCCCTTATCTCTAAATTATCTAAATATCCTTTCAGCATTTTTTCTTCTAAAGGCAATAATCCTATTTTCTCCATGGATTTTTTTAGTCTTTGTAAATGTTCTTCTAAGAATATCGGTTTATCTTTCCAGAGAATTGTTTCAAAAACACCTTTTCCAAAAAACAATGCTTCATCTATAAGAATTTTATCTTCTCCATGAATTATATTTCTCATTATAACACCCCCATTAATGCCTTAGCTTTGTCTATTGTCTCAAACCACTCATCACTCTCTATAGATTCCCAAGTGATTCCTCCTCCAACTCCTAAGTAAGCCTTATTGTCTTTTTTAACAATAGTTCTAATAACTATATTAAAATCACTATTACCTCTTAAATCAAAGTATCCTATAGATCCTGTATAAATATTTCTTTTAAGTTTTTCAAGTTCTTCTATTATTTCCATTGCTCTTATTTTAGGCGCCCCTGTAATAGATCCGCCCGGAAAACATTCTCTTATGCATTTTACAGAAGACACACCTTCTTTTAATTTTCCTTCTATAGTTGCTACAAGATGAAATACTGTCTCATATTCTTCTAATTTAAAAAGTTCTGTAACCTTTACTGAGTTAGGTTTACAAACTTTACTTAAATCATTTCTTTCTAAATCTACAATCATTAAAAGTTCTGATTTATCTTTCTCAGAATTTATTAATTCATTTTTATTTTTTTCATCTTCTTCATGATTTTTTCCTCTAGGTCTAGTTCCTTTAATAGGTCTAGTTTGCACTAACCCATCAGTAATTGATAAAAATCTTTCTGGAGAAGAACTAATTATTTGAAAATCTTTAAAATTCATATATGCCGAAAATGGTGCTTTGTTAATGCTTCTTAATTTTTGATATATTTTAAAAGAATCTTCTTCATTATCACACCATATTCGCCTTGTCATATTAGCTATGTACACATCGCCACTTCTAATATAATCTTTCAGTAAAGATACCGATTTTTCATATTCTTCTTTATTAAAATTAGAAAAGAAAGTGTTAGATGACTCTACTCCGCCTATTATTCCTTCTCCTTCTTTATAATCTTCAAGGGAGTTTTCTATTTTTAATATACTATTTTTTGTTTCTTCAATTTGACCTATACCTGTTATATAAGTTTTTCTTTTTTGCAAATCAAATATGATTAAATTATCAAAAAATATAAATATACTATCTGGAATACTAAAATCTTCATTAGACGTATCAGGTAATTTTTCTAATATTCTTCCTATATCATAAGAGAAATATCCAATAGCACCACTTACAAAAGGAATATCACTATTAAAATTGAGGTTATATGAATCTATAAGTTTTTCTAATTCTTCAAATGGATCAACATCATTATAAATTTCATTATCAATTAATACTTTTCTTCCTTTAGAAACAAATTTTTTATATGCATTTAATCCTATAAAAGAGTATTTAGATAGTAGCTTATCTTCTTTTGAACTATCTAAAAAAATACTATCTACATCATCTTTAAAAAGATTGTATGTATAAAATGGATCATAATATGTATTTAATTCCTTTATCTTAAAATCAATCATTTTTAAACCTCTTACATTCTAAAATAAAATTTTGTAAAATTTTATGTCCTTCTTCAGTGAGTTCTGCTTCTGGATGAAATTGAACTCCGTATATAGGTAATTTCTTATGTCTAATCCCCATAATTACTCCATCTGAAGTTTCTGCTGTAATTTCCAATTCTTTTGTAAGTTTCTCTTTATCAATAACTAAAGAGTGATATCTCGTTACTTTAACAGGATTTTTAATATTATAAAATACACCTTTATTATTATGTGTTATTTCACTTATTTTCCCATGCATTGGCTTTTTTCCTTTAATAATTTTACTACCAAAATAATGTCCTATACATTGATGTCCCAAGCATATTCCAAGCATTGGTATCTTACCTTTAAATTTATCAATAATATCTAAACATAATCCTGCTTCTTTAGGGTTTTTAGGACCTGGTGAAATAATTATGCCTAAATATTTATTATTATCTATCATGTTCATATTTATTTTATCATTTCTGACTACTTCTACACTCTCCCCAATTTCTTCAAAATATCTAACAAGATTATATACAAATGAATCATAATTATCTATCATTAATAACATTAAACCATTCCTTTTTTTAATTTTAATCTCATAGTACTTATAATAACTTAATCTTTTGTTTTATAAAATTTATCTTAACATTAAATACAACATAAAAACATACTTTTTTTATTTAATACAGTTACATATTTTTGTCAATATATTTTTAGCATGTTTATAAATTAGGTACATGAAAGAAATTAATTATTATCTACTCCTATAATAAAAAAAGATAGCAGAGAATTTACTTTTACATAATATTCTCTACTATCTTAAAAACACAAAAGTGACTGCACCATGCTTTCCAATTGTCTATTATAATATCTCTAGTTCTAAATTTTATTAACCTGTCAGCCTTCAAAAATCTTATACTTTATCTAGTAAACTTTAACAAACACAACCTTTAAATAGTTCCCTTCTGGAAATTTATCTGTAACTGCAAAATCTTCTGGAAGCTTATGTTCTTCTAAAATTTCATAATTCTTATTACATTCTTTAAATGCTTCATCTATAAACTTTTTAAACTTAACCATATTAAAAGTAGCACAATTTGTAGAAGCTACAATTACACCTTCATCTTCTGTTATATCAATTGCTGATTTCATCAAATCCTTATAATCTTTTGCAGCACTAAATCTATTATCTTTAGATGTTGCAAAACTTGGTGGATCAAGAATAACCACATCAAATTTTAAATTCTCTTTCTTTGCACGTTTGAAATAAAGGAAAACATCTTCAACAATTATCTCATGCTTTGCAGAATCAATATTATTTATAGTGAAGTTTTCAGTTGTTTTTTCTAAACTTCTGCTTGCTAAGTCAACACTTGTAGTAATCGCACCGCCTTTTGCTGCTGCCATAGAAAATGCTCCTGTATAAGAAAAAGTATTTAACACCCTTTTCCCTCTAGAATATTTATCTCTAATGGATTTCCTTACATCCTTTTGATCTAAAAATACGCCAACCATTGCCCCATCATTTAAATAAATTGCAAAGTTAACCCCATTTTCTTTTACTACAAGAGGTTCTGGTACTTTTCTTCCACACATATAGCTGTCTTCATCCACAACCATACCATTTTCCTCAAATCTCTTTTTTTCATATATTCCATCAAAAGACACCAAGGCTTTTATAGCTTTAAGTATGCTATCTTTAAACTCATAAATTCCTTTACTATACCAAGTAATAAGGTAATATTCATCAAAATAGTCAATAGTAAGACCACCTATTCCATCACCTTCACCATTAAATACTCTAAATGCAGTAGTATCCTTTGAACGATAAAACTTCATTCTTTTAGAAAATGCATTTCTAAGCTTATCATAAAAAAACTTATTATCTAAATTACTATTTTTACTGTTACTTAAAATCCAACCACAGCCCTTATTTTGCTTTCCATAATACCCTTTTCCTAAAAGATCTTTTTTCTCATCTATAAGGGTTATAATTTGCCCTTCTTCTTTTAAAGCTATTGTTTTTTCTAAAGCTTCTTCAAGAATTAATGGATATCCTTTTTTATATTTATTAACAAATTCTTTTTTTACTGTAAGTATTGTTTCTTTCATATATGTACCCTTCCTAAACAAAATTATTGTATTAGGGACATTCAAAATAATAACAAGTTCGTATGCAAGTATATTTAACTTATTATTTTCTTTCATATCCCTTAAATTCAAAATAATTATACCATACATTTATTTAATTAATAATTGAGAATACTCAATTAACTACTTATAAATACCCATTGTTTGTTTTTCCCTATAGTTATTTTCTACAGTGGATAATTATTTTATTGCTTTGAACATGCATGTTTTTGTTGTTATTGATATATTACCATTTTTTTCAATATAATCTTCTAAGTACTTTGTAAATTCTTTTTTCTTATCTCCAACAAGTATTGAACTTCCTTGAATTGTTGAAGCTTTATATGAAACTACTGGTTTTGCATCGTTTACTATAATTTTCCCATCTAAAACCTCTATACTTATTTCACTAAAATACTTTTCAAGTATTGACTTTCCATGTTCTAAATCAAACCTACCAGAAAATCCATTATTATCCAAACCGAGGTTTGGAGCAAACTTTTCTGCGAGTTTATTTAATTCAGCCATAGAATCACATGAATTAGCACTTACATAGAACACACCCTTTGAAGATAAAACTCTCTTTATTTCAGATAAAGCTTTTTCTATATTTGGCACAAAATAAAGCATATGTTGTGCAATTACTACATCGAAGCTTTCATCTTCATATGGAATATCTTCTGCATTTATTTCTTTATAAATAAACTCATAATTTACTTCTTGAAGTTTATCTCTTGCTATATTTAGCATGCTTTTAGAAAAATCTGATAACGTAATATTTAATGTATTATCTATATTATCTTTATTTTTATGCCAAAGTTTTCCCGGACCACATCCAAGCTCTAATATTCTTGCATTCTTCGGAAACTCAATTTGGTTAAAGCACCATTTATCAAAGTCTACCTTATTAGTATTGTAACTATGAAGATTGCTTCTAAAATTAAGATTTTTATCACTTTTATATTGTTCTTTTACGCTTTTTTCCATATTAGTTATCTTTATAATATTAATAAGATTCTTAGCATCTAAAAATCCATTTTCCTTAGCTTGATTTTCAGCTTTACTGAAAACACTTATAACTGATTCAATATGTTTTTTCTTTTCTTCTAAAGCTTTCTTTTGAATCCTAATCATATTTCCCAAATTCTCTCCACTTTCGTGTAGAATATGGCTTATTTCATTTAATGACAAGCCAATGAATTTGAGCGTTGTAATCTGTTGAAGCTTTAAAAAATCATCGTCACAATATATTCTATATCCAGAATAAGTTTTCTGAGATGGCTTAAGAAGTCCAATTTTATCATAATGAAGCAATGTTTTTACAGTTACTCCTGATCTTTTAGCAAATTCACCAATTTTCAATATTTTCCCTCCCATTATGCCTATTACAATTCACAATGATGTACAATTTCCTTTGGAAAGTATATCCGAGTCGTGTTCCTCATTTGACTATTTTAACTTTCTTAGCAAACGTATAATCTATATTCCAGCCACTAAAAATTTTATACTTTCCAACAAAAAAAGAATACCCACTGTTTATCACCGCATTCAATAATAACAGTAGATATTCTTTTAATAACTATTAAAAAATTTCTTATAATAACTCTTTAATTACTTTTATGGTTTCTTTAGCTATATATTCAGCATCTTCTAATGATAATGTAGTATAGACTGGAAGTGTAATTTCATTTTCATATTGAGCATAAGCATTTGGATAGTCCTTAATATCATATCCAAGATTTTTGTAAAGTGTTAGCAGTGGAAGAGGCTTATAATGAACATTTGTTGCTATTCCCATTTCAGCTAACTTTTGAATAGCTGCATTTCTCTTTTCTTCATTAAATCCTTTAACCCTATAAAGATATAAATGATATGATGTTTCAGTTCCATTATCATCTTTAGTGAATGGAATTATTGAAAAATCTTCTTTCGATAATATATCAGTGTATGTTTTAAATATTTGTCTTCTCTTTTCTAACATACCTTCATATCTCTTAAGTTGAACTAGTCCAATAGCTGCACTCATATCTGTCATATTACACTTAAGCCCATCATTTATAATGTCATATTCCCATGCACCTGCCTTAAGTTTACTTAACGCATCCTTTGATTGACCATGCATAGCAGTAAATCTCATATATTGAAGTAAATTTTCATATCCTCTAAAATTGTTATCATTAAAAGTAACCGCTGGTTCTAAAAATATATACAAATGTACTCATTTTAGATAATTCGCACTTATTCTATCTTATGATAGTTTTAAGTCTTGGTTGAACCAGTTGGTTTATATATTATATTAATATACAAATTTATCCCACAACCGTATTTTAAAATTTTATATGACGAATAAATTATTCAACCCTCATTTCTGATAAAATACATGCTT
>Ga0183100_1000508_pt1 | contig 29999 bp, 42 predicted proteins | sample Biomet2_FD_127789 | JGI IMG/M metagenome (GOLD analysis project Ga0183100, IMG submission 127789) | Microbial communities from bioreactor (seeded with anoxic lake sediment) at LBNL, California, USA - Biofuel metagenome 2 | ecosystem: Engineered > Bioreactor > Anaerobic > Unclassified ...
AAAGGCCTTCCCCCGGCGAAATTGCCGATGAGCAGCAGCGCGATGATGAACAGCACGCCGTAGCGGCCAAGGTCAAGAAAGCGCCAGGCCAGCCGCTCGGGCAGCAGGCGGGCCAGAATGCTGCTGCCGTCCAGCGGGGGAATGGGGAGCAGGTTGAACGCGCCGATGAGCAGGCTGACGTACACCCCGGCCTCGGCCATGGTGACGATGGGCACCAGCACGCGCACGGCCAGGCCGTTGGGGTCCTCCACAGGCATTCCCGCCAGGGAGTGGAACAGCGCGGCGCACAGGGCCGCCACCAGGGCGTTGGCCGCCGGACCGGCGAGGGCCACCAGGAACATGCCCGTGCGCGGGTTCTTGAAGTAGCGCGTGTCCACCGGGACCGGGCGGGCCCAGCCGATGTGCGGCGGCACCAGCATGATGAGAAAGCCGAAGGGATCCAGGTGCCGCGCGGGATTGAGCGAAATGCGTCCGGCCAGCTTGGCCGTGGGGTCGCCCAGCAGACTGGCCGCCAGGCCGTGGGCGGCCTCGTGGCAGGTGATGGTGAGCAGCAGCGGCACAAGCAGGGTCGTGAGTTCACGGAGGTATTGGGCGAGATCGGACATATCCCCAGGCGGCTAGCACGAAGCGCCCGCGCGGGCAAGGGGAAAGGCCGCGGGCGCGCCGACCCGCAGGGGCTTTCCGCCCGGATCGTGGGCGGCGCGCCACGGCGGCGGCCACGATGTCGAACGAGAGGCTGAGCGCCGTGACGAAGGAATCCACATGGGTGAGCATGATGTTATCCCGCGCCAGCAGCGCGCCCCGCATGGGGGCCAGGGCGTCGCGCAGGGAGATGAGCGCCGCGCGCTCGGCGGCCTCCGAGGTGTCGGCGTAGCCGCCGGTTTCATCCCAGCCTTTGCGTTCCCGCACCCTGGCGGCGCATACGTCGCGGAAGCCCTGGTTGGTGTAGCCGCCGGGGCCAGCGTTGGGGGGGCCGTCCATGCGCAGCAGGAGATTTTCATCAATCCGGCGCGTGTCGTCGTCCTGGTCGTAGCCGCCGCAAGCGGTCAGCGAGCGCAACAGCTCAAGCGTGATGAGCCCTGTTTGGGAGAGCTCGCCCGCGCGCATGCCTGCATGATAGCGGCCCGGCAGAGGCGTCGTGTAGCCGGATATCCAGGGGCCGTGGTCGCGTCGCAGGGCGTCGAGATCATAATACCAGTGCGGGCCAAGGCCGAGGGCGTCGCCGATGAACGCTCCGGCGGCCGTGCCGGCCACGCGCTCGGCAAGGGGTGGGGACAGGGGCATGCGGATGACCTCTGGGGAGCGCGGGCAGCGATGCCCCAGGCCCCCTTGAGTGGGGAGGCATTCATTTTGGCACTAGATGGAGGGGGAGGGAAACGCCGGGAAAGCCCCGTGGCAGAATGCCTTTCGCGGGAACTGCTGCCCCAAGGGCAAATGGCACTGATTGGATGAAAGTAAGATGAAACTGCGCGTATTTCGGCACTGAATTAACGCGAAGTGAACAAGGTTTGGCGCTAGTATAGCTCCCTGCCAATCCAAACCGCGCGGCCAATGATGCGGATGCCGTCCACCAGGTCGCCGCGCGCGTCAATTTCAAGAGGCTCGTAGGCCGGGTTGAAGCTCTTGAGGATTATCTTGCCCGGCAGCGTGTCCACCATCTTGATATAGACCACATCTTCAACTCCGATTGCGAACAGTCCGCCCGCTCGCGGCGTTGTCTGGCTCTGGTCTAACAACACCGTATCATTATTGAAAATCTGCGGTTCCATGCTGTCACCGGCAACGCGCATGAGCACCATCTTTGACGGCTGGCCTTTCGCGTTGATCCAGTCGCTTCGGAAGGCATACCGCCGCTCCACGCTCGCCCCCGTCTCAAAACTCCCCGTACCCGCCGAAAGCCGCGCCTCAACCATGGGCACCATGGTGAGCTGGCACTCCATACACTCAATATATTCAGGCTTCACCGCCTCAACAACTGGCGTGAGTGGTGGGGCTGTAACCACGACGCGAGAAAGTGGCGCGTCGCATGGTGATCCGCACGTGAACTCCTCAATTCTAGTGCGTGCTGGGTCAAAAATTTCCCCAACGCCAGCGAGAAGCCAATCAAGCGTGCATCCGAGTGCTCCTGCCAAGGCCACAGCGATTTCACCCTTGGGGTATTGTCCACCCTCATAATTCTGGATGGTGGTAAGACTAACACCAACTTTACTTGCCAAAGCCTGCTGTCCAATTCCCGCAAGATCACGGCAGAGACGTACCCTTTCGCCAAAAGAACTTGGCGTCCGGGTTGTTGTACCTTTCTCGGATTGGGAGTCGGATGCCATATAAACCCCATGTAGTGCTATTTTGCTTAATAAAATTGTTGAGTTATGTACGATCAATTCAAAAGACAAGAAAAGTTAAGACGGACGTACTTTTCTTGTTGACTATGCAAAGTTAACTTGGCAAAGATTAATTGTGCCTGGCACAAATGGAATGACACGAAATGACACTAGCCCAGGCAAAGGCCTTGGTCAACGTCCACCAGCCAGTACAGATCGGACGTAGCCTCACAACCCGAGCGGACGGAAAGACGATGCAAAAACAGCTCTCCCTCTTCCATGAAGACCATGGAGCCCTTGCGGGTCTTGTCCCGGCCCTTCGCGCGGCCATGAACAGAGCCGCAGGAGCTGACTCTGCGGGCCGCAAGCTTCTTGTGGATAAGGTCAACGACATTTCCCGGCAAGCGGGCCTGCGCCTCACCACGGGCAACGCCTTGTCCATCAGCAAAGACACTTTGGACAAATGGCTGGCCCCTTCTGACCGCGACCATACCCCGTCGCTCCTCGCGGTGGTGGTGTTCTGCGTGGCGACCCGCGACCCCGCGCCATTGCAGATGATTCTCCGGGCCATCGGCCTGGACGTGATGACTGAAGAAGACCGGCGACACCGCGACTACGGCAAGGCTTGTCTCGCCGAACGTGAGGCGCGCCGTCGCAAGAAAATTTTGGAGGACAGCATATGAGCTATCGCATGGGGAGCGGGAAGGACCGTAAGTCCTGGCGCATCATCGAGTGGATGAAGGAAAAGAAGCTTTCCGTCGGCGGAATCGCCGATGAACTTGGAGTGGACCACTCTCTTGTGTCCCACACCATCCACGGCAGGCGCAACAGCCGTGCGGTGCTTGCGAAGCTCAAGGCATACGGTTGCCCTCCCAGCATTTTGAGTCTGCCAGCGGACTTGAAAGAGGCTGCGTAATGTCTGCCCAGGGGGCATATTCTAGCGCGGAACTCGCACCATTGCTTGGCATTGACGCTAGAAATGTGAGGGAGCGCGCCAAGCGCGAAAGCTGGCAGGGTCGCCCGCGCCATGCTCGCGGCGGCGGCAGTGAATGGCTGCTGGCGTCCATGCCGAAGGCCACGCAAGACGCCATCATCGCCGCCCAACTGGCCGAGCAGGGCGTGGCGCTTGCGCCCGCTCCGGCCGCCGACCCGCGCGCGGCCATTGCCTCACGCGCGGCCGACCTCTCGGGCCTCACCGCGCCCCAGCGTGAAGCCGTGCTCGCCCGGCTGGCCTTCGTGCGCGAGGTGGAGCGCATGTGCGCGTACACCGGCAAGGAGTCCGCCATCCGCCACCTGGTGCAGGCCTCCAAAACCGGCAACCTTGGCGCGCGCCTGTCGCAGTTGGTGCCTGTGGCCAACGCCCGCTACGGCGCGGGCGAACAGCGCGGGCTGACGCGCCGCAGCCTGTACAGATGGTGCGCCGATTATGCCGAGGGCGGCGAGCTGGCGCTTGCGCCGCGAGCCCCGCAAAAGAACATGGGCGTGCCCGCCTGGGCTCCGCTTTTCCTTTCCTTTTACCAGCGCCCGCAAAACCCCAGCCTGGCCGAGGCGCACCGTGACTTCGCGCGCGCCTGGCAGGCCGAGCAGCCCAGTCGCGCCCCGTCCATAGACGCCGTGCGCCGCTTCCTGGCCAAGGTGGCCACGCCGGATTTGCAGGCTGGCCGCAAGACGGGCAACGCCCTTTTGCACCTCCAGCCGCACAAAAAGCGCAAGACGGACAACCTGTTGCCCGGCGACGTGTACACGGCGGACGGCACCACTTTTGACGCCGAGATAGCCCACCCGGACACGGGCCGCCCTTTCAAGCCGGAGGTGGTGGCCTTCCTCGACGTGGCCACACGGCGCTGCGTGGGCATTTCCGTAGCCCTGGCCGAAAGCGCCGCCGCCACCCTGGACGCCCTGCGCATGGCCTGCCTGTTCGGCGGCATTCCCGCCATGCTCTACACCGACAACGGCCCCGGCTACACGGCGGACATGCTGACCCGGCCCGGCTCCGGCATGCTCTCGCGCCTGGGCATCCAGATTGCCAACGCCATTCCGGGGCGTCCGCAGGGCAAGGGCCTCATGGAGCGGGCCATCAAGACGCTGTGCGTGCCCGCCGCCAAGAAGCTGGCCACCTGCACGCATGCGGACATGGACGAGGACGCGGCGCACAAGGTGTTCAAAATCACCCGCGCGCAGATCAAGAAGCACGGCCGCTCGGCGCTGCTGCCCACTTTCGAGCAGTTCAAGGCCGTGCTGCTGGCCCGTGTGGAGGAATACAACGCCAGCCCGCACCGCGCCCTGCCCATCATAGAGGACGCGGCCGCCGCAAAGCGCCGCCACATGAGCCCGAACGAATACTGGAACCACTGCCTGGGCCGCGTGTTCGAGCCCATGCCCGTGCCCGAGGACATGATCGACGACCTCTTCATGCCCGGCACCTTCCGCAAGGTGCAAAACGGCATGGTGCGCCTGTGGAACCACGACTACTTCGCGCACGCCCTGGCCCCCCTGCACGGCGACATCGTGGAAGTGCGCTACGACATTTGGGATTCCACCTACGTCACGGTCTGGACGGAGCACGGCGAGAAGATTTGCCGCGCCGAGCTGGACGGCAACGCCATGGATTACTTCCCCATTTCGCGCATAGAGGACGCGCGGGCCAAGCGCGAGCGCGCCCAGCTCAAGCGGCTGGAGGCCAAGGCCCAGCGCATCGCCCCCGGCGCGTCCATTTCCGCGCCGGAACAGGCACAGGACCAGGCCCCGGCCCTTATGGCGGACAGCTTGAGCAGCCGCCAGTGCATCACTATCACCGCCCAGCCGGAGCCCGTTCCCGCCGCCACCAGCAGCGAAGACCTGGCGCGCATCCGCGCCGTCATGGACGAGGCCGCGCGCGAGGCGGAAGCCGCCGCCGCGCCCCGGCCCGAGCCTGAAAAGCGGCCGCTCTTCCACCTTTCCACCGAGAAATACCGCTGGCTTATGCGCCACCAGGACCAATGGACGGACGCCGACCGCGCCTGGCTGGCCGAATACGCGCAAAGCAACGAATTCGCGCTTTTGCGCGAACGCTACGAATACGAGGGCCTTGTCCTCACCCCGGCGCAACTTTTCCCGGCGTTAGAAACCCCGAGCCTTTGATCACAACTAACGGGAGGCAGGCAGTGCGCAAACTCTTTGTGCGGACAAGCAATTACGAACGGTTTTCGGCGGCGGTGACGGCCGTGGAGAATCGCGGCGCGGCCGAGGCTGGCATGATGCTGGTTTACGGCCAGCCCGGCTACGGCAAAAGCGAGGTGCTCACCAGCTGGGCGGTGGATTGCGGCGCGGTGTTCCTGCGCGCCAATGTTGACTGGACCCCGCGCTACTTCCTCGTGGAACTGGCCAAGGCCTTGGCAGTGGACCCGCGCGGCACCAGTGAGCAGCTGTTCAACCGCTTGCTTGCCGTCATCGCCACCCAGCAAATCCCGCTGGTCATCGATGAGGCCGAGGCCACGCTCAAGGACCACGCGGCCGTGCTGGAGAAGATACGCGACTTTAGCGACCGCACCGAAACCATGGTGGCGCTGGTGGGCATGGAGGCCATTCAAACGGCCATCGCCAAATACCCGCAAATTTCCAGCCGCATTGCACAGGTGGTGGAGTTTTCGCCCGCCAGCCTGGAGGACGTGGCGCTTGCCTGCCAGCAGCTTTGCGAGGTGCGCATCGCCCCGGACCTGGTGGCCGAGATCCACCGGCAGACGGCCGGGCGCATGCGCGAGGTGATGAACGCCATCGCCACGGTTGAGCGCGTGGGCAAGATGAACGGCCTGGAAGCGGTGGACGTGCCCGCCGTGGAAGGCATGACGCTTACCCACGACTGGCGGGCGCGCCGCCCGCGCGTGGTCGGCAAGGCCAAGAGGGCCGCCTAATGGCCTGGCGCGGACTTGAAGTGCTGGGCCTTCTGGCGGACGGGCAGAAGCTCACCTTTGAGCTGGCGAACGCGGTCGGCATTAGTAATGCCCTCGTGCGCAAGGCATGCTCCAAGCTCGCGGGCAAAGGCCTTATCCGCAGCGGCGGGGATGTGCATGAGCTGACCGATGCTGGACGTGAGGCGCTGTCCGGTGGGCGCAATGCGGTTTCCGGCCCAGGCAAGGGCGGCTGCGTGGAGCGTTACAAGGGCAGCATGAGGGCCAAGGCGTGGCGAGCGCTGCGCATACGCCGCAAGGCCAGCGTGGAGGACCTGCTGCCGCTGGTGCTTGGGCAGGCGGCCACACCAATGGACGAAGCCAACGCCCGCGCAAGCCTGGACCGCTATCTCTCCGCGTTGGCCAAGTCCGGCCATCTGACCGAACTGCCCTCGCGCGGCGGTCCTGCACGTTGGATTCTCACTAACGACACCGGCCCGTGCGCCCCGGCCTGGAACAATTCCCAGCGCACCGTGACGGACCCCAACACCGGCGAGGTTCACGCCCTGCCGTCCAGGGAGGCCGACCATGCCTAGCGGCGATTGGCTGACCCTCCTGCGCCAGGCCGTGGCGGACTCCAGCAAGGCCACCGTCGCGGCGGAGCTGGGCGTCTCCCGCCCGGCGGTCAGCCTGCTGTTGCTCGAAAAATACCCCGGCAAAACCGACCGCATGGCCGCCCGGATATTGGAGCGCTACGCCCGCATGGATTGCCCGCACACGGGCAAGAGCGTGACGCCGGACCATTGCCGCAAGTTCTGCGGCCAGGTGCCCACGGCAAGCCCCGCCGCCCTGCGGCAGTGGCGCGCCTGCCGGGCCTGCCCCAACAACCCAAACGCCAACCCCAACCAAAAGGAGCACGCCGCATGATTGCCGAGACGATTACCAACGTCGCCACCGTACTGGACGATCTGCGCCAGCATGCCGCCCCGGAAGAGGCGGAAGTGATGCGCCAGGCCTGCATCGTGCTGCGCGCCGCAGCCGAGGACGCGCGCAACTTTGAAACCCTGCTGCTCATCGCCGGAACCGGCGAGGAGAGCAGCGCAACGCCTGCGGCTGCGTAGGCAAGGAGAACACGCACATGGCCACCAGAACCAAGCCCCAGCCCCTCATTATCGGCGACCTGCCGCAGGCCGACGAAGCCCTGCGCCAGTTGGCGGAAATCGCCCGCGAGCAGGAGCGCATCGAAAACGGCCTGAATGACCAGATTGACCAGCTCAAGGCCGCCGCCAAGGCCCAGCTTGCCCCGCTTTCCGCCTCGCGCAAGCGCCTGGAGGACGCCCTGGCCGTGTTCGGCACCCAGCGCAAGGCGGACCTCTTCCCCGAGAACAAGAAGCGCAGCCAGGAGCTTACCTTCGGCACCATCGGCTTTCGCAAGTCCAACAGCCTGCGCCTGCTGGCCAAGCACACCTGGGCGCAAGTGCTCCAGCGTTTGCAGGACCTGGGCTTCAAGGAGGGCGTGCGCACCAAGCTGGAGGTGGACAAGGACGCCCTGCGCGGCTGGCCCGACGGCAAGCTGGAGGACGTGGGCGTGAAGCGCGAAACCACGGACGAATTCTTCATTGAATTGAAGGCCGAAGAGCTGGCGGACAAGGCCGCCTAGCACATGCGAAACCGCCCCCCGGCACACGGGGCGCGGTCGGCCGGGCGTGGTGGCCCGGCCCTGATGAGCAGCCAAACGGAGGCACCATGAAGACCGAATCGCGCCGCAGCTTGCTTGCCAAGGTGCATATAGCCGCCAAAGCCCTGGGCCTGGAGGATGACGCCTACCGCGACATGCTGGAGGCCCTCACCGGCCAACGCTCGGCCGGGAAGCTCACCGACAAGCAACTGGTGCTGGTCATTACCGCCCTGCGCAACAAAGGCTGGGTGGACGAGGACCCGCGCCCGGCCCGCAAAAAGCCTACCCCCCGCGCCACGCCGGGCACCGCGCCCTTGCTGGACAAAATAGGCGCGCTGCTGGCCGATGCCGGGCGGCCCTGGGCCTACGCCGTGGGCCTGGCCGCGCGCATGTACAAGGTGGAGCGCCTGGAATGGGCCAAGGCCGAGCAGCTGCGCGGCATTGTGGCCGCGTTGGTGAAGGACGCCAAGCGCCGCGCGCAAAAGGAGCAGGAGGTGCCCGCATGATGCCGCCGAACCCGCAATTTGAGCAGCTGGACCTTGCAAGCCTGCCCGCCACCGCGCGCGACATGGCCCAGGCCATTGGCCTGCGCAAGGCGTTGCGCCTGGTGGAAGTGCTGGGCGGCACCACGTTTCCCGTGCCCAAGCGCGAAACCAAGCTGGGCGAAATGCGCTTTGCCGTGTTGGCGGGCGTGGTGGGTGTGGACGCGGCCGAGGTGCTGGTGCGGCGCTACGGCAGCACGGACCTGTACATTCCCCGGTGCGCGGACGCCCTGCGCCGCGTGCGCGATACGGCCATTTGCCGCGAGTATGACCGGCTCATTCAGACCATGAGCGGCAACCAGGCTGTGCAGCGCCTGGCGCGCGCCAATAGCCTGTGTGACCGCCGCATATTCGACATCCTGAAGCAAACGCCTGTGCCCACCTTGAACGTGGGCGGGACGGGGCAGCTGCGGCTGCTGGCCTAAGTCAAGCGAAACCGCCCACGCGGGCGGTCGCCGGGGTGTGGTTGCTCCGGCCTGATGAGCAGCCAAAAGGAGGAACGAGGGTATGGGAAAGGTGACAATCACGCTTCAGGACGTGAAGGACGGGGACTGCCGTGTCACGGCTAAATTCACCCCGGCCCCTAAAGAGGGGAAAGCCCTGACCAACGCGCAGTGGTCAGCGATGTGGATGATGAACGGCCTCAACGAGAAATTGCGCAAAGAACCCCTTTTCAAAGAGGCCCATAAATAAGCGAAACCGCCCACACGGGCGGTCGCCGGGGCGTGGTTGCCCCGGCCTGATGAGCAGCCAAAAGGAGAAGTTATGCCTCGTTTCATCCCCATGCGGGGGCGCGCTGGCTCTGTCTGCATCCGCGACACGATGCGCAATCGCCTGGTCTGCATTTTTGAACGTGACTGGCAGACCTACGGCTACCGGACCGAACGCGCGGACGCGGCGGCGGTGCTTATGTCCGAAACCTGCGCCGAGGCCCTCAACCTCAAATATGAAGAGGCCCTGGCAAAGCAGCAAAAGGAGATCGCCCAGTGAGCGTGAAACCTCGTTTTGAAGTCGCCCGCGCCCAGCTCGGCTCGCCCATTGTGCGCGACACGCTGGACGCCCGCGCTGTGCTGGTGCTCACACGCAACCCGGACATGCCCCGCGAGGCAGCGGACGCGGCCGCCATGAACCTGGCGCGCATCTGCACCCAGGCGCTCAACCGCGTGCATAACGAGCTGCTTCGGAAGCAGCAGGAGGGGGGCAAGTAGTTTTGCCCCGAAACCATGGCAGAAAAGCGTAAAAAAATAGGGTCTGTTTTGCTCCGGTTCCGGGGCAAAACGCGCAACTTTGACGTGTTCCCCGCCGAGCAGTGGCCGGACCAGCACGGGGCGGACCTCGGGCTGTATCGGCTCTGCGAGTATGCCTGGGAGGATGGCAAACGGCGCGAGAAGTGGTTCAGCTTCGGCGGCCAAAAGTACACCTTTATCACCCCCGAAGCCATGGGGCAGCTCATCGCCAAGGGGCTGACGGAACCCGGCTGGCTGGAGGCGCTGGAGCGGCCCGCCCCGAAGTTCAAAGCCAAAGATTGGGTGCGCTGGTACGGACCGCAGCTCAGCGCCCGTCAGTTCCGGCTTCGCAGTGACCCCTTCCTGTGGGTGGACGGCCAGTGGCGAGTGCTGATTGAGGACTTGCGGCTCGGCAAGCAACTGGTGTGCTGCGATGAACTCGTACTTTTGGACCGCTTCGGCAAGGAGGTTGCCCGATGATGTGGCGCGCACTGGTGCTTTTCGACGTGCTTTCCGTCGCCGCGTATGTCTACCGCATGTGGGGAGAAACCGCCGCCTGGGCTTCTCTCGCGGCCATGGGCGCTTTGCTTTTGCCGCTCGGCGCAATTGAGCGGCGGCTGGCCGAGATCGCCAAGGGCTTGTCCAGCGAGCCAAGCTGTGACAAAAGCTCGTTGAGCAAATGAGGAGGATGCCATGTTTGTGGAAGCAATCTCTATTGGGGCAGTCGCTGGGCTGTGCATCGCCGTGGCGCGGGCTGTCCGCTGGTTTGGCCCCGTGGCGTTATTTCTCGCCGTGTCCATGCTTGGAGCTGGCCTTATGCTCGACCTGTATGACCGATTCGGCCAGGGCGACGCGGTGTATTTCGTTGCTCCGGCCGTGGTCTTCTTCGGCCTTGGCGGCCCGGCCGCTTTGGCCCTCAAGCCCTTCCCCGGCGTTAAAAACTATTCGGCCGCAGTATTCGGCGCGGCCTGTCTCTTGAGCCTCCTTGCTATTGGCAAGCTCGTGGCTCACAAGATCGGCTAGCCCCCGCCTACTGAACCCCTTCCATCTGTTCCGCCCCCATTTGCCGCCTAGGATAGGCGGCACGTGGGGGCGGTCTTGTTTGCCCCCTGAACCAATCAGGAGGCGAACATGGGACGCACCAACCGCCAGGGGCTGGATATCATCCAGTGCTACGAAACCCTGCGGCTCACCGCATATCTTTGCCCAGCGCGCAAGTGGACCATCGGCTGGGGCCACACCGGGCCGGATGTCTACCCCGGCCTGACCATCACCGCAGACGAGGCCGACCGGCTGTTCCAAGCTGACCTGGAGCGCTTCGAGTCCGCCGTGGACGAGCTGCTGGCCGTCGAGGTGACGGGCAACCAGTTCAGCGCCTTGGTCTGCTTCGCCTACAACGTGGGCGAGGGTGACGACGGCCTGGCCGGTTCCACCCTGCTGCGCAAGCTGAATGCGGGCGACCTGGACGGCGCGGCCCGCGAGTTCCCCCGCTGGAACCGCTCCAATGGCCGCGTGCTCTTAGGCCTCACTCGCCGCCGCGCCTCGGAGCGTGCCCTGTTCTGCACGCCCGGCGACGGGGAGGCCGCTTGAACCTGCTGCGCGCCTTCAACGCCGCACCCGCCCCAACCGAGTCCCACACCGCCCTGGTGCTGGTGGCCTTCATCGTTCTGGTGCTCTTCCAGGGCTTCGCCCTGTGGAAGGGGCAGGAGTTCAGCCCAAGCGCCTTTGGCGAGGCCCTGGGCGTCGTCATGGGCGGCGGCGGCGTGGCCGCGCTGGGCCAGGGCTATCTGACGCGGGAGCGCGCGCGGGCCGGTGCCAGTGTGCGGCCCGACAACCCCGATGCGCCCGGCGCAGGAGGCATCTAATGGACCTGACCACCCTGGCAAAGTCCCTGACATCCACCACCGAACGCAAGCTGGCCCTGGGCCTCGGCGCGGCGTTGCTCGTGCTTCTGCTCTGCCTGGCCAGCGGCTGGGGCGGCTACCGCCACGGCTACACCACGGCCACGACCGAAGGCAACGCCAAGTACGCCAAGCTCCAGAAAGCGCAGGCGGACGCCTGGGCCGAAAGCAAGGCCAAGGCGCTGGACCGCTACGTGCTGGCCACCCAGCGCGCGGACCAGTTGGCCACGGAACACCAGGCCGCCCAACTGCGCCTGGCCGAAACCCGCAACGAAATTCTGAAGGAGATACCCAATGCGACACGCGGCCTTGCTGCTTGCGCTTTTGGCCCTGACTTCCTGCGCACGTACAACCAAGCCCTCGGTCTTGGTGCCGGTGGAGTGCCAGCGCCCGCCGGTTCCGGCGGCCTTGCGGCAGACAACGCCACCGCCCGCGCCGCTGACGCCGGGGTACGCGGCGGCGCATCCGTAGAGGCAAGCCCGGCGGACCTGCTCACCCACGCGGCCGACTACGGCAAGTGGTGCTGGGACACGGCCGACCAGCGCGACAAACTGCTCAAGCTGCTGACCGAGGAGGCCCGGTAAATGGACTGGTGGGACAAGATTTTCAATGTGCTTTCCCTGGTGATCGTGGTCGTTCAGGGCTTGCTGTCCTGGGTGTTGTGGAGCCTGCGTAAAAAATTCGTTTCCGGCGAACACTGCGACTCGAAGTGCAAACAGCTGACGGACAAGCAAATCAAGCTCGAACAAGCCCAGGCCAAGCTTGAGCAGGTGCAGCAAGCCCTGCCGGATGCCGCCGAGGTGCAGGCCCTGCAAGTCCAGCTAACGGAGATCGAGGGCAGCATCAAAACCGTAATGGCCACGGTGCAGGGCCAGGCCGAGCTGATGCAGCGCATCGAGCGGCCGCTCAATTTGCTTTTGGAACATCACTTGCGGGGTGACAAATGAACTTTGCCAAACTTTTGTCCGAGGACCGACGCCTGGTCATCCTGCGCCTGCTCGCCTGCGCGCCGGAATACAGCTTGAACGCCTTTGTGCTGCGGCCCGGCCTGGAGGCCGTGGGCCACGCCATGAGCGCGGACCAGCTGGCCACGGAACTGGCCTGGCTGTCCGAACAGGCCCTGGTGAACCTGGACGCCGTGGCGGATATGACCGTGGCGCATCTTACCCCGCGCGGGGCGGACGTGGCCACCGGCCGCGCGGTGACGCCGGGCGTTAAACGGCCCGAGCCGGGCGTTAACGACATGATGAGCCTGGGCCTGAACCTCATACGCGGCAAGATGGGGGCGTAGGCCATGGCCCACAAGGACGAGAAGCGCCAGGCCTTGCGCCAGGCGTATGTGTTCGACCGCCTGCCGCTGGAGACTGCGGCGGACAAGGTGGACGTGCCGCACAGCACGGCGGCGCGCTGGAAGCGCCAAGCGCGGGCCACGGGCGAGGATTGGGACAAGCTGCGCGCGGCCACCCTGCTGGCGGGCGAGGGCATGGAGAACGTGGCCCGGCAGATGCTGGCCGACTACGTGGTGCAGCACAAGGCCCTGATGGACCTCATTAACACCGATGCGGCGCTGGGCGCTGCCGCCAAGGTGGATATGCTGGCCAGCCTGGCCGACAGCTTCAACAAAACCGTGGCCGCCAGCCGCAAGGTGCTGCCGGAAACCAACAAGCTGGCCACGGCCCTTTCCGTCATCAACCGCCTGTCAGATTTCATCCGTGAGCACTTCCCCCAGCACGCGGCGGCGTTTGTGGAGATACTGGAGCCGTTCGGCGACGTGCTGGCCAAGGAGTAAGCCATGGCCAAGATTCCAGCTAAGTTCGGCACAAAGGATTTCTTGAAGGAGCTGGCCGAGCTGGCCGCCTCCCTGCGCCAGCAGATCGAGGCCGAGTGCTCCGGCTTCGCGCCGGACGCCGAGGCGTCCAAAGAGCGCAAGGCGCGGGTGCAAAACGACTTCGCGTTCTTCCGGCGCACCTATTTCCCGCACTACACCAAGGACGGCGACAGCGTGTTGCACACCTGGCTGGACCAAACCCTGCCCAGCCTGGTGGACATGCCCGCAGGCCAGCGCCTGGGCGTGGCCGCCCCGCGCGGCGAGGCCAAGTCCACCGTTGTGGGCCTGCAATTCGTCATCTGGTGCGCCGTCACCGGGCGCAAGCGCTACATACTGGAGATTGCCGACGCCTTTGAGCAGGCCGCCGCCCAGCTGGAGGCCGTCAAAGCCGAGCTGGAGGCAAACCCGCGCCTGGCTCTGGACTTCCCCAACCACACCGGGGCGGGCCGCGTGTGGAACGCGGGCGTCATCATCACTAAGGGCAACGTGAAAATGCAGGCCTTTGGCGCGAACAAGCGCATGCGCGGCCTGCGCCACGGCCCGCACAGGCCGGACCTGGTCATCTGCGATGACCTGGAAAACGATGAGAACGTAAAGAGCCCGGAACAGCGCGACAAGCTGGAGAAGTGGCTGCGCCGCACCGTACTTTCCCTGGGCGAGGCGGGCGACACCATGGACGTGTTCGTCATCGGCACCGTGCTGCACCACGATTCCGTGCTCTCCCGCCTGCTGACCGCGCCCCTGTGGCGGCACAAGAAGTTCCGGGCCATCCTCCAATGGCCCGACCGCATGGACCTGTGGGACGCCTGGGAAGAAGCGCTCTTGAACGAGGGCGAAGGCCCGGCCCTAGCCTTCTACCAGGAGCGCGCGGCGGACATGGAACTCGGCGCCACCGTTTCCTGGCCCAGCGCCCGCCCGCTCTACAGCCTTATGACCAAGCGCGCCCGCGACGGCCACGATGCCTTTGATTCCGAGCAGCAGAACGCGCCGGGCAGCGGCGATGACGCCCCGTTCAAGGTCATCACCTTTTGGGTGGATGTGCGGCGCGACTGGCTCTATTTCGGTGCGGTGGACCCTTCCCTGGGCAAGCTGGGCAAGAGCCGCGACCCCTCGGCCATCCTGGTGGGCGGCTGGTGCCGCGACACCATGACGCTCGACGTGGTGGAGGCCAGCATCCGCAAGCGCCTGCCCGACCGCATCATAGAGGACGTGCTGGCCATGCACGCGCAATACCGCTGCATGCTGTGGGCCGTGGAGGCCGTGCAGTTTCAGGAGTTCCTGCGCACGGAGCTGATACGCCGCGCCATGGTGCGGGGCATGGTCATACCCGCCCAGGCAGTCACGCCCATTGCGGACAAGGCCCTGCGCATCGAAAGCTTGCAGCCCTACTTCGCGCAAGGCCGCATCCGCCTGCACCCCTCGCAGAACACGCTTATTGAGCAGTTCCGCAACTTCCCCCTGGCCGACCATGACGACGGCCCGGACGCAACGCACATGCTGTGGGAGATAGCCGTGGGCGGCTTTGTGACCATGGCCTTTGACCCCGTGCCCAAGCACGGCGGCATCAACACGCGCAACCTTTGGAGCGGCACCGATGAAGACGATGACGACGATTATTGATCGGCTGAAGGCGAGCTGGGGCGGACTGCGCAAAGGCCCGGCCGAAACGATGCAGAGCGAGGCCCTGGCCTTGCTTCGCAGCGAGTACCTGGCCAGTCTGATGGGCGGCCTGACGCCGCGCAAGCTTAACCAGATTCTGGCCAACGCGGATGCCGGGGATATTGTGGACCAGTGCCGCCTCTTTGCGGAGATTGAGGACCGGGACGAGCATATCCACGCCGAGCTTTCCAAGCGTCGCCGGGCGCTTTTGGGCCTGCAATGGAACATCGTCCCCGGCAAGGGCAAGGGCACGCCCAAGAACCCGGACAAACGCGCCGCCGCCGTGGCCGAGGCCGTGCGCGAGCAATTCGACTCCATCCCCGACTTTGAGGACATGGTCCTCGACCTGGCCGACGCCATCGGCTACGGCTTCGCGGCCCTGGAAGTTGAGTGGGGCTTTGACGGCCGCGCGCATGTGCCCGTGTGCCTGCACCACCGGCCGCAGACCTGGTTCCAGCTTTGGCCGACGCCCTTCGGCGGCGACGGCAACACCTTGCGCCTGCGCGACGGCAGCATGGAAGGCCTGCCGCTTTTGCCCCTGGGCTGGGTGCTGCACCGCCACCGCAGCAAGTCCGGCTTGCTGCCGCGCTCCGGCCTGTTCCGCGTGCTGGTGTGGACCTATCTGCTCAAGGGCTATGCCCGCGGCGACTTCGCCGAGTTCTTGGAGATTCACGGCTTGCCCCTGCGCGTGGGCACGTACCCGGCCACGGCCACCAAGGATGACAAGGCCGCCCTGAAGCGCGCCATCCAAGCCATCGGCCACGACGCGGCGGGCATCATCCCCCAGGGCATGGTCATTGATTTCAAGGAGGCGGCCAAGGGCAGCGAGAAACCCTTTGAGGCCATGCTGAACCACTGCGAACGCGGGCAGAGCAAGGCCATTTTGGGCGGCACACTCACCAGCCAGGCGGACGGCAAGAGTAGCACCAACGCCCTAGGCAAAATCCACGACGACGTGCGCCGCGACATCATGGCCAGCGACGCCCGGCAGATAGCCAGCACCATAACCCAGCAGCTGCTCATGCCGCTTGCTGTGCTGAACGTGGGCGTTTCTGACCCGGCGCTGTTGCCCTATTTCATGTTCGACACCTCCGACCCGGCGGACCTGACCGAATTGGCCGAGGCCCTGCCCAAACTGTCCGAGTGCATGCGCATCCCCGAGGCCTGGGCGCACGAAAAGGCGGGCATCCCCCTGCCCGAGGGCGACGAACCCATACTGCGCCCGAACCAGGGCCAGGCGCAAAACACGGGCACAAAGCCTCCGTTAACGCCGCCCGCCGCCACCGCCGCGTTAACGGCTGGTGAAGACGGCCCGGCGCGCTTCCCCGACCAGGACGCCCTGGACGCGGCCAACGTGCCGGAAGCCACGCTGCAACGCATCATGGAGCAACTGACGGGCAGCCTGGTGGCGGAGCTGAAGGACGGCAAGACGCCGGACGAGCTGCTGGCCGCGCTGGCCAGCCACTACCCGCGCATGGAGACCCGCGACATGGAGGAGCTGCTGGCCCGCGCCATGTTCGTGTCCGAGGTGTGGGGCCGCGTGTCGGCGCAGGACGAAGGACAGGAGGGATAGCCCATGCCCACGTACTGGTACAACCTCGAGTTTTTACCTCGTCTCTTTTCTTGCTTTGACAGCGGGGTGCAGCAGGGAGTCCTGCGCGCTGGCTTTACTTGCGTGCAGATAGGCGAGAGCCAAGACATGAACGTGCTGGCGAACGAACTGTATGAGGTAATTTGGGCACGTGCCCTGCGAAGATCGCCAAAGGGCGGGGAGGGGCGGCCATGAAGCTAGAGCTTGAAGACCTCACCAAAGATGAATTGCTCCGCGTGATTCGGAAATTCGCATGGTTTCGGGCAAGTCCACGGGACATGCTGTTCATCCGTTGGGAAACCTTAAGCGAGAAGATGCAAGCGCTGCTCGGCGAGAGCATAAAAGCGGGCGAGGCCGGAGATTGGCAGCTCGCCGATAAGCGGTACGCCGAGTCCGAGAAGGTGAGTAAAAAGGCCGAGGCCGTGTGGGCCGCCTACATGGGGCAGGAGTAGCCCATGGACGTGCCGAAGACCGACCTGGGCTTTCTGCTCACCCTGCCGCCAAAGGACGCCATCAGCTACCTGGAGTCCAAGGGGGCGAAGATCACGTTCAACTGGCACGAGGTGTGGCAGGAGGCCCAGGCCAAGGCGTTCACCGTGGCGAACGTGGCCCGCCTGGACGTGCTGGAGGATATCCGGGGCGCGGGGCAACGAGCCCTGGCCGAGGGCCGAACGCAGAAGATGTTCGCCAAAGACCTGGAGCCCGTGCTGCGGGCCAAGGGCTGGTGGGGCAAGCGCACGGAGCTGGGCGCGGACGGCAAGGAACGCCAGGTGCAAATGGGCAGCCCGGCCAGGCTGAAGCTCATCTATCGCCAGAACATGCAGACCGCGTACATGGCCGGGCGCTACAAGCAAATGCTGGAGAACGCGGACAACCGCCCCTGGTGGCGCTACGTGGCCGTGCTGGACCAGCGCACGCGCCCGGCGCACCGGCTGCTGAACGGCCGCACTTTCCGCCATGACGACGCCTTTTGGGGCTCGCACTACCCGCCCAACGGCTGGGGCTGCCGCTGCCGCGTGCAGGCCCTTTCTGACATGGGGCTGGAGCGCGAGGGCGTGACGCCGGAAACGGGCGAGGGCCGCATGGTGCAGCGCAATGTTGACATGGTGGACCGCCGCACGGGCGAGGCCACCACGCGCCAGGTCACGGGCTACAAGATCGGCCCGGCCCCGGACGCGCCCACTGTTTGGACCGACCCCGGCTTTAGCTACAACCCCGGCGCGGCGGCCTATGGCCTGGACATGGAGGCCGCCCGGCGGCTCTCCCTGGTGCAGGACACCAGCCTGCGCGCCCAGGCCGTGCAGGCCTTGAACGGCAACCCGGCCCGGCATCAGGCGTTTGAGAACTTCGCGCGCGAGGTGCTGGACACCAGACGCGGCGGCACGGGGCAAGCCCAGGTGGTGCATTTCATGCGGGGCGAGGTGGCCCAGGCAGTTGCCGAGGCGGGCGGCGAGCCCGTGCAGGTGGTGACGGCCAGCGCCAAGCGCATGCTGCACGCGGACAGCCCGAAGCACGCCCGCATGGGCACGGCCCCGGCGCAAGAGGACCTGCTGCGCCTGCCGCAGCTCATGGACGAGGCCACGTCCATCTTGTGGGACGCCGACAACGCCAACCTGGTCTACGTGTGCCCGGCCAAGGATTCCGGCAAGGTGCTCAAGGTCGTGGTGGACGTGCCCATGCGCCCCAAGGACGCCAAGGGCCTGGCCAAGCTGGGGAGCTTCGACGCTGTGGTGAATGTGATGGAGATTGGCGAGATTGACGCGCGACCGCTGACGCAATCGCAGTTCCGGCTGCTGTGGACCAAGAAATAACCCTGGGGGGGCGGAGTCGAACCGCATACCTGCAAGGGGGTTGCCCCCCTCCAGCCCGCTTACCGGCTTCGGGTACGCCCACAGGGTCTAGTGAGCACATACGAATGATCGACATCGAAGTCAAGATAGATAGCCTGACCAAGGGCCTTACGCGCCTGGCGGAGCTGGGCCGCAACATGACGCCGCTGACGCGCGACCTGGCGGAGATTATGAAGGGCGGCGTTGACCGGGCCTTCAAGGATGAGGTGGACCCGGCGACGGGTGAGAAGTGGCACCCGCTTTCCCCCGTCACCTTGGCCCGCCGCGCCAAGGCCGGACACACCGGCTCCATTCTCCAGGTCACTGGCCAGCTGGCCGCCAGCATTCAAACCGAGTACGGCCCGCACCATGCCCTGGTGGGCACGAACAAGGTGTACGCCCGCACGCACCAGGAGGGCGCGGCCAAAGGCTCCTTTGGCACAGCCAAGCGCGGGGCGCGTTCTGGCAGCCGCAGCAACACGCGCAACTACACGGCGCGCGGCGGGGCCACGGTGGGCGGCTGGCTCTCCGGCCGCGCCCAGGGAGGCACCATGCCCTTGCCCTGGGGCGACATCCCGGCCCGCCCCTTCCTGGGCATTGGCAAGCCGGAGGAGGCCGAAATTGAGGAGAGCGTGCGTAGGGCCGTGCGGCGGGCTTTGGAGAAAGCTTAGAAGAGAACCACCCACCCGGAGGCGTTGCGTAAGTTCTAACGGGGTGCTAACGCCAATTCTCGGCAGACAAGGAGAAGATAACCATGGACGAAAAGACCACGAGGACACTAGCCCGTTTTCTCCAGGTAAACGACAAACGAGAATTCACGTATTTTCACAAGGGACAGCTCGTCGTTTGCAGCGCCGGTGATGGAACCGCCACTGTGAATGTTACCCCATCCCCCATGAGGGGAAAATCTTCCTGCACATGGGACTGTTCCTCACCCCAGGAACTCCTTGATGCGTTGCATGGAGGAATGGCGGAGCTGTGCGATGAAGATGACGTGGATGACACGGTAGAAGCCTTCGTCGATCTGTTGAGCCGGAAGCCCAGGGATTAGCCACCGCCTACTGAACCCTTTCCTCCTGTCTCGCACCCGCCTGCCACCGTAAAACCGGTGGCATGAAGCGCAAGCACTCCGACCCCACACAGAACGTCGCCTCCCTGACCATGCCCCTTTCGGGGGGCGTGGCTTTGGCTGTTGGCGTTTCGGCAGAGGACATGCCGCCGGGCATGAACGCCCAGCTCTTCCCCGACGGCAGCTTTGCCGCGCGTGACGGCCGCCCGGCCAGCATCACCGAGGGCGCGCTCACCGCCTGGCGCATGGATGCGGACATTGCCGCCGCCGTGACCGCCAAGGTGGAGGCGCGCGCGTCCCAGCTGCCCGTGGACTATGAGCACCAGCTGCTGCTGGCCAAGAAAAACGGCCAGCCCGCGCCCTCCTCCGGGTGGATAACCGCCGTCAGCTACGTGCCCGGCCGGGGCCTCTTCGCCGCCGTGAGCTGGACCGCCCGCGCCCGCGAGCACATCTCGTCCGACGAATACCGCTACATTTCCCCCGTCTTCCGCTTCGACATAGCCACCGGCGCGGTGCTCGAAATCTTGAGCGTCGCGCTCACCAACAACCCGGCCCTGGACGGCATGGACGCCGTGGCCCTGGCCGCGCTGTTCCCTTCAACCACGGCCGCAACCGCAACGCCCACCCAAACCAAGGAGACAGACATGGACGAACTTTTGGAACGTCTGCGCTGGATGCTCAACCTGCCCATTACCGCCGGGCCGGAAGAGATCAAGGCAGAACTGGACAAGCTCAAGACCATGCTCACGGAAGGCGACGCCGCAGCCGCAAGCGTGGACCTGCTGGCCCTGCTCAAAGGCAAGGACGAGAACATTGCCAGCCTGACCAGCCAGGTGGCGACCCCGGACCCGGCCAAGTTTGCGCCGGTGGGCGCGCTGGCTAGCTTGCAGCAGGCCAACACCGAGCTGAAGGCCCAGGTGGCCGCGCTTGCCACCGCCGGGCAGGTGTCCAAGGTGGACGCGCTTGTGCAGGCCGCCCTGGCCGACGGCCGCCTGACCGCCAGCCTGGAGCCTTGGGCGCGCAGCCTGGGGGCCAAGGACGAGGCCGCGCTGACCGCCTTCCTCGACTCGGCCGCGCCTGTGGCCGCGCTCACCACCATGCAGACCACGGGCCTGCCCGGCGGCCAGCCCCCGGCGGGCGGCTCCAGCACGGCCGCGCTTTCGATCGAGGAAGCCTACGCCGCCGACATGTGCGGCATGACGCCTGAAGAGTTCAAGAAAGCCAAGGAGGCCAAGTAATATGGCAATCGTCACCCCCGCGCTCATCGCGGCGCTGTTCACCGCCTACAAGGCCGAATACCAGCGCGTGTTCGGCGAGACCCCGTCCAGCTGGGCCGACGTGGCCACGCTGGTTCCGTCCAGCAGCAAGAGCAACACCTACGGCTGGCTGGGCAAGTTCCCCAGGCTCGTTGAATGGGTCGGCCCTCGCGTCGTGAAGGCCATGGCCGCCCACGGCTACTCCATCACCAACAAGAAATATGAAAGTACGGTCGAGGTGGACCGCACCGACATCGAGGACGATGAGGTGGGCGTGTACAAGCCGCTGTTCGGCGAAATGGGCATGGCCGCCAAGACGCACCCGGATGAGCTGGTGTTCGCCCTCTTGAAGGCCGGGCTCTCCTCGCTCTGCTTTGATGGCCAGTTCTTCTTCGACACCGACCACCCGGTCTTCCCCAACGTCGACGGCACCGGCGTGGCCGAAACCGTGTCCAACTACCAGGACGGCACCAGTGCGCCGTGGTTCCTGCTGGACTGCTCCCGCGTGCTCAAGCCCTTCATCTTTCAGGAGCGCACCAAGCCCGAGCTGACCAGCATGACCGACGCCAAGGACGAGCAGGTGTTCAACATGGACACCTACCGTTTCGGCGTGCGCTACCGCTGCAACGTGGGCTTCGGCTTCTGGCAGCTGGCGTACATGAGCAAGGCCGAGCTGACCCCCGCCAACTTCAACGCCGCCTATGCCGCCATGTGCAGCTTCAAGGGCGACGGCGGCCGTCCGCTGGGCGTCAAGCCGACGCTGCTGGTGGGCGCGCCCTCCTTACGCGAAAAGATTCTGGAGATCACCAAGAGCACCCGCCTGGCCAACGGCCAGGACAACATCAACCAGGGCGTGGTTGACCCCCTGGTGACGCCTTGGCTGGCGTAGGGAGGTCCGCGCATGGCCCGCACCATCCGCATCAATGCCCAGCCCAACGCCATCGGCGGCCGCTTCTGCCGTGCTGGCCTGTGCTTCGGCACCGTGCCCACGAACCTGACCGAGGACGAGCTCACCCCCGAGCAGCTGGCGGCGCTTCAGGCCGAGCCCATGCTCGTGGTGGAAATCACCGAGGAGGTGAAGCCCACCGCGCCCCAGGCCAAGGCCGAAGCCAAAGCCAAGGAAGAGGCCAAGGCCGCGCCCCAGGAAGAAGAGGCCCCGGCCGCTGCCGATGCTTCGGGCACGTCTGCGGACGCGCCCAAGCCCGAAGCCGAGACCAAGGCCCCGGCCAAGTCCGCCGCTAAGGAGGGCGGCAAGTAATGGCTTACGCCACCGTTCCTGACCTCATCGCGGCTTACGGCATGCAGGAGGTAATAGCCCTGACCGACCGCGAGGAGCGCACGGATGCCGACAACCTCGGCACGGTGGACAGCACCGTCGCGCTGGGGGCTCTGGAAAGGGCCTCCAGCGAGGCGGACACCTATCTTGCGGCCCGCTACCCCCTGCCGCTGGCAAGCGTGCCCCAGGCCCTTGCGGCCGTGGTGTGCGACATCGCCCGCTACCGGCTCTCCGGCGGCGAGACCACGGAGACCACGCCCATAGCCGACCGCTACAAGGCGGCCGTCACCTGGCTGAAGGACGTTGCCGCTGGCCGGGCCGTGCTGCCGGGCGTGGCCACCGTTTCCGCCGGGGGCGAGGGCGGTGTGGAGTTCAACACCGGCCGCCGGGCTTTCGCGCGCACAACCGCCCCCACGACCGAGGGGGCCGCGTAATGCTGGCCGTCATCGAAGACGCCATCCTGGCGCGTATCGCCGGGGCCAAGCTGCCCTATCTGCGCACCCTGGCCACCTACGGCGGCGAGCTGGACGAGGAGCTGGGCGAGGCGGTGCGGCGTTTCCCCGCCGTGTGGACGGCCTTCAAGTCCGAGGGCGAGGGCGTGCCGCTGAACACCGCCAAGAGCGTGTACCGCATCCCGGCCACGTGGGTGGTGTTTGTGGCCGCGCGCAACCTGCGCAACGAGGCCGCCACCAGGCGCGGCGACAAGGTGCAGGTGGGCACCTACCAGATGCTGAAGGACGTGCGGGCGCTTTTGGTCGGGCAGGACTTCGGTTTGGAGATCGACAACCTTCGGCCCGGGAGGACGCAAAGCCTCACCAATGCCCGCTTTAAGGGCCTTGGCGTGAGTGTCTACGCCCAGGAGTTTCACACGAAATACGACTACCGCGTGACCGAGCGCGGCACGGGCGCGCCCCTGGACGCAAGCGGCCAGCCTGTCACGCCGCTGCCGGAACTCTCGGCCGTTGGCTTCAAATACTATCTGAAACCGGGTGACGACGTGCCCGACGCCGTGGACCTCATCACCCTGCAACAGGGCCGCCCGTAGGCCCGCGCATAAGGAGACAAGCATGTTCGTCAAAGCAGCCCCCGGCCTCAAAGTGCCCAAGGAAACCAAGCCCCGCGAGTACATCACCGACACCAAGGCCGTGGATGTGCCGGAGAGCGTTTACTACCGGCGTTGCCTGGCCCAGGGCGACCTGGTGCCAGCGCCCCAGGAAACGGCCAACGAACAGCCCGTGAAAAAGGCCGGCACGAAGCCGACCGCAGAGGAGTAGCCCATGGCCAGCGCAAATATTCAGTTTGACGAAATCCGCGCGTCCATCAGGAAGCCGGGGAAATACTTTGAGTTCAACACCAAGCTGGCCGTGCGCACTCTGCCGACCAATGACCAGCGCGTGCTACTCATTGGCCAGCGTTTGGCCAGCGGCTCCGTGGCGGAGCTGACGGCCACGCAGGTCTTCAGCGACGCGGAGGCCGCCGCCTACTTTGGCGAGGGCTCCATGCTGCACCGCATGGCGCGGGCGGCCATGAAGGCTTACCCGTACATCGACATCACCTGCATCGCTCTGGACGATGCCGCCGCAGGCATTGCCGCCTCGGCGACCGCCACTCTTACCGGCCCGGCCTCGGGCTCGGGCGTGGTCACGCTGCGCATCGGTACGGAGCTGGTGCAGGTGGCCGTGGCCAGCGGCGACACCGCCACCGAGATCGCGGCGGCGCTGAAGGCCCAGGCCGACCAGCAGACCGACCTGCCCGTAGCCCTTGCGGCGGCGGCGGGTGTGCTCACCATCACCGCCCGACACAAGGGCATACAGGGCAACAGCATCAAACTGGCCGCCAGCAGCACCGCCGCAGGCGTTACCGCCGTGGCCACGGCTATGACGGGCGGCCTGGTGGACCCGTCTATCGCCAACCTGTTGGCCCTGGTGGCCGACGCCGGGCACAACCTGCTCATCACCCCGTACACAGACCAGGTGAACATGGTGGCCCTGCGCGATCACCTGGACTTCGTGGGGGGCGCGCTTGAACAGCGCGGGGCCTGCGGCGTGTACGCCCTGGTGGGCACCCTGGCCCAGGCCACCACCCTGGCTGGGAGTGTGAACAGCGGACGCATCACCTGCGCGGCCATCAACGGCGTGTATCGCCTGCCCTGGGAAGTGGCTGCGGGCGTGGGGGGCGTGGTGGCCAGCGAGGAAGATCCGGCCCGGCCCCTGAACGGTCTGCCGATCAAGGGCATGGACGTGCCGGACATCGGCTTCCGCTGGACGCGCACCGAGCAGGAGGTGCTGCTCAAAAACGGCGTCATGCCCCTGGAGGTCGGCGCGGACGGCACCAGCGTGCAGATCGTCCGGGCCATCAGCACCTATACCAAGGACGGCCAGGGCATTCAGGACGTGAGCCTGCTGGACCTGACCACCATCCGCACCCTGGACTACACGCGCAAGGCGGTGCGCACGCGCCTGGCCCTGCGCTTCCCGCGCGAGAAGCTCACCGCCCGCACCGAAGCCGCCGTGCGCGGCGAAGTGCTGGACGTGCTGTTCAAGTTGGAGGTCCTGGAGATCATCGAAAACGTGGAGGCGAACAAGGACAAGCTCATCATCGAGCGCGACCTTCAGGACGCCAACCGCCTGAACATCCGCATCCCCGTGGACGTGGTCAACGGCCTGCACGTTATTGCGGGCGTCATCGACCTGTATCTCTAACGCTGACCTGTAACGAGAAAGGAGGCGCGGCATGGCGCTGAATGAATACCTGGGAGCCATCATCCTGGAGATCGACGGCAAGGAATACGAGATCGAAACCTGCAAACCGGACCACAACAGCGGACGGGTCATGGTCAAAACCATGAACCGCACCGGCAAGCCCAGCGGCTTTGCCGAGGGCGTACACGAATGGACGCTGCAAATCACCGCGCCCATTCCCGTCAACGACCCCTTGGATTGGGACACGATCAAGGGCGCGAAGCTGACCATCTTCCCGGTGACGCAGAACGGCAAGCGCGTCACCTACCAGGACTGCGTGAGCCTGAAGGACTCGGAAGATTACGGAACCCAAGGCGAAGCCAAGGTCAGCGTGACCCTGGCAGCCGCGAACAAAATCAAGGAGTAGGCACATGCTGACGCAAAAAGGGACCCTGCTTTACGGGGTGGAAAAGGACGGGGTTTTGCACAAGGACTTTGAGCTGCGCCTGCCCACCCTGGAGGACCAGGAGGACGCGCTCGAAGCGGCCGGAGAAGGAGCCTGCAACGCCCGCGTGCGGCGTCATCTGTGGGCGCGCACCCTGCTGAAGCTGGGCACCATCGACGCCAAGGAGATCACGCCCGCGCTGCTGGCCACGCTGCCCGCCGACGAATACGGCCAGCTCGCCGCGACCGAGGCGGCGCTGCTGGGAAAGCTGACGGCCGCGAGCGCACCTGCCGCGAGCTAAGGCTCGTTGAATTGGCGCTGACGCGGCACGGATTCAGCCTGACGGACATAAGGGCGCTGACCACCCCGGAGGCCAAGACGTACATAGACCTGCTGGCCGAGGTCGCCACCGGAAAGGCCGGGGGCACCGTGTATGTGAACCAACGACTCAAGAAAAGGAATAGGTGCAAGTAGCTCATGCCGGACATGGACATGCAAGTCACTCTCAAGCTGCGCGACCAGTTGAGCGCCGAAAGCACCCAGGCCCTGGACAAGGTGGTCAAGGGCGCGCGGGCCACGGGCGTGGCGGTGACGGAATCCGGCAAGGCCACGCGCGAGGCTGGCCGCGCGGCGGTGGAGGCTGGAAAAGCCACGGTGCAGGCGGCCAACGCCGCCACCGAGGCCCATAAGCAGACCTCCGCCGCCGTTAGCCAGGAGGCCGCCGCGACCACGCGGGCCAGCCAGGCTACGCGGCAGTATGCCGAAGATTGCCGCGTGGCCACGGCCAGGGGCAAGGAAATGGCGGAGGCCTGGACCGCCCTGGGCCATAAGGAGCGCAACGTCCTGGGCCTGGTGGGCAGGCTCAAGCAAGTGGACCAGTACGCACGCCAGGCCGAAAAGGGCTTGTCCGCCGCAGCCAGCGCGGGCGGCCGCTTGGGCCAGGCCGTGGCCCAGGGCGGCGCGGCCCTGGCCGCAGGCGGGTACGTGGCGGGGCGGGCCTTGGCCACGCCCATCTCTTTCGAAAAGCGCCTGGCCGACATGGCCAACACTGCATACAATGACCGAGGCGTGGAGGGTCGACGCGCTGGCGGAGTTGAATTGCGCGCTGCAATCAAGAGCGCCACCGACCAATATGGCGGCTCACGGGACGAGGCGGCCGAGGCTCTGGACAAGATGCTTGCCAGCGGTGCGGTCAAGCCCTCCGATGCCATACGCATGCTGCCTGAACTGCAAAAAGCCGCCACGGCCAGCGGCGCGGGCACCGGCGACCTGGCGGACATCGCCATACGCGGCGTACAACAGGGATTTTTCAAGCCTAACGAAGTTGGTGTGGGTCTGGATAAGGCTATAATCGCTGGGCAAAAGGGCGGTTTTGAGTTGAAGGACATGGCCCGCTGGCTGCCGCAGATGATGGCCAACGCGGCGGGCATGAAAAGCATGGGCGGTTTCGAGCGCATCCTGGCCAGCGCCCAGGCCAGCGTCGTCACGGCAGGCAGCAAGGACCAGGCGGGCAACAACCTGGTCAACCTGCTGCAAAAGCTGAACAGCCAGGACACCGCCCAGGACTTCAAAAAGCTGGGCATCGACCTTTCGGGCACCCTGGCCAAGGCGCGCGAGAAGGGCACGTTGCCCCTGGACGCCTTTGTGCAGCTCATCGACCAAAAGGTGGTGGGCAAGGACAAAAAGTTCCAGGCGCTCAAGACGCGCGCGGCCGGTGCCCAGGGCAGCGAGAAGGCCGAGACCCTGGACGCCATGGCCGACATCCTTCAAGCCTCTGCCGTCGGCAAGGTGGTGCAGGATCGCCAGGCCATGCTGGCCCTGGTGGGCGAAATGACCCAGCGCAGCTACATCAAAGAAGTGTTGGGAGACATGGGCAAGGCCAATGGCTACGCCACGCAAACCAACTTCGCTTCCAAAGCCGGGACAACCGCGTACAAACTCCAGCAGGTTGAGAATCAAAAAGATTGGGCTGCCTCCAGCATGCTGGACGCCATCGGCGGTCCGCTTGGCAACGTGGCCACCACGGCCGCCGACCTGGCGCGCGAATTCCCCGGATTGGCCACGGCCTCCTTTGCGGCCGCAACGGCTATCTCGGCCCTCGCCGCTTCGGCCGGGGTGCTCGCCGCCGGGCGCATGCTCTTTGGAGGCGGGGCCGCCGCCGCAGGCGCGGGCGCGGCCGGTGCCGCTGGCGCTGCGGGGGCGGCCACGTCTGGCCTTGGCCGGGTTTGGGCCGGTGCGAAATCCGGCTGGGGCGGGACTGCCGCGTCTCGCATTGGGCGCTGGGGCGGAGGCTGGGGCAATGCGCTGCTGGCTGGCTGGGCAGCGTACAACACCGAACAAGACGACACCCTTTCCCGCGCGCAGAAGAACGCCGCCCATGTGGGCACAGCCGGAGGCGCGGCTGGCGCTTGGGCTGGTGCCGCTTTTGGCGCAAAGGCCGGGGCGGCGGTTGGCGGAAGCATCGGCGCATTTTTTGGTGGTGTGGGGGCCGCTCCGGCTGCGTTGGTCGGCGGCGCAATCGGCGGCATCGGCGGCGGCATTGGTGGATATTTCGGCGGTAAGGAACTCGGCAAAAAGGCAGGCGACTTACTGTTCGGCGGTGGGGAACAAAAGATCGTGATTGAAAACAAAGTAATGATGGACCAGCGCGTGCTGGCCACCTCCGTGAACGAGTTCAACAGCCGCCAGGCGCAGCGACATTAAGGGGGGGCTAGCCATGGCCTGGAAAGATACCCTGCTGTCCCCCAGCTTCCGGGGCGCGGCCTTTGAGGTGCTGCGCACGCGCGACATGGGTAAGGCCGCCGTGGCCGGGCACCACTACCCCTACCGCGACGGCGGCGAGGCCGAGGACATGGGGCGCGACATGCGCCGCATTGAAATCGTCGCCGTGCTGTGGGGCCCCACGTACGAAAGCGCGCTGGATACGCTGCTCAAGGCGCTGGCCGCACGCGGCAAAGGCGAGCTGGTGCATCCGGTCCTCGGCCCCGTGCAGGCGCAGGTGGAGGACTGGGACGTTTCGCACACGGCGGAGCGGCCCAACTACGCCGAGGTCACCATGCGCTTTGTGGTGCCCGGCGAGGCCGCCAAGTTCTTTGACCGCGCCTGGCCCAAGGCCGACGCCAAGGCCGAGGCCGCCCGCACCGGCGCGGCCGCCGTGCTGGAGCGCGTGACGGCCGCCGCCAAAAACGCCAAGGCCATGAGCACCGCCGGGCTGGGCGGTTTGTCCAACCTCCGCGCCCTGGCCACCGGCGTGGTCACCAGCGGGGCGGACATCGTCACCGCCCCGGCCGCCTGGGCGGCGGACGTGACCAGCCTGGTGTCCGGCTTCATCGGCCTCAAAAATTTTGCCGGTTCCTCGCTGCTGTCCGACTACTCCGCCGTGCTGTCCCGGTTGTCCGGGCTGTTTGGTTCGTCTTCTTCGTCGTCGTCTTCTTCGAGCGGGCCGGGCGGTTCGGGCGGTTCGGGCGGCAGCTCCGCAAGCGCCGCCGTCACCCCGGCTGCGGCCGCAGCTGCGGCCGAGGCGCAAACGCAGGTGCAGGCCCATGTGCAGCTGGAAGCGGCGCTGGGCGTGGCCGAGGCCGCGCAACTGGTGCTGGAAAGCGAGGCCCAAACGCCCACGCTCACCCCGGCGCAGATTGAGGACGTGGCCGCCACCAGCCGCGAGCAACTGCAAAACAGCATCACCACCTACCGCGCGCTGTACCCGCTTGAGCTTTCGCGCGCCGTGACCGAGCCCGTCAAGGACGTGGCCGCCGCCGTGCAGGACGCGGCCGCCGCCGTGCTGGAGGCGCGCCCCCCGCTTATCACGCACAACGTGGCCGCGCGCACCTGCCCGCGCCTCTTGGCGCACCAGCTCTATGGCGACCACACCCGCGCGGCGGAAATCCAGCGGTTAAACGCGCTGGCCGACCCCAACTTTCTAACGCCCGGCCAGGAGCTGAAAGTCTATGCCCGCTAACCAGGCGACCGACGGCGACAAGGTGTCGCTCATCATCGACGGGCACGAGCACCGCGATTGGGAAACCGCCGAGGTGGACTCGGATTTGCTCACCCCGGCGGACGCCTGGCGTGTGAGCCTCGGCCTGCCGGACGCCAAGCTGCCCGCGTACCTCGCGCCGTGGGCTCCGGTCACGCTGGCCGTCGGCGGCCGGGTGGTCATGCGCGGCCGCATTGATACGGTGGAATCCTCCGTGGGCTTCGGCGAGCACACCTTGGCCCTTACCGGGCGCGACCTGGCCGCCGTGCTGGTGGATTGCTCCGCGCCGGTCTTTACCGCGCACCAGTGCAGCCTGGCCGAGATAGTGGCCAAGATGGTGCGGCCGCTGGGCATAACCAACATCCGCGTCAGCGCGGGCGCGGCCACGCATGACAAAATTTCCGTGGACCCCGGCATAACCGTATGGGACGCGCTGCAACGCGTGTGCGAACAGAACGGCTGCTGGCCTTATATGGACCCGGACGGCACGCTCACCATCGGCGGGCCGGACTACAGCGACGCCACCAACCCGGCCGTGGGCCAGCTCACCCTGCGCGCCACCGGGCAAGACGGCGGCAAGGGCAACAACGTGCTGCGCCTGGCCCTGCGCCGGGGCATTCACGAACGCTACAGCCAGGTCACCGTGCTGGGCCAGGCGCACGGCGGGGCGTTCACCCCCGGCGCGCACAACATCAAGGCCACGGCCAAGGACAGCGCGGCGAATTTCGGCCGGCCCAAGATCGTGGTGGAAGCCGATTGCGACAACGTGGGCCATGCCCAGCGCCGGGCGCGCAAGATTGTGGCGGACGGCAAGCTGGCCGCCTTCGAGATCCACGCCCCCGCGGCGGGGCCACC
>Ga0183100_1000510_pt1 | contig 29946 bp, 31 predicted proteins | sample Biomet2_FD_127789 | JGI IMG/M metagenome (GOLD analysis project Ga0183100, IMG submission 127789) | Microbial communities from bioreactor (seeded with anoxic lake sediment) at LBNL, California, USA - Biofuel metagenome 2 | ecosystem: Engineered > Bioreactor > Anaerobic > Unclassified ...
TGACAGCGGCGCACCTCTTTATAGGGGCTTTATCTAAAAATTACAGGTTCTTCTCGTAAGATTCGATCATCTTTTTGACCATCTGGCCGCCGACGGAACCGGTTTCGCGGGAAGTCAGGTCACCGTTGTAACCGTTCTTCAGATTGACGCCCACTTCGGAAGCGGCCTCCATCTTGAACTTATCCATAGCGGAGCGAGCCTCGGGAACGTTGATCTTGCTGCTATTTTTGTCAGACATATCGAGATCTCCTTTCTTGATGATTCCGCGATACACGATAAGGTTATGAGGTATCGCAATCATATCTTAACCGAAAGAAAGGGAAATATGCCGCCGGACCTGTGGTAAAATACGGCAGTGCTGGCAGCGCCAGAAGACAGCGTAGAAAAACAGGAAAAAGGGCGCTCCACCAGATAAAAGTGGAGCGCCCCTTTTTTAAGCTCGCGAGTTACAGGTTGTTCTCGTAAGACTCGATCATCTTTTTGACCATCTGGCCGCCGACGGAACCGGCCTGGCGAGAGGTCAGGTCGCCGTTGTAGCCTTCCTTCAGGTTCACGCCCACTTCGGAAGCGGCTTCCATCTTGAACTTATCCATAGCCGCACGCGCCTCGGGAACGTTCAGCTTGTTGCTCTTGTTCGTCATGTCGAAATCTCCTTTCTCGTTGAATGAACGATGCATCATTTGCATCGCAACCATATGTTAACCGAAACAGCAAAAAACTTGCATGAATGCGGGTGGTAAATATAGACAGCATTTTTTATTTCTCAAGGGGGATATTTCGTGGTGGATAAAGGATGGATTGTAAAAAGACGGCTGTATTTTTCCATATTTTGTGCTATAATAGCCCAAAAGCCGGCTGAGAAGCAAATTTTCTCCGGCATAGAAGCAAGCGCCTCATTGCCAAACGGGAGAGTGAGCCATGCAGAATATCTGGCGTATTTTTATATATGATCTCCGATCGCTGAGCCGTCATTTTTTTGCCATGGTGGTGATTGTTGCCATCACCATTTTGCCGTCGCTGTACGGCTGGATGAATATATATTCCAACTGGGATCCTTACGGCAGCACCGGCAACATTTCCATTGCCGTGGCTTCGGCGGATGAAGGCTGTACCACAGACGATGGCACGTATATCAATAAGGGGCAGGATGTGATCGAAGACCTGAAGGCCAGCACCAGCATCCGTTGGGTCATTGTACCCGATGAGGAAACGGCGGTCAGCGGTGTTTACGCCGGCGATTACTATGCCGCCGTGGTGATCCACCGAGATTTTTCCCAGAATATGTATCACCTGCTTTCGGCCTGGGATCAGAGACCTGCTCTGACCTATTATGAAAACAACAAGAAAAATGCCGTGGCCACCAAGATCACGGATACGGCGGTGTCCACGCTGAAGCAGACCATCAATCAGAACTATCTGGAGGTTCTGCTGGGCGCTCTTTTTGAAAACGCGGAGACATGGGCCCAGGATCTGTCACAGCAGGACACGGTGTCCAAGCTGGTGACGATGCTGGAAAGCTCCCGCCGCACGGTGGAAGCCTGCGGCCGTACGGTGGATGCGTTTTTGGCGGCGGACAGCGGTCTTTCTCAGACGCTGGGCGGGCTCAACGGTTCCTTGCAAAACCTGTCGGCGGGCATGGATATGGCAGTGGACCAGCTCAATCAAGCCGCCGGCGCGGTGGAAAAGCAGCAATCGTCGGTGACGGCGCTGGCGGTGCAGCTTCGTGAGAAACAGGAGGAGGCCCGGCAGGCGCTGGCCCAGTGGAAAAGCGCCCCCGGTACTGTCACGGCAGACAGTCTGCTGGCGGCGGCGCGGCAGGTGGAGGAACTCAACCGCCTGCTGACGGAGTGGAGCCAGGCCCTGGGGGGCGGCGGCGCGGCTCTTGGCCCGGTGGGCACGCTGGCAGCGGCGCTGCCGGGTGTTACCGAAACGGATGCCGCCAATGCCAAGCGCACGGCGGCGGATGCCCTGGCCGCGCTGATGAGCACCGCCACGGGGACGGACGTATCGGCGGATACAGCGGCCGCCGCGGCGGCCGCGCTGGCGGAGTACAGCCGGCAAATGAGTGAAAATCTCAAAGCGCTGGCTCAGGGCAGCGCGGCGGCGGATGACCTGACGGCGCTGGCACAGAAGAGCCAGGCGTTGCTGGACGCCATGGGCGAGATGACAGATATCTTCTTTACCCCCGACGGCGGCCGTCTGTCTCAGGACCTGCCGGCCATCTTGTCGCAGACGGCGTCTTTGCTGGACCAGCTTCAACTGGCGGTGTCGGACGGACGGCAGGCGGGCAGCGTGCTGCGCCAGGCTATCCCCCAGGGGGAAACCGCTTTGCGCCAGGCACGGGAGGGGCTTTCCAGCGTGGATGACGCGCTGGGCAGTTTCCTTTCCAAACTGGAAAACCAGGATATCACCGCGCAAATCGACACCCTGCTGGCACTGGGCGGCAAGGATCCTGCCCTTTATGGCGCCTTTTTTTCCCAGATGGTGCAGACCTCGGTGGTCAAAGTTTATCCCATCGAAAATTACGGATCGGCCATGGCACCCTTTTATTCGGTACTGGCCATTTGGGTGGGCGGCGTCATGCTGGTGGCCATCGTCAAGGTACACGCGGCGGATGGAGGTCTGCGCTCGCCCAAACCTCGTGAACTCTTTTTTGGGCGGTATCTGCTGTTTTTCCTTTTGGCGCAGGTGCAATCGGCGATTATTGCGGCGGGCGATCTGTATTTGCTGAAAATCCAGTGTGTGCAGCCGGGACTTTTGTTCCTGACGGCCTCGGTGACCGGCTTTGTATTCAGCCTTTTGATCTATGCGCTGACGGTTTCCTTCGGCGACGTGGGAAAAGCGGTGGTCGTGGTGGTGATGGTGCTGCAAATCGCCGGTTCCAGCGGCACCTTCCCCATTGAGCTGCTGCCGGATATTTATCAGAAGATCTATCTTTTCTTCCCCTTCCCCTATGCCATCAACGCCATGAGGGAGTGCATCTGCGGGCTGTACGGCACCTATTATGTGGAGATGCTGGGCAAGCTGTCTCTCTTTGCGATGGCGGCTTTGCTGATCGGCCTTTTGGTGCGGCGGCCTTTTATGGGCGTCAACCGGTTTGTGGAAGAAAAGCTGGAAGAAACAGAACTTCTTTAACAGGAGCGTGAACCATGACAGATCAGGAACGGACCGACCGGCTCTATCATGAGCTGCTGCGGGATGTGGTGAAATTTCATAAAGAAAACCAGCGCCGCATCCACAAGGGGCTCATCAGTCTGGCGGTGGTGCCGATGGTCTTTCTGGTGCTGGTATTTTTGACAGACAGCTCCAAGGTAATCTTTTTGCTGCTGTGGATCGTGTCGCTTTTCGGCATCTCAGCCTATTTGATCGCGGTGGAGTATATCGACTATGAAATGCAAAATAAACTGCGGGAGCTGGCTTTGTTTGAACTGTCCCAGTGGGACAGTCTGCTGGAGATGCCGCAGCTGGAGGAGTGGAAGACCTCCTTTAAAGAGCGGGTGCGCCGGGTGGAGCAGGAGATCATGGAACTGCAAACCATGCGGGATGAGCGCAAGGAGCCCGGCGACCTGCCGGTGATCTATGAAGAACCGGCGGAGGAGACACCGCCGGAGACCGCATACCCGGAAGCATCTGCCACGGAAGAAATAGCGCCTGCGGAAAAACCCGTTGTGGCTTCCGCTCCGGCACTTGACACAGCGCCTGCGGCGGCGTCCGCACCACGGCCCGTGACGCTTTGGAAGGCGCGGCCCGCAGGCGAAAAAGAAATTTTCCGGGAAGAAGCGGTGGTGGAGGACGCGCCGCCCTACCGCCCGGCGCCGTCACCGGATCTGCCGGCGGCGGAGATACAACAGCTGGAGGGGCGGATCGACGCGCTGGACCGGGAAATGGGTCAGCTGCGGCAGGTCTACCGGCAGCAGGCGCCGGGCCGTGAAACGAAGCCGGAAGAAAAACATATGTCCCCCGGGGAGAAAACGCCGATGCGGCGCCTGGTTCCCCATCAGACAGAGGGAACGCTCTGGCAGCGGCTTGGCCAGCAGGTGCGGGAGTCGCTGCGCCAGTGGGCACAGCCGCGCCCAGAGGATGGGAGCGCCGCCAAGAGGGAACAGGAGTAGTATGGGAAACATCTGGAAAATTATTAAAGCGGATTGGCGGCGCCTGACGGCCAGTGTGGTGGCGGTGGTAACGCTGATAGGCCTTTGCATCATTCCCTGCCTGTATGCCTGGTTCAACATTTTTTCCAACTGGGACCCTTACGGGCAGGCATCCACCTCTCAGATCAAGATAGCCGTGGCCAATGAGGACCGAGGCGATACGGTGATGGGGCTTTCGCTGAACATCGGCGCTTCAGTGCTCAGCGGTCTGCAATCCAACAAGGATATGGGGTGGGTGTTTTTGGACTCCGCCCAAGAGGCCGCCGATGGGGTAAGGGCCGGCAAGTATTATGCGGCGCTGGTGATTCCGGCGGAATTTACCGCGCAGTTTTTCAGCTTTTTGGGGGAGCATGTGGAGCATCCGCAGATCCTTTATTATGAAAATGAAAAGAAAAACGCCATTGCACCCAAAATCACCATCAAGGCCAAAACCGCTGTGCAGCAGCAGGTGAATACCACCTTCATCAATACGGCGGCCAATGCGCTGGCGGCGGTCAATTCGGTGCTGCACGCCTTTGGACTGGATATGGGGGATGCTGCCAACGCGCTGACAGGGAATCTGGACCGGCTGTACAACAATGTGCAGACGTTGGATCAGATGCTGGCCTCTTTGCAGGCGCTGACGGCCCAGGCCACCAGTATGGCGGACTATGGGCAGCTGACGCTGCGGGATCTCACCGGCGCCATGCAGTCGGGAGAACAGGGACTCAGCACAGCGGGCGGCCGTTTGACCCAACAGCAGACCCAGTTTGCCACAACGGAAACAGCCGCTCTGGAAGGACTTGACAAGATTGACAAGGATCTGGCCGGCCTTTATCAGACGCTGGATGCCTCCCTTCAGGACCTTAAGATGCTGGCAGCCTTTCAGCAAAATCAACTGGCCGGTGAGAAAGCACTGGCGGAGTCGCTTCTCTCCCGGCTGGCGGAGGTTCGCCAGAATCCCGCCATTGCCGGCAATGAGCAGGCGCTGGCGCGGCTTGACCAGGCGGAAGCGGCCTTGCGGCAGCTTGTTGCCGCACTGGACACTTTGTCCCAGACAGGCATGACGGAAGAGCAGCTGACGGCCGCGCGGACGGCGGCGCTCACACCGGTGACAAAGGCCCGGGAAGCGGTGCAGCTGTCGGCACTGCTGCTGAACGGATCCATTGCTCCCGCGCTGACGGAAGCCTTTACCGCGGCGGAAAATGCGCTGTCCGGTATGCAGCAGCAGATGGCGGCGGTGGAAAGCGGCCTCTCTGGCGCACAGAATATACTGAGCCAGTACGGAACGGCGCTGACGGAGGCCAGCGGCAGTCTCAGCGCCGCCCGTGAGGTCTGCGGGGAGGTGCTAGCCTATACCGGCCAGATGAGCCGGGACGTTCATAAGCTGGTGGACAGCGATATGTTCCAAAAAATGGTGGAATTGCTGGCCACCAATCCGGAGGGACTGGCGGATTATATCGCCTCGCCTCTGGAGCTGCATACGGTGGAGGTCTATGAGATCCACAGCTATGGCTCGGCCATGGCGCCTTATTACATCATGCTGGCTCTTTTTGTGGAGACGCTGTTCTGCGCCACGCTGATCCATGTCAAGATCGACCCGCCCATTCCGGGAGTGTTCAATTTGCGGCCGTGGCAGGCGTTTTGGGGGCGGTATTTCACCTTTTTCGCGGTGGGGCAGGCGCAGGCGCTGCTTACCGGTGTGGGGTGCTTGTTCTATGTGGGCATCCAGTGTCTGGCGCCGTGGAAATTTCTTCTTGGCTGCTGCGTGCTGAGTCTGAACTTCTCTATGATGAACTTTGCGCTGGTATACGCGCTGGATAATATCGGAATGGCCCTGTCGGTAATCATTCTGGTCTTGCAGGTGGCGGGCTCCGGCGGCTCGTACCCTGTGGATGTGCTGCCCCCGCTGTTCCAGAAGCTCTATGTGGCCATGCCCTTCCACTATGGCATGGATATGGTGCGGGAGACCATCGCGGGGCTTTATGGGAACAATTATTGGAAATATCTGGCGATCCTGCTGGGCATGACAGTGCTTTTTGTTATTTTCGGCCAGGTGGTCTACTTCCCGGCCAGACGGCTCAATGCGGCCATCGCCCGGAGCAAAGAGGCCACGGGCATTATGAACTGACAGGCAATTTATACGCGAAAAACCGTCTCTGTTTTCCGGAAAACAGAGACGGTTTTTTCATATAACGGAAAATTTTTCACCGGTCACGGCAGATACCGCAGGAAAAATTCAGCAATGTCTCGGCAGAGAATAACCCGCCGGGAGGCCAGGGTGTGGTCGGTGCAGAACTCCTCATAAAAGAACTGGTGGCCCCCGCTTTTTTCCATGGCTTCACACAAGGGATAGCAGTGCAGCGCCACAGGGGTGTGCTCGTCCCGGTTGGCGCCGATGCAGAGGACCGGCTTGCGGGATAGCGCCGGGCAAAGAGCGGCGAGCCGGTACTCCCGGGCGTGGAGGCTCAGCTCATCTAGCAGCTTGTCTGCTGAAAAGCCCTTGAGCCAGCCGTCGCCGCAGTGCAGCACCTCCATGAGGTTCCGGCGGCATACCGGGTCCTTGCGGCCCTCCAGATATACACGACCCACGTCGAAGGGCGTAATCAGCACCCCGGCTTGCAACTCTTCATACCGGGCCAGCATATGCGCCGTCACAAAAGCGCCCATGCTGTGGCCCACCATGAAAAACCGGTCTTCGTCCAGATTCCACTCTTCCCGGTTTTCCATGAGATACGTCAGCACCGTCTCCGCGTCCTCCAGACAGTTTTCAAGAGCGTACTCGCCGTCGCTGCCCCAGCTACCGCTGTAATGAAACGTCATCACCGCGAAGCCCACACGACGCAGCGCCTGGGCCAGATCCATGTTTTGCTCACAGCCGGGGTAGCCGTGAGCCAGCAAAACGGTGGGGTGGGGACCGGCGCCGCCGGGCAGATACAGCAGCGTGAACAAATTCCCCCGCTCGCCGGGGATCAGCTGGCACACCGAGGAGGGTTGCTGCTCAAATTCCGGCAGCTCCGTGTCCTGAAACAGATAACTGATGTCCATGCTCTCTCTCCTTTACCGTTACTGGCGGCGTGCCAGCAGATACTCATCCCCGGGCCGCCAGTAGGGGCAGTCCGCGTGGCCGGAGGAGAGAAACCGCATCATCTCATCCTCGTCCAGATCCACCTCGCAGTAATAGGTGTCGTCTTCTTCGTCATAGGAATAAAACTGGCAGCATTCACAGCTGGTTTTTCCACTCATAGGTGTACTTCCTCCGTTTCCCGCAGATCTCCTCTGGCCTTCAGATCGGCGATGATCCGGGCGTACATCGTCTCGTCGATGCGGAATTTCTTCCGGTAGATCCAATAGCCCACCACAATGAACAGCAAGGGGATGGCGAACATGGCGCATTTGACCAGCAGCTTGCCGCCGGCATCAATGGCCACCGCCGCTTCGCTGCCCTTTTTGATGCCGGAGAGGATCAAAGAAAGGGAAATGAACGCTGTGGACAGCGCCCCGCCGATCTTGTTAATCAAAGGCTGAATGGAAAAGGTGATGGACTCGTTGCGCTTGCCCAGCTTCCACTGACCGTATTCAATGGTATCCGTCAGAAACATCAGCATGAGAAGCTGAATAAACGCCTGCCCCACAAAGATGATGACGGCGGAAACCGCGATCAGTGCCAGCGACTTTTCGGCAAAGGCAAAAAGTCCGTAGCCCACGATCACCAGCACTGTGGCCGCCGTGTAAAGCTGACGGCGGTTATACTTTTTGGAGCACAGGGGGAACACCAGCAGCGCCCCCAGCTGGGCCACGCCGCACACACCGGCCAGCACCGCGTACATATTGATGTTGCCGAAGAGATATTCCATGTAATAGGCCGCAAAACCCGTGGTGGTGCAGTAGCCCACCATGAAAAGCGCCATGGACAGCGTCACCCACATCAGCTGATCGTTGTCCACCAACACATGGAACATCTGCCGGACGGTGGTTTTTTCCTCCACCTTGAACCGGGTGCGGTCCTCATTCACCCCCAGCAGCGGGAAGCAAAGGCCCACCAGCATCAGCCCGCTGACGGCCAGCGCCACCAGAAACCAGGCTCGGGGCGTGTTGCCCAAGGCTGTGGTAATAGGCTGCCAGCCCACCATGATGGCGTACATGCCGATGTTGGCGCAGATCCGGGCGAAGGCGCCGCAGTTCTCCCGTTCCTTCTGGTCCACCGTGAGACTGGGGAGCATGGTCCAGTAGGCAATGTCGTTGATGCCGTAGCTGATGTCCCAAAGCACATAGGAAAGGGCGAAGATCACCACAAAGGAAACGCCTGTGCCTACGTTGCCGAAGAGAATCAGATAAAAAATCACGCTGACCACGCCGCCGATGAGCATGGGGGGCTTGAATTTTCCCCAGGGGGAATGAATGTTGTCGATGATCAGTCCCGTGATGGGGTCGTTCAGCGCATCGAAGATCCGCAGCACCGACAGCACCACGCTGACGGCGGCAAACACCCCGATGGGCAGCGAGAGCACGTTGGAGAGAAAATACAGCAGCGCATTGGCCTCAAACGCATAGAACATATCCCGGCCCACTGTGCCGAGACCAAAAAAATATTTATTTCGTTTTAACATGATCGTCCATCCTCTCCCGCAGGATCACAGATTCACAGGGCTGTAACAGTCCGTCATACCGGTTGTATCCGTAATTGGAGAGCACCAGCTCCCCAACATAGGGGACGCGCTGGGGTTTGTCGCTGAAGTTGAGCACCACCGTATAGGCTTCGCCAGTTCCCACACGGCGGTAGGCAAACACTTCATCCGAGATGCGAAGCGGCTCAAAAGATCCGAAGAGCAGCGTTTCGCTGCCCCGCCGCAGAGGAATGAGCTGCTTATAATAGTTCAGCAGGGAATCGGGGTTTTCTTTCTGGGAAGCGTAGTTCACAAAACGGTAGTTGCCGTTGACGCCCAGCCAGGGTGTGCCGGTGGTAAAGCCCGCCTGGGGTTCCACCGTCCACTGCATGGGGGTGCGAGCATTGTCCCGGCTGGTGGGCGCGATCATTCGCCAGCGCTGCCTGGCGGGAACGTGCCAGGAGCGCAGAAGCGCGTCGATATTGCGGGATTCCACATCCTGCACCTGAGCCATGGAGGTGAAGTCAAAATTGGTCATGCCGATCTCCTGCCCCTGATAAATGAAGGGCGTCCCCTTGAGGGTAAAGAGCATGGTGGCCAGCAGCTTGGCGGAGTGAATGGGATAGCGGGCACTGCCGAACCGGGAGACGCTGCGGGGCTGATCGTGGTTTTCCAGATACAGCGTGTTCCACGGCACCTGCTGCTGCCAGCGGCTGAGCGCCTTGGCCAGCCTGGCGGGATGGAAGTCCGTTTTGAACCACTTCACGATCCTTTGGTCGCACTCCATATGCTCGAAACCAAACACCATGTTCAGTTCCCGGCGTTCCGGGGCCGACAGGTCGCAGGCCTGCTTGGTGTCCACAAAAACCGTCTCTCCCACGGTGAAAGCGTCATATTCATCCAATATATTGCGTATTTCACGCAGGATACGGTGCGTTCCCTCCAGGGACAGGTAGTGATCGGAGCCGGTGAGAACGGCTTTTTTGGGAGAGGACTGGAGAGAGTCCTTCCAGAGAATGTTGATGACGTCGCAGCGAAAACCGGCGATGCCCCGGTCCAGCCAGAACCGAAGGATCTCTTTGACCTCCTCCAGCACTTTGGGCTCGTGATAGTTGAGATCCGCCTGATGGGGGGCAAACAGGTGCAGATAGTAAGCGCGGCTGCGGTCGTCGTACGCCCAGCAGCTGCCGCCGAAAAAGCCGGTCCAGTTGTTGGGCAGTTTGCCGTTTGTTCCCTCGCGCCAGTAATAGTAATTGCGGTAAGGGCTGGCGGGGTCGCGGCTGGCCTGGAACCAGGGATGCGCCGTGGAGGTGTGATTGATCACAAGATCCATGATGACGCGGATGCCCCGCTCTTTGGCCTCCGCGATGAGGCGGTCCATGTCGTCCATGGTGCCGTACTCGGGATTGACGGCCCGGTAGTCGCTGATGTCGTAGCCGTTGTCCTCGTTGGGGGAGGCGTACACGGGGCTGAGCCACAAGATGCCCACACCCAGCGCTTTTAGCTCATCGAGCTTGGAAATAATGCCCGGCAGGTCGCCAATGCCGTCGCCATTGGAATCGCAGAAACTGCGGGGATAGATCTGATAGACGACTTCTTCTTTCCACCATTCGCTCATGGGGGTCACTCCTCTCCGCGGCGGGGATAGGCCGCCGCACAGTAACGCTGATAGACTTCCTCGGTCACGCCGCCATCCCGGATCACGGCGGCATAAAAAGCGCCGCTCTTTTTCACCGTCCGCTTCTGGGTGGCGTAGTCCACATGGATCAGGCCGAACCGGGCCGACGCGCCCTCCAACCACTCAAAATTGTCGCAGAAGCACCAGTGATAGTACCGCTCCACAGGAAGGCCCGCATCACACAAGGCCTTGAGATGCTCATAGATCAGGCGGCTGCGATAGGTATCGCTGTTGTCGCAGGTGCCGTTTTCCGTGATATAAATGGGCAGGGGCAGGAGGCGATACATCCGGCGGCAGACCTCGGCCAGACCCTGGGGATCAATCTCCCAGCCTAGGTCGTTGACCTCCGCGCCTTGGGGCGCGTCCATTTTAAGACCCGCCACCGTGATGCGTCGGTAATAATTCACGGCGATGAAATCGCACCACTGACCCTTGCGAATGCCGGAATGATGTCCGATGGGAAAGGTGACTTTTCCCAGATACATGGCTCGGGTCACGGCATCCTGAAAGCCAAGAGAAGCAAAATGCCCACAGACACGATCCCAGGGACTGCCGGGACGGGCGGGGACAAAATGGCACAGGTGATGGGCAAAGCTGACGCGGGTATCGGTAAAGCCCATCTCCCGGCGTACTCGGTGGATCATCTCATACAGGGCGATATGGCAGGCACTCATATGGGTCAGCACCCGGCGGTAAGAGGAAAAACGCCGCTTCCCCGGGGGCCATTCGCCGAAAAAGTAGCCCAGCAAGGCATAGACGTTGGGCTCGTTGATGGTGATATACTCCGCCACCAGATCGCCCACCACACGCACCACCTTTTCGGAAAAACGCAGCAAATATTCCACGCACCGGGGATTTTCAAAGGCGCCCATGGCCTCAAACCAGCGGGGATTGGTGAAATGGTGCAGCGTCAGCAGCGGGCGGATGCCCGCGTCCACCAGTGCCTGGATCTCTTCCCGGTAGCGGCGGAGCGCCTCCTCGCAGAAAACGCCCTCCTCCGGCTCAATGCGGCTCCATTCCACGCCGAAACGGTAGGTCTGAAGCCCCATGTCCTTCATCAGTGCCAGATCCTCCCGCCACAGCTCATAGTGGCGGTTGGCCACCTCAGGGGAAGAACCATCCTTGATATGGCCCGCGCGATACCAATCGTACCAGCTGTTGCCCCGGTCACCGCCCTCGATCTGCGTGGCGGCGGAGGCGGCGCCCAGCAGAAACGGTACTTGAAACCCATGCATAGCGGCTGCTCCTTTCGATACTTTTACACTTTGCATTATAAAGCTATTCCACCCCTCCGTCAATGACGGAATGAGGCGAAAAAGCCGCCGTGACAAGGGGAAAAAGAGAGGGAGAGGGCAAAGAAGAAAAAAGAAAAAGCACATACGGCGGGGGCAAAGGCCTCCGCCGTAAGCGCTTTTATGCAGAGGGGTCAATAGGGAAGGAGCGTGTCGGGACAGGCACCGGCGGCGGAGGGCGCAAAGTCCTCCGGGGAGGCAAGATGCATCACCGACACCTCGTAGGCCGTACGCTGCTCTGTCTGGGCGCCGGTGTTTTTGGCGTAGGTCCGGCTCTGCACACGGCCCTCCAGCGTCAGGCGCTCGCCCACACGCATGGCGCCTGCCTGCTGGGCCACCAGACCCCAGGCGATACACGGCAGATAGTCCGCCCGGCCATAGCGCCGGTTTACTGCCAGGATCACATCGCAGATGCTCCGCCCCAGCGGCGTTCGGCGCAGCGTGGGCGCCTTGCAGACGATGCCGGAGAGCTGAATCTGATTGAAAGGCTCACCGCTGCATGGTGTCAGACTTTGGGCAAACACCGAGATCACCAGTCGGTTGCCCACCCCGCTTTTGTTGTTGAACGAGCGTAGCTGTCCCGTGACACACAGCGCGTCCCCCGGCCGGGAAGGCGTTTGCTCCAGCAGATGCTGGGAGATGATGATGGGCAGCACGTCCGTCTGGCCGGACAGACGGTTCACCGCCAGAGGGAATTTGCAGAAGGTCTCGCCGTGATTCACATGGGACAGCACCGGCTCCGTCAGCATCTGCCCGCACAGACGGACTCGGTTAAAGTTTCGGGTATCATCCATCGCTTGCACCTCTTTCGTTACTGTTGGCCTAACTATATGAGGCTGTCCCAGGGATTATGCCTCTTTTCACAAAGGCAAATATGGGGTATAATCAGACAAAAAGGAGGGGATCCCATGCGTTATCAAGGAAAGGTCTACCGGCCGCCCAGCGAGGCGTACAGCCTCATCGTGCAGGTCACCTACGGATGCAGCCACAACCGCTGCGCCTTTTGCGATATGTATGATGACAAACACTTCGCCATGCGCCCCATGAACGAGATTCTGGAGGATTTCGACATGGCCCGGGCCCAGTACCGGCAGGTGCAGCGCGTCTTTCTGGCCGACGGCGACGCCCTGGCCCGGCGGACAGATGAACTCATCGCTATTTTGGATCACGTGTACCGCCTGTTTCCCGAGTGCCGGCGGGTGACCTGCTACGCATCCCCCGGCAGCATCCGCACCAAGTTGCCAGAGGAGCTGCGGCTGCTGCGGGAAAAAGGCCTGATGATGGTCTATATGGGCCTGGAGTCCGGCTGCGATGCCGTACTGGCCAAAATGAACAAGGGGCACGATGCCAGCGCCATCATCGCCGCGGGGCAGAAGGTTCGTGCCGCCGGGATCGCCCTTTCCGTCACGGCCATCTCCGGCCTTGGCAGCACGGAACTGCTGGAAGAGCACGCCGTCAAAACGGCGGAGGCGCTGGGCGCCATCCGGCCGGAGTACATCGGCCTTCTGACGCTGATGGTGGAGCCGGGAACGCCCCTGGAAAAATGGGTGAGGGAAGGCAGCTTTACAGTGCTTGAGCCCGTGGAAATTTTGCAGGAAACAGGCCTCTTGCTGTCCCATATCGACAGCGAGGGCAGTGTCTTTCGCATGAACCACGCATCCAACTATCTGACGCTGAAGGGGACGCTGAACCGGGATCGGGACGCCATGCTTGACCAGGTGCGGCGGGGCCTGGAGGGGTACGGCCTGCGCAGCGAATGGATGCGGGCTTTGTAAAAAAGGGATTGACAAACGGCGAAACCGGTGATAAGATAGCACACAAGTTCAAACCGTTGAGTAAGAAGAGTAGCCTTTGACAAAGCACAAAGAGAGCCGCGGGTGGTGCGATCGCGGTTGTGGCGTGAGAGGTGAATGGACTTATGAGGGCGAAGCGAAAGCCACACCGGCGAGTAGCAGTCGACGGCAGCCGCGGCCGTTATCCCGGCGGAGCGCATGATGGTGCGTGCAAAGTGGGCGCTTCGCGCCAAATTGGGTGGTACCGCAGAAGATTTTTTCTCCTGTCCCATGGATATTCCATGGGACAGGATTTTTTTATGCACAGGAGGGTTTTTCATGAAACGGCTGGATTTTCGATGGTGAGGAATGTTGGCTTTCGATCCCTATCAAACGAAAAATAAAACTTGTAAGGAGTTATTATCATGAAAGAACAGAACATTCCCTATAAAATTTATCTTACCGAGGATGAAATGCCCCGGAATTGGTACAATGTGCGGGCGGATATGACCAACAAGCCCGCGCCGCTGCTGAATCCAGCGACGCTCAAGCCCATGACCGTGGACGAACTCAGCGGCGTTTTCTGCCGGGAGCTGGCGGAGCAGGAGTTGGACGACACCAACGCCTACATTCCCATTCCGGAAGAGATCCGCTCTTTCTATAAAATGTACCGGCCGTCGCCGCTGGTGCGGGCTTACTGCCTGGAGGAGAAGCTGGGGACGCCCGCCAAGATCTATTATAAATTTGAGGGCAACAACACCTCCGGTTCCCACAAGCTCAACTCCGCCATCGCCCAGGCATACTACGCCAAGAAGCAGGGCCTCAAGGGCGTTACCACCGAGACCGGCGCCGGACAGTGGGGCACCGCGCTGGCCATGGCCTGCGCCTATCTGGACCTGGACTGCCGGGTGTTCATGGTCAAGTGCTCCTATGAGCAAAAGCCCTTCCGCCGGGAGGTCATGCGGACCTACGGTGCCCATGTGACGCCGTCCCCCTCCGACACCACTGAGATCGGACGCAAGATCCGCGCGGAATTTCCCGATACCACCGGGTCGCTGGGCTGCGCCATCAGCGAGGCTGTGGAAGCGGCTGTCAGTCAGCCGGACTACCGCTATGTACTGGGCTCTGTACTCTCCCAGGTGCTGTTGCACCAGTCGGTGATCGGTCTTGAGACACAGACCGCGCTGAAAAAGTACGGCATCAAGCCGGATATCATTATCGGCTGCGCCGGCGGCGGCTCCAACCTGGGCGGGCTTGTCGGTCCCTTTGTGGGTGAAAAGCTGCGAGGCGAAGCGGATTACCGCATCATCGCCGTGGAGCCGGCCTCCTGTCCCAGTCTGACACGGGGCGTCTTCCGCTATGATTTCTGCGACACCGGCGAAATTTGTCCCATGGCCAAGATGTATACCCTGGGCAACGGCTTTATCCCCTCCGCCAACCACGCCGGCGGCCTGCGCTATCACGGCATGAGCTCCATCTTGTCCCAGCTGTACCACGAAGGACTGATGGAAGCGCGGTCCGTGGAGCAGTCGGCTGTATTCGAGGCGGCGGAGTACTTTGCCAAGTGCGAGGGCATCCTGCCAGCTCCCGAGAGCAGCCACGCCATTCGCGTCGCCATGGACGAGGCCATCCGCTGCCGGGAGACAGGGGAGGAAAAGACCATCGTCTTCGGCCTCACCGGCACCGGCTACTTTGACATGATGGCCTACGCCCAGTACAACGACGGTACCATGACAGACCATGTTCCCACCGATGCGGAGCTTCAAAAGGGCTTTGCCACCATTCCCTGCTTTCCAGGCAACGAGTAAACCACACAAAAAAGAGGGTACGCACCCGCGTACCCTCTTTTTTTACAAATAAGACCGAAGATCGGACACCAGCTGGTCTTCAATGGAGATCAGCGTCCGGCAAAGACCGCGGGCATGTTCATCCGCCGCGCTGTACTCGTTGAGATACTGGCTCAGCGACTTGATGCCCATGGAACAGCCATCTGTGATCAGACCGGCCACCGTGGCGTCACTGTCGTCCATGCCCATTTTCCAGCCTGTCTTCACCGCCGACATCCCCTTGGCCAGAGGGCTGGGATCCTTCTCCTCTTCACCGCTATTTCGCAGCAGCGAGTGGATTTCGCTGCCAATGCGTGTATGCTGCTGCCGGCTCTCCACCAGAAGCGATTTGAGCCGGGGACTTTCCACCCGGTCAATTACGTCGTCCAGGGATTTGACGGCCATTTTTGTACCGGCGTCGCACTCCTGGAGCAGATAGACGGTATCCTGTGCTGCCATAAAATTGTTGCCTCCCTTTCCCGTACCGCGGGTCGCACCGCTTTTAGTATGAGCTGCTGCCGCGGTCTCTATACACGGGCACGCTACTTTACGGACGGGTGGGAGATGAGCCGGCTTTTTTCTTGCCGCTCTTGGCCGCCCCCTGCAATTCCGGCACCGGCGGCACCTCGTTGCGGGGTTTGGTATGCGTCCAGTCCGGACGGGCCATGCCCTGCTTTGCCATCAGAACGCCTTGGGCTGCTCATCCAGCGACACGGTGGCGGCAGCCTCCCGCAGCGCGGAGAAAGAACCGATGGAGCCTTGCTCCTGCAAAGTGGTTTGGATCGACGGGGACAGCGAGTAAAAATATTCGTAAGCCGACGGATCACGGTTGAGAAGATCCGTCAAAGGACAGATATCCTGTTTCATTTGGGTCACTCCTTCCCAATTCTATCATGCGTGAAAACTGTCGTTTTATGCATAATGCCCTAAATTTTAAAAATATTTAAAATTTTTCCAAATTATTTTTAATATATCCCTTGACTTTTATGCAAAAAAGAAGTATATTGATTAAAATCGCTTAGGGCGAACTATATTAAAAGAGGTATTTTCATGTATCAAGACAAAACCATCGTTTGCAAAGACTGCGGTCAGGAATTCACCTTTACCGCTGGTGAACAGGAATTTTATGCTGAGCGTGGCTTCCAGAATGAGCCTCAGCGCTGCAAGGCTTGCCGCAATGCCCGCAAGGGTGGCGCTGGCCGTGAAGGTGGACGCCAGATGTACGACGCGGTGTGCGCCGAATGCGGGAAGCCCTGCAAGGTGCCCTTCCAGCCCCGCGATGATCGTCCTGTGTATTGCAGCGATTGTTTTAGCAAACGATAAAAGGTGAAAAAATCGTCTCTCGAAAGAGAGACGATTTTTTTATGCCCAAAAGAAAACGGATGAACCGACACCAACCCCGTATTCAGCGGCACCGAGCAGTACCAGACGGCAGGGGGCGGCGCAAGGGCAGCGCTTTTGAGGCCGAGGCTGTGAAAGCACAAGAAGCACAAAAAGAGGGCCGACGGCCCTCTTTTGGCTTTTTATAAGATTGCGGCGCTTTGGCGCCTGGTGGGGCGTAAAAGCGAAGCGCTTTTTACCGCAAAAAGATCCTCTGAAAAACGGTGCTCAGGCGCCTGCCGCCGTCTGCGGCGGGACAGCCTTGCGAGGCTCTTCAAAAATGCGGCTGCTTTCGATCAAAAGGATCCGGGCACCGGATTTGGAAGTGCCACAATGAGAAACCAACTCGTTGTCCAACACAGCGTCCAGCGGCTGCACATCCTCCAGACGCTCCACCGACAGGACCTCGTCCACCATAATACCGAGCTTTTCCTCCTCACAGCAAAGGACGATACACATTTTTTTCCAAGAAGAGGAAAATTCGTTAATCATCGCGTCAATGCCACCCAACACGCTGTTCATGGCGGGAATGCTGATGCGCTCAATGATCTCACGCTGCTTGTCCTTGTCACCTTGGCACGCCATGCAGTCCCTGGCGGACTGATGAATGATCTGATGGGGATTGTCAATCTTTTTCATGGCCATCATTACGGAATGATTGGACGAGGTATAATGGTCGTACCATTTGCCAAACGCGCATTTGTGATGGTCGGTGGCCAGCGTGAAGGGGGTATTTTCCTCCACGGAGCGCTTAAGCTGATCCACCCAGTGGATGTGATCCTGCTGCCGGTCATGCAGCATTTTCACAAATTCGGTCTGCTCCTGCTCCAGTGACGGCACATCCAGCATTTTACGCAGATCGATCATGGGCAGCAGATAACCCCGCACGGAGATCACGCCCCTCATGCAGTCGCGGGAGCGGGGGACAGGCGTTAGCTCCTCTTTCAACTCAAAAATGGAATCCACACAGTTGGCGTTGAACGCGTATGTCTGCTCTTTGACCTTAAACGTGACAAACAAATCGTCTGTTTTCTTTTCCAGTTCCATAGGGCACCTCCCGGTATCCACTGCTTCATGTGGAGCGCTTTGTGAATAAAAAGAAGGCTTCCCTCAGTGCGGCAGGTATTGCGCAAAGATGGAAAACCCCTTTTGGCCAAGCGGCGCCCCATTCATTTTTACTGATTTTACCACGGAACAGATGACTTGTAAACATTGAAAATGGTGATAAAAGGAAAAGGAAAACAAAAAAAGTGACTTATTGATTTTTTTGCCGGAGAGGCCTTTTTTTTTGATATAAACCGGCAGATATAAATAATAGGGAGATTATAAAACGGGGACGAGCACCAGATATGGTTTTTTTCGCCTGACAAACAAACGAATGCTCTTGAAAGGAAGGATCATAATGAACATCAAAAAGATAGAGCCCGTCACAAATTCCTATGGAAAATCCATGGACAATCCGGGGAAAAGAGACATGTCATTTGATACAACACCGAAAAAGAGCCGTGATGTGCTGGAAATTTCCAGCGAAGGACAAGACGCGGTAAACCGATCTGTGGGTCAGAAGGGGTATGAGCTTTCCAAAGTAATGAACATTCATCAAAAGAGAGCCAATGGGGAAGCCAGTGAAGAGGAAATCAAATATTACTGGCGGACCCGGGAAAATGACCCGGCGCTTGACATGCAGCTGTATGAACAGGACAAGGCCGAGGCGATGGAGTTTGTCAACAACGCACAGCGTATTTTGCGAAAGATGGGGTCCGGTCAGAAACTGACGAAGGAAGAGCGGGATATGGTCAAAAATGACCTCCGCTTGCAGAAGAAGATTGCAAAAAAGACCGAAAAACCACTGGCAGGCACTTGAAAAGCGGCAAATTTGGCGCTGAAGTATTTCAAAAGGGCTCTGTGACACAGCGCGGCGGCGGGACGTATGATGGGCGCCGGACGGGGAAAACTGTTGACGCGGCATTTTGCGCGTAGATAGAAAGGAGCGTTCCCCATGAAGAAAAAAGAAGATCTGAAAGAACGGAAGCAGACTCCCGATGTGGGACAGATGACGCATTTCTCGGCACCCAGGACCGATCCCCAGGGAAGCTGGACAGGCTGCCCGGCCGATCCCAGAGAAAAACCGGTGCAGGACGCGGACGACCTGTAACAAAAAGCCCTGTTTGCGCCAAAGGCGCAAACAGGGCTTTTTTGAAAAGGATGCAGAAGGCTGTGCCCGCGGGCTGTTCGCTTTTGTCAGACAGTTCCCACGCCGCAGCCAAAACGGACTGCGTCTTTTTTGCCGCCGCGGCGACAACCTCTGGGAGGAGGTTCCTGTGCAGCGGAAACTCAGCGCTGGTACTCGAACTCCAGGTTATACAGCGACACCGTGTCGCCGTCCTGAATACCCTGCGCCTCCAGCTGGTCAAAAAGGCCGGACTGGCGCAGCATCTTGTCAAAATACATCCGGCTTTCATAGTCGGAGAAATTGATGTTGGACATAAGCCGCTGGAGCCAGGGGCCTTCCACCAGCCAGGTGCGATCCTCCTGATGGATCTGCAAGGGTTCGGAGGTATCCACCTCCGGCGGACGGGCCACAAACTCCGGCGCGTACACACGCACCGGCGGCAGCGTGGCAAGCCTTTCAGCCACCTTCTGAATCAGTTCCCGCGTACCCGTGTGGGTGGCGGCAGAGAGCGTCAGAAAGGAATAGCCAAGCGCTTCCACGTGGCTTTGCAGCGCCTCCAGCAGGGCGGGATCCGTCAGGATATCCGTCTTATTGCCCACCACGATCTGGGGGCGCTCCGCCAAAGCGGGGCTGTACTGCTTGAGCTCGGCGTTAATGGCGTCAAAGTCCGCCACAGGATCGCGGCCTTCGCTGCCGGACACATCCACCACATGCACCAGAAGGCGGCAGCGATCGATATGACGGAGGAAATCGTGGCCGAGACCGGCGCCCTCCGAGGCGCCCTCAATGATGCCGGGAATGTCGGCCATCACAAAGGAAACGCCGTCATCCACATAAACCACGCCCAGATTGGGATAGAGCGTGGTGAAATGGTAATTGGCAATTTTCGGGTGAGCCTTGGTGACCACCGACAAAAGGGTGGACTTGCCCACGTTGGGGAAGCCCACCAGCCCTACGTCGGCCAGCAGCTTCAGCTCCAGGATCACATCGTGCGCTTCCCCCGGCAGACCTGCCTTGGCAAAGCGGGGCACCTGCCGTGTGGGCGTTGCAAAATGCTGGTTGCCCCAGCCGCCTTTGCCGCCGCGACAGAGGATAAACGACTCATCATCGGACATATCCTTGATGATCTCACCGGTCTCTGCGTCACGCACCAGCGTGCCCCGGGGCACACGGATGGTGAGAGACTGACCGTCCTTGCCGGACTTGCGGCAGCCCTGGCCGTCCACGCCGTTGCCGGCTACGTACTTGCGTTTATAGCGGAAATCCATCAGAGTGGACATATTGTCATCCACCTGCAAAATGATATGACCGCCGTTGCCGCCGTCGCCGCCGTCAGGCCCGCCGGCCGCCACATATTTTTCACGGTGGAAGGAAACCGAACCGCCGCCGCCGTTGCCTGCCCGGACGGTGATCCGGGCTTTATCCATAAAAGATGTCGCCATACACCACACCTCCTCTTTCTTTTTCAGTATCAGTATGTCTCATGTGCCTAAAAAAATCCCGAACCGCGGTGGTTCGGGATTTTTGGGTACTATTCTTATTCGGCGGGGTAAACAGAAACCTGCTTACGATCCTTGCCCAGACGCTCGAAACGAACCACACCGTCCGTTGTGGCAAACAGGGTATCATCGGAGCCGATGCCCACGTTCGTGCCGGGATGAATATGCGTACCACGCTGGCGAACCAAAATGTTGCCGGAGAGAACGAACTGGCCGTCCGCACGCTTGGGCCCGAGACGCTTGGACTCGGAATCACGGCCGTTCTTGGTGGAGCCCATACCTTTTTTATGAGCAAAAAACTGCAAACCAATGTTCAGCATTTGAAAGTACCATCCTTTCTATAAGATGATTGCGGAGGAACAGGAGGCTTACGCCTCCAAAACTTCAATATTTTCGGGATATTCGCCGTGAAGTTCGGTCAGATAAACCATCAGCCCGGTCAAAAGAGACTGACAGGCGGACTCCGCCGTGGGGGACAGACCGCCCGGCAAACGGAACGCGATCAGAGCTTCCTCTTCCCGCACCTTGACCGAGGCACACAGCCCCATCACTTCATTGACCGTGGCTTCCACCAAACGCACCGCGCTGGTGACTGCCGCACACACAATGTCTGACCCGGATTCCGCGTAGCCGCTGTGACCCCTGACATCAAAACCGGTAATACGGCTTCCTGCACTCAGGAATGTAACGGTCGTCATGGCTTAGAGAGTGATCTTGCCGATTTCCACCTTGGTGTACGGCTGACGATGACCCTGACGTTTGCGATAACCCTTCTTGGCGTTATACTTGAAGATACGGATCTTCTTGCCCTTGCCGTTTTTCACAACAGTGGCATCCACCTTCGCGCCCTCCACCACGGGAGAGCCGAATTTGGTGTTTTCGCCGTCTACGATGGCCAGAACCTGGTCGAACACCACGGTTTCACCAGCCTCCGCCTCCAGCTTTTCGATAAACAGCGTGTCGCCTTCAGAGACGTTGTACTGCTTACCACCGGTCACGATAATTGCCTGCATTTCTTTTGCACCTGCCTTTCCTTTATAACGGGCTCGCTGTCGGGGGCGGTCGGTTTTTTGCACCGACGCTTGTAACCCATTCAAAGCGGCTTATAAAGTATATCAGCAGGGACAAGAATTGTCAACCGGATTTGCCCTTTTTTTTACTTTTTTTCGGCGGGATAGGCCAGCTTTTCTTCTGTCCAGTGAGAAATGAGGTCCAAATAGAAGGCGCAGCACCGACGGGAGAGGGCTGTGTCCAGATTGACGTAATTGCCGCACTCTTTGGCGCTCTTTCCCGGCATGGCGCCGTCATACGATGCACCCGCGGCAAAGACCTGACGCAGCAGCAAAATGGCGTCGGCTTCCGACAGCTGACGGCGGTCGAAAAGAAAATAAAACCCTGTCTGGCATCCCATGGGCCCAAAGTAGATCACAGCGTTTTTGGCCGCCGAGTTTCGCAGGAGCGTGGCAATGATATGCTCCACTGAGTGCATTTCGGCGCTGCTCAAAAGGTCGCCGGTGTTGGGTTTTTTAAAGCGCAGATCAAACGTAGTCACATCACCGTCCCGACGGGAGAGATACAGACCCGGCACCAATACGTCGTGATCCACGGTAAAACTGGCAATACGTTCCATGTTACGCCTCCAAATGCGAAATAAACGCCATGGTCGCCCGGTTCAGATCCTTCATGGCGGCGGGGAAATTGAAGTAAAAGTCCTGATCCTTTTCAAACAGGCAGTCCGACACGGACTTGAGCGCCATAAACCTGACGCCGTTTCGCAGACATACCTGCGCCACCGCGCCGCCCTCCATCTCGCACAGCAGCGGGTGGAAGGTGTCCGCAATCCAATGGGAGCGGGCACAGTCACCGGCAAACCAGTCGCCTGTGGCCACAAGCCCCGTGCGATAGGGAAGAGCCGAGGCGTCCATGGCGGCCTTGGCCCGGGGCAGGTCGCTGGTGGGGAAGAGCACTTGCTTCACCGTGGAGACCAGACCGATGGGATCGCCCACCGCCGTGGTGTCCACATCGTGCTGCACAAATCCCTCGGCCAATACCAGCGTGCCGATGGGAACCGACTCAAAGCAGCCCGCCACGCCCACGCTGACGATCAGGTCGGGAGCGTACAGCGTACACATCAGCTGTGTGGCCATGGCAATATTCACCTTGCCCACACCGCCGGTGCAGGCGATCACATTTTCTGAAATCTGATAAAAGGAAACGCCTGCCACCGTTTGCAGCAGAGGGTGTGTCCCCGAAGCCAACAGGCTTTCTATCTCGCCGGGCATGGCGTACATTATTCCAATTTTCACCAATCATCCGCTCCTTTTTGCTCTCTATGACAGTTTTTTTTCTATTGTAACGGTTGTCAATGGAAAAAGCAAGAGCAGGAAACCGTTGCAATAAAAGGGTAAATAGGGTAAAATGTAAAAAAAGTACCCGGAGATATGATGTCATTTTGTAAACTTTTGTAATGAGATGAGGAAGAAATGCATGCGTGTGGCAGGTATGATATGTGAATATAATCCACTGCACTTGGGCCATACCTACCTGATGGAGCAGACACGGGGGCGTTTGGAAGCCGATACGGCGCTTGTGTGCTGCATGAGCGGCAACTTTGTCCAGCGCGGTGATTTTGCCGTGATGAACAAACACGCAAGAGCCGAAGTGGCTTTGCGCTGCGGCGCCGATCTGGTGCTGGAACTGCCGCTGCTCTGGGCCACCGCCTCGGCGGAGACCTTTGCCCGCGGCGGTGTGCAGCTGCTGTGCGACACAGGCGTTGTCACACACCTGGCGTTCGGCAGCGAATGCGGCAACATCGAAAGACTCTCCCGCGTGCGGGATACCCTCCTGGCACCGGACTTTCAAAACCTTTTACAAGAGAAGCTCTCTGAGGGCGTTTCCTATCCCGTGGCCCGGAAACGGGCGGCGGAGCAGAAGATGGGGCCGGCGGCCGCGCTTCTGGATGAACCGAACAACATTTTGGGGATCGAGTATCTCAAGGCCCTGCGCGTGGAAAACAGCACCATCGTGCCGCTGACGGTGTCACGCTATGGAACGGGACATGACGCGCCGGAGGCGTCCGTGACGGCATCTTCTTCCTACCTGCGGGAAATGCTCCGCCGGGGGACCGTTGACGGATCGTTTATGCCCCAGGCCGCACGGGAGATTTTGCGGCGGGAGATCCAGGCGGGCAGAGCTCCTGTTTTTTCCCTCAACTGCCAGCGGGCCATTCTGGCCCGGCTTCGCACCATGAGCGAGGAGGACTTTGCCTCCTTTGACACCGGCGGCGAGGGCCTCTATCACCGTTTTTATCAGATGTCCCGGCGGGCGGTGAGCCTGGAAGCACTTTTGGCCGAGATCAAAACAAAACGGTATCCCTACGCCGCCCTGCGGCGGATGCTGCTGCGGATCTATTTGCAGGCGGACGGACAGGAGATCCCGTCCCGGCCGCCCTATCTGCGCCTGCTGGGCGCCAACGCAAGAGGCCGGGAGCTGCTGCGGGAGATGAAAGAAAAGGCGAAACGACCGCTTTTGACCAAACCCACGGATGTGCGCCAGCTAAATGACGAGGCGCGGCGTATTTTTGACTGTGAAGCACGCGCCACAGACCTCTATACGCTGGCCTATCCGGATCTGCGCCAGAGCGCGGGTGGATCCGAATGGACCACCAATCCTATGATTATCGAGGAATGAACCATGAAAAAATTCGCATCACTGATTCTGGCAGCGATGATGCTGCTTGCTTTGACAGCCTGCGGCCAAAAACAGGCATCCTCTCAGGATACCGCGCCGCTGACACAGGAAAAGACCCAAACGGAAACGGCCGCCGCCGACAACGCCGGTGCCGCTGCCGCACCGGCTCAGGAGACACCCAAGCAGTACAGCTTTCAGGTTTCCTCCTATAAGGTCAAAGATGACCGGTACAGCGACGATAAAAGCGCCTTGCTGGCTTCCAGTGAATATGAGATCCCCAAGGTGACTCCGCTGCACGCCAACGGCACCCCCTTTGACATGACGGCCGAGGCCAATACCCCCGAGGCAGCAGCTGCCGCAGCCATCAATCAATACTTTGCCGACTGGCTTGCCAAAGAGCAGGAATGGTTTGAAGAAGTGGTGCAGATGGCCCGCAAGGATTACGCCGACAACGGCGCGCAGCCGTACAGCCTGTGGCAGAGCAGTTCTTACTACTATGCCGATACCATGGGGTTCAACTCCTGGCAGAATGACAAATTACTGTGCATTGTGATGGAGAGTTATAATTTTACCGGCGGTGTCCATGGATACAGCGGAAAGACAGCCGTAATTTTTGATCTCGCTACCGGAAAAGTCATGACTCCCGGCGAACTGGTTTCCGACTTCAGCGGCATGACTAACGCCGTGACACAGGAGATCTTGCGGCAGATCCAAAATGGTGATCTGGCAGCTCAATATGGAATGGACGCGTATTTTGACGACTACAAGGAAACCGTGAACGACTGGATGGAGCGGGCCGTTTCCTTTGATGACACCGGTATGAATGTGGTCTTCGCCGTCTATGACATTACACCCTATGCCCATGGCGAGCAGTCCTTCCACATTTCCTACGACATACTCTCACCGTATCTCAACGCCACCGGTCATGAGATGCTGGGTATCTGATACATACCATCTCCACGGGCAAAACAAAGCGCCGCAGCAAGAGCTGCGGCGCTTTTTATATGCGTATGTCACAAAGCAGCAATTATTTTCTGCCAGGTGTTCTGCGCCAGAAGAAACTGATGATGGTGGCGCTTCATATTTTTGACGTACTTCTCCAGCTCCGGCAAGATGGCATAAAAGCGGTCGTCGCCAAAATACGCCGCCATTTTTGGCACCGTCTGCGTCAAAGCGTCTTTCAGCTCCGCCATGCGCCGGGCATAAGACGAAGGATCTGTGAGATAGACCAGCAGAGGCTTGTAGCGTACCCAGCCAATGCAGGCGTTTAAGAAGCGGGTGTTCACCGAAGGCGCTCCTGCCGTGATGGCGGAGAGCTGAATAGGAAGAACACCGTCGAGCAGATGCTGGCAAATGGAAAAACCGTCGTGGAAGGTATAGCAGGGGATCCGCCGCACCACCCGGTCTTGCAGCATGGTGGACAAAAAGGTGTCCTCGCCCCGGGCACCGGGTGGATTAAAAAAGGGCAAAGACCGCTGGGGCTGCCGCAGGTTGATGCATAGATTGCCGCCGGATATAAACTTACAACCCCCAACCAGAGGCACATCCTCGGCTGTCGAGGAGATCAGCACCTCGGTGGAGGCGTAAGTGACGCCGCCGGAGGCCATCAGCTCTTTCACACTGTCCCAGCTGATAATGTCGTTGCTGATGGCTTCAATGAAGAGCCGGAAGTCCGCTTCGCTCAACGTATCATTGAAGGTCATCTGGGGAATGGGGGAGATGTAGCCGCAGTGCGGGCCGTTGGTATAGTCGGCCGATTCGATCTCCCTGAGATGGGACAAGAAGACCTGCTGGCCGCTCCAAAGACAGACCTGGTGATTGTTGGTCACTGCCATGGGATACTCGTCGTCGTCCAGAAACAGCAGAAAATCCATCTGATTTTCAATGGCCGCGTACAGCACCGCGTTGCGCTTGCCCGCGTATCCGGAGCCAAAAACGCTGCCAAGCTCCGCGGAGGTAAAGGCTCTGCTCTTTTCAAGACGCTCCATGCCTCGCAGCGCGTTTTTGGCGCCCACAAAGGTGATGCTCTCCAGCGCGTCCACGATTTCCTGGCTCAGATTGGTATAGTCGGTGGACTTGGTGTTGTGATACTCCACATCGTAGGCCACAAAAAGATGCAGACTGATCTTTATATCCCGTGGAACAACGAATTTTGAAGCGTTCCATGTGTTGAGATATGCTGCCAGGACCTTCCGGAAGTTGCGCCGGCCGGTGGCAAAACCAATTCCCAAACGGATCTCTTTCATCTGTGTGCCATCCTTTCTTTCCGCTGCAAAGGTTCATTTTGCCGTTCCATTTTACCCCTCTGCGGCACTTTTATGAAATAAACCTGTTTACATAATAGCAAAAATTTGAAGAAGTGTCAAATGACGGGCAAAGGACATGGAACAGAAAAAAAGGCGGCGCGGCCCTAAGGGGCTGCGCCGCCGGAAAAGGCTTGTGAGCGGGTGCTACTCTGTAAAATGTACGTGGGAGAAGATGTGGTCTTCGCAAAAACAGTGATAGCCGGCACATTTGCTGCAATAACGGAACTGGAGATCGGGATAGTCTGTATCCGTCCGACCGCAGACAGCGCATTTGTGGCGGTGCCCTTTTTGCTGCTGGTGTTCATTCACCGCTTGCTTGAACTGTACCGTCTGGCGGGCGTGCTGAAACTTTTTCCGCTGGGTAAAGAAGTGGAGCTCCGGGTAAATAAACACCGCGAAGTTCAGGAGCGCGAAGACGGGGAGGATCACCCCCACCAGGTTGCCGCGGATCGCCGCCGCCAGAATGCCCCACAGGAAAAAGCCGCCGTCCACGATGGCCAGCCATTTCATCTTAATGGGGATAATGAAAAACAGCAGCACCTGGGTGTCGGGGAACAGAAGAGCAAAGGCCAGGAACATGGACAGGTTGATATACGCCGTACCAGAGACGGTCAAACCGTGCTGGCCGGAGATAAGGCTGGCCAGAATGGTACCCACCACCGTCAGCAAAACGCCACCGAAATAATAGAGATTGAACTTGGCCGTGCCCCACTGGCGCTCCAGCGTGGAGCCGATCCAGTAATAGAAGTACAGCGCCACCAGCATCCAGAAAATGCCGCCGTAATCGGGTACAAAAATATAGGTGACAATCCGCCAGATCTCGCCGTGCAGCAGACCCGAGAGATTGAAATTGAGAAAAGCCAGCTTGGACATATCGTACCCGGTGAGCATATACAGCAGGTACACCGCCGCGTTGCCGATCACAATATACAGCATCAGATTGGGGATTCCAAACCGAGGATGACTGGCGCAGAAACGATCCACGGTTTCACAGATTTTTTTCAAAAGGACAGACCTCCCACGTGGATAAGTATTTTTGTATTGTAACCGATTTATGGAAAGAAGTCATGACTAAATTATAAACATTGCGGTTTTTCCCCCGCATGGTAAAAAAATGTCTCAATAACGAAAAAATGATGTTGACAAATGAAATTTAATCGGTTATATTGGCATTGCAAGAACCCCTAAAAGTGAATAACCTTATCAAGAGTGGTGGAGGGACCGGCCCGAGGAAACCACGGCAACCTGCTTTGCAAGGTGCCAAATCCGACGAGTTTGCTGGACATAGGAGTGATATCCCTGTGTTCGTCCTTCGACAGATGAGGAGCGATTTTTTTCGAGCACGATCCGTCGAAACAGCCGGAGCGTGTTTTTTTAATGCTCCGTCAAAGGTGGGGAAATTGCAGAACCATTTTATTTCTTATTGATGAAAAGGAGCACGATTATTATGGCAAGACATCTTTTTACTTCTGAATCGGTTACAGAAGGACATCCCGACAAAATGTGCGACCAGATCTCCGATGCGGTTCTGGACGCCATCATGAAAGAAGACCCCAACGGCCGCGTAGCCTGCGAGACCACCGCTTGCACCGGCATGATCCATGTGATGGGCGAGATCTCCACCTCCTGCTATGTGGACATCAACAAGGTGGCCCGTCAGGTCATCCGCGACATCGGCTACACCGCCGAAAGCGGCTTCGACCCCGAGACCTGCGCTGTGATCACTTCCATCGATGAGCAGTCCGGCGATATCGCCATGGGCGTGGATCGTAGCCTGGAAGCCAAGAACACCGGCCACACCGAGCTGGACAATGGCGCCGGCGACCAGGGCATGATGTTTGGCTACGCCTGTGACGAGACTCCCGAGCTGATGCCGCTGGCGATCTCGGTTGCACAGAAGATGGCCATGCGCCTGACCCAGGTCCGCAAGGAGAAGCTGGTGAACTATCTGCGTCCCGACGGAAAGACCCAGATCACCGTGGAATATGACGATGAGGGCAAGCCCTGCCGTGTGGACACCGTTGTGCTGTCTACCCAGCACAACCCCGATGTGCCTCTGGATCAGATCCGCAAGGATATGATCGAGTTGGTCATCAAGCCCACCATTCCCGCCGGCTTGATGGATGAGAAGACCAAGGTCTACGTCAATCCCACCGGCCGTTTTGTCATCGGCGGGCCTCAGGGCGACTCCGGGCTCACCGGCCGCAAGATCATTGTGGACACTTACGGCGGCAGCGCTCCCCACGGCGGCGGCGCTTTCTCCGGCAAGGATCCCACCAAGGTGGACCGTTCCGCGGCCTATGCGGCGCGCTATGTGGCAAAAAACGTGGTAGCTGCCGGCCTTGCCAAACGCTGCCAGGTGCAGTTGGCTTACGCCATCGGCGTGGCACGTCCAGTCTCTGTACTGGTGGAAACCTTCGGCACTGGCGTCGTATCCGATGACAAGCTGGAAGCGGCCGTAGAGAAGGTATTTGACCTGCGTCCCACTGCCATCATCCGCGACCTGGAGCTGCGTCAGCCCATCTATCAGAAGCTGGCGGCCTACGGCCACATGGGCCGGGAGGATCTGGGCGTCAAGTGGGAGCAGACCGACCGCTCCGCAGCACTGAAGGCGGCTCTCTGATAGACCGGGGATGGCGCCATACAACGCGCTGTGATACGCATTTTCCCCCTTGCACCGGCGCATAAAATCTGATATAGTAATAGAGCCGCCCGGACAACACCGGACGGCTCTATCCAAATGTAGCATATTTGATGGCGTGTGATGACGCGAGTTGATGGCGTGGGTGATTTTTGGGAGTGCCGTGCCGGTATCCGAGCCGAGTGAAACCGAAACGCCGGAAGCCCTTGGAACACGGGCGTTTGCGTGGTTTGACCGCCCATTGAATAGTACCCCGAAATTGCATTTGACCACAGCTTTGACCACAGACAGCAAAATTTTTAGAAACCGAAAAATTAAATATCCGGGTGTAGCGCAGTTGGTAGCGCGGGTGGTTTGGGAGTGCCGTGCCGCTATCCGAGCCTAGTGAAACCGAAACGCCGAAAGCGCTTGGAACACGGGCGATTACGGGGTTTGACCGTCCACTGAAAAGTACCCCGAAATTGCATTTGACCACAGCTTTGACCACAGACAGTGAAATTTTCAGAAACCGAAAAAGTAAATATCCGGGTGTAGCGCAGTTGGTAGCGCGCTTGGTTTGGGACCAAGAGGCCCAGAGTTCGAATCTCTGCACTCGGACCAAAAGTCCACTGAAATCGTTGATTTCAGTGGACTTTTTCTTTGTTTATAGCGGCGCAGGATTCGCATTTCAGCTGGCGATATTTCGCTACCTTGATAACGATCAACAGATTAGCCGCAAGCTTTTATGATATTACCTTGTCCATTGGCCGTTCACCACGCATGCTTCGATCTAAATGCTGTGTTGTGAAAAGCGCGTTGCATGGCTTAAATCTGAAAAGATCAAACGAGATTGTTCTGCGCCTGGAGAGAGCAGGCTGGAGTGCAACAGGCTCGGTTACAAACGTGGGGAGATCGGCTTGCAGGAGCTTTAAATTAGTGTAACGCTACATAGCAAAAGATTGGACCGGTCTAC
>Ga0183100_1000511_pt1 | contig 29881 bp, 33 predicted proteins | sample Biomet2_FD_127789 | JGI IMG/M metagenome (GOLD analysis project Ga0183100, IMG submission 127789) | Microbial communities from bioreactor (seeded with anoxic lake sediment) at LBNL, California, USA - Biofuel metagenome 2 | ecosystem: Engineered > Bioreactor > Anaerobic > Unclassified ...
TTATTTAAGAACTAATATAAAATAAATAATATTTTTTAATAATATGGATAAGCTAGTAGAGAAATCAACTTGTTATTGAGGAGGATATAATATGAGTAATAACGATTCTAATAATTCATTCAAGAAAAGTACATCTGATCCAGCATCACGAAATTATCCTAAAAAAATGAAAAATGAAGCAAATGAAAAAAGTCCTTATGGAGAGGATGAACCTTCTCCTCGTACTACGTTTAAATAGCTTATAGACTTTAATTTAGATTAATAGCAAAATAATTAACCACCTGCATAAGCGAGTGGTTAATTATTTCATAGTATTCAAATTTTATAATAATTTATTTTTCTTGTATTTCTTAGAATATGGAGTTTCATATTCATTTAACTCTTAACCATATTAGTTCCATTCTTTTTAAGAAAAATTTACTTAGAATCATTGTTTTCTAATAATATACTAAATTTTCTTAATCCATAAATCATCTTTTCTACTTCTTCCGGATCAGTATTTTTTATAGACTCAGATATGAAATCAGCCATAAATTCTTTTTTCATTTTGCATATATCATTATTTTTTTTAAATTCTTCAGAAATTGATAGATTTACAATTCTACGATTATATTTTGGAATCTCTCTTTTGACAACGCCTTGCTTTTCTAAACGGTCAACTATACCTGATACTGTACTTTTAGTCAAACCCATATGCTCGCTTAAAGCATGAAGAGTTATTGATGGCATCACATGTAAATGAAATATAACACTTAACTGTGGTGCCGTAAACCCATATTTCTTTGCACTTTTTTCAAATCTAGAACTTACAGATTTTTTAATACTTTTAAAGATTTCAATTATCTCATCTGCTTGTTTTTGAACTAATTCATCATTTGTGCTAGGTAAATCTTCTTGAAAATTCACTATATTCACCGTCCTAATTTAAGTTTTTAGTTTATCTTTTAGTTCTCATAAATAAAGTCAAAATCAAAGCTGCTGCTACTGCGACAACTGTTACTATAATAGCATATGCCATCCCATCTATAGTTGCTTGACCATGTATCATTTGTGTCAATCTAGATACTGCAGTGACTTTAGCTAAACTTTGCGACATACCTACATGCATATATGATTGCGTTAGTGTACTTAACATATCATTTGAAGCTTTATTATAAACATTTATTTGTTCTGCTAATTTAGCATAATTATAATTGCTTCTCCCTTGCATAAGTGTAGACATTATAGTTACACTAAGTGCAGCCGTAACTTGTCTTACAGTATTATTAAGAGCTGATGCCCTCGCAACTAATTCTTTTTTTACAGCATTCATTCCAACAGTACTAATTGGCATCATAGCAAGCCCTAATCCAATCCCTCTGATGCTAGTAATTAATATTATATATTCTTTACTTGAATTCATATTTATAGTATTTGCAAGTTCATAAGAAGTAATACCTAATATTATAAGTCCAGGTATTACAAGTGGTTTTGCACCAAATTTATCAAACAAGCTGCCACTTACAGGCATCAAAACTCCCATTACTAAGGCAGAAGGTAACATAATAAGACCAGCCTCAATAGGGGTATAACCTCTTACATTTTGTAAAAATATCGGTAATATATACGCTGACCCCATAAGTGCCAAGGTTAATACACTATTTATAACTAAACTTATACTAAAATCAAACAATTTAAGAACTCGTAAATCTAATAAAGGATTTGTATGTGTAAGCTCATTTACTACAAATAATATAAGACTTAAAATACCAAGAGTCATTAATACTGGATTCTCTACATTGCTCCAATCAATTGAAGAACCCTCCCCAAGTACATATAATACACTTATTAATCCTATTGCAATAGATAAAAATCCTATTATATCAAAGGACTTAGATGGTTTTTTGTCTGAATCTTTCAATAAAATCCCTGCTAATACTACACCTATTACCCCTATAGGAACATTAACATTAAAAATCATTCTCCAATCCATCTTTTCAATAATAAAGCCACCTAATGTTGGCCCTATTGCAGGCGCCGCCATAGCTGCTATTCCCCAGAATCCAAGAGCGAGTCCTATCTTTTCTTTAGGAAACAATCCATATATTATTGACATTCCTACTGGCATTATCATACCACCACCAATAGCTTGAAGTATACGGAATGCTATCATAGTTCCACCACTCCAAGCAAATCCACATAATAATGACCCTGCTGAAAACATACCTAAAGCAAAAATATATATTTTCTTAGATCCAAAAATATCTTGAAGATATCCTGTCAATGGTATAATAGCTCCCAGTGTTAATGAGTAAGCTGTTATTATCCACTTAGCATCATCTATTGGCATACCAAAAACAGCCATCATCTTAGGAAGAGCAATATTAACTATACTACTGTCTAGTATAGACATGAAGGTTCCGATTACAACTACGCCTAAAGCTAACCAGCTATTTAATAATCCATTCTTATTCTCTTCCATGTTATCCCTCCATTACTTAACATGGATCTTAACAACTGCATTGGTTCCCGGAAGAATTTTGCTGTCAAAATCATCTAGCTCAATTTTTACTGATATTCTTTGAACTACTTTTGTAAATGTACCACTCGTTGATGCTGGTAAAATTGATAAAGCTGAATTTGCAACTTCTCCTATAGATTTAATTTTCCCAGTAAATTTTTTTGAATCATATTGATCTATAGTAATCTCAACAGGTTGTCCAACTTTTATTTTTCCAACTTTTGTTTCTTCAATATCAGCAGTTATGTATAGCTTACTAGGATCTATTAAAGTAATTACGCTTTGACCTGTTGATAAAAGTTCACCAACTGTTCCTTGTTTTTTTATAACTACACCGTTAATAGGTGACCTCATCAATGACTGTTCAACACTCGCATCGGGAAGCCCATTCATATCTTGGCGACCTAATATTTCATTTTTAGTAACTGTATCCCCTTCTGATACATTAAGTTCTAATAATTTCCCTGTAATTTGTGGAGTTACACTAACTAAATCTGCACTAACTCTCGAATCGTCAGTTGAAACATAATATGCATTTTCGTACCAATAATAAGACACTATTCCACCTAATGCTACTACAATTGTAATTAAAATTCCAATAATTAATATTTTACGTTTTCCATTCATATTAAAATCATCTCTTTCCTTATTCCTTTAGTCCAATTTCTGCCAACATACCTGGTTTTAATTGTGAATTTGGATCTGATAAAGCTACTTTAACTAAAATATTTCTACTTTGAGAATTTAATTTAGTATTTATCACTAATATTTTTCCTTCAAATTCTGTATTTTCTACTTCAGCTACTTTAATAACCACATCTTGTCCTTCTTGAAGCTGACCTACAATATCTAATGGTGCATAAGCATTTACACATAAAGCATTTGTATTAGATATTGAAGCTAGGGTTATACCCGGCGAAGCCATTTCACCGACATTAATACTTTTAGCATTTACCACACCTGAAATTGGTGATGTGATGGTTCCATTATTTAATGCTGTTTGCACTGTTTTTAAGGCTGCCTCTGCTTGTTCAACTTGTGCCTTATAAACATCTATGGTAGTATCTGTCGCACCATTTTTAAGCATATTTAACTGTTCTTCAGCTGACTTTTTTTGTGCTTCAGCTACTGTAAGTTGTTGGTGTGCAGATTCTAGTTGCTGCTGTGTATTTGCACTTGCTTCAACTAAAGCTTTTATACGTTCATAATTTTTATTTGCAACATCATAACTTTCATTTGCACTATCTAATGCTGCTTGCGCCTGAGCAATTTGTTCCGGACGTGTGCTGTTCATAGCATTAGTTAAATTTGCATTTGCAGTATTTACTGCTGCTTGCGCTTGATCCACTTGTGCCTGCAAATCTTGTGTATCCAATTTGATAATAACATCTCCTGCATTAACCTTTGAACCAATGTCAACTAAAACTTCTGAAACTCTAGCTGAGATTTTTGAAGCTATATTTACTTGATCATTTGAATCAATTTTTCCTGCCATAATATAATTATTTTCAACTTGTTTTGTGGTATTTTCAGTAGTTTGAGAAATATTATTTAAATTTGAACTATTAGTTGAACCACAACCACTTAATGTCATTGCTATAACTAAGCAAACTAACATAGTTTTTTTCATATTAATCCTCCTTATTCGAATAATTTTCATACATATTGTTCGTATGCTAACAATATGTATTATACAACTATTTATTTTTATATTCAACAATATTATTCCAAATATTTAATTTTAAAATTTGTATTTTTTTAATCGAATAGCTTTAAGGCACTATCCCAAAGTTAACATTACTTCCTTGTCTGATACAAAATATACGTTGCATCTTTGACTCGTTATTTTCTTTCTAGTGCCTAACCCATTTTTAAAACTATAAAATTGGGTTTATAGTTGTTAACCATTTTTATATATTGCGTTGACAATTCTACAATATTGGTTTATCTTTTAAAATAGACGTAATAAAAAAGTATTATAGAAATATAACAAACTATATTTTTAGTCTATAGGAGAATTAAATTATGAACTATATAATAGAAAAACTTGCCAAAATAAAAGAAAAAGGATTGTATAGAGAACTTAGATACATTGAAACAGCCCAATCTCCCAAAGTTAAAATTGAAGGAAAAGATTTTATACTTTTAGGGTCAAACAATTATTTAGGTCTTTGTGATGATCACAGGTTAAAAAAAGCTGCTATTGATGCAATAAATAAGTATGGCGTTGGATCTGGCGGTTCTAGATTAACTACAGGAAGTTATGATCTACATAGAGAATTAGAAGAAAAAATCGCATCTTTTAAAGGTACTGAAGCAAGTTTAGTTTTCAATACAGGTTATATGGCTAATGTAGGTATTATTACAGCCATTTGTGATAAACATTGGGTGATTTTTTGTGATAGATTAAATCATGCTAGTATTATTGATGGTTGCCGTTTAAGTGGTGCAAAGCTTATAAGATACAAGCACTGTGATATGAATGATTTATTAGATAAGATAAATAAGTATAAGGGAAGTAATAATTTAATTGTAACAGATGGGGTATTTAGTATGGATGGGGATATTGCCCCTCTTCCGGATATTGTGAAAATTGCAAAGGAACATAATATTATGACAATGGTAGATGATGCTCATGCAGCTGGTATTTTAGGTAAAAATGGGTCAGGTACATCATCATATTTTGGCCTTGATAACAAAATTGATATTATGATGGGCACATTAAGCAAGGCTGTTGCTTCAGAAGGAGGTTATGCAGCTGGTAGCAAGAATTTAATTGATTATTTAAAAAACTGTGCAAGAAGCTTTATTTATTCTACTGCTTTATCACCAGCTACAATAGCTGTTTCTATAAAGGCATTAGAAATTATTGAAAATGATGCGGAAAGAAGAGTTAACTTATTAAAGATGTCTAACTGGTTTCAAAATGAACTTAAAGTGGCAGGATTTAATGTAATGGAAACAAAAACTCCTATCATTCCAATTATGATTGGATCATCAGATAAAGCTGTTGAATTTAACAAAAATTTATTGGAAGAAGGTATCTATGTACCCGCCATTCGTCCACCTACTGTTCCAGAAGGTACAAGTCGTTTAAGGGTTTCTTTAATGGCAACACATACAAAGCAAGATTTAGAGGAAGCATTGATAAAAATCAAATTAATAATTGGGAAAAATTTAAATATTATTAGATAGAAACTTAAAGTGTTAGAGAGAAGGAATAATATGAGTAAACCTCATTTGATTATGCTGCCTGGTTGGGGCATGAAAAATTTTGTTTGGAATAAAATTAATGAATTTCTATCAAAGGATTTTCAATTAATATTTATTGAATGGGATAATGTTCATTCATTGGATGAATTTAAAGAAAGAGTAACAAACGTTATAGAACAAAAACAAATATCTACTTTTTCCCTATTAGGATGGTCTCTAGGCTCTTTAGTCGCTCTGGATATTGCATCAGATAACTCGTGGAATATTAAACATCTAATTTTAATTGGAGCTACAAGTTCATTTATTCAGCATAAAGAAGATAGATATAATATAGGCTGGAATAAAAGAATTGTAGAAAGAATGAAGTTTCAGCTTTATAAAAAAACACAAGAAACATTATACAATTTCTATAACCTAATGTTTTCAAAAGAAGAAATACAAAAGAACTATGACAAAGAATTTTTGCAAATGGTAGAAGACAAGATTGAAAATAAATCAATAGATTCTTTATCATTGGCATTAGATTATTTAATACAAAAAGATTTAAGAAACAAGTTAATAGATATAAATGTACCTATATTAATTATTCATGGTAAAGAAGATAATATCTGTTCTTTAGACTCTAGTATGTATATAAAAAATGTGGTGAATAATTCTACTATAAAAATCATAAATGAGTGTGGACATATTCCATTTTTTACAAAAGCTAATGATTGTTATAATGCTATATCTAAATTTACAACAAAAAATATTTAATTAAGGACGGTATGTTATGATTGATAAACAACAAGTAAAGTTTCATTTTAGTAAAAATGCCTCAAATTATAATCAATATGCTCATGTACAAAAAAAAATGAAGGATATTTTAATAGAGTTCATGCTGCAAAACAATAAAGATACCTTTAAAGTGAAAAATATTTTAGAGATTGGCTGCGGAACAGGATACCTAACTCGTGCTTTAACTGAACTTTTTCCTTCGGCATATATAACTGCTGTTGATATTGCACCAGGAATGATTACTGAAATAAAGCGTAAATTTAAAAATAATTCTATAGATTTTATTTGTGGAGATATAGAAGAAATAAATCTTAATAATACTTATGATATCATCATTTCTAATGCCACATTTCAATGGTTTAATTATATGCCCATAACAATAAAAAAATTATATACTGCATTAAATCCAAATGGTATGCTTTGCTTTTCTACCTTTGGGAAATATACTTTTCGTGAATTAAATGAATGTTTTGAGAGAACAAAGCAAGTAATGTCCATAAAAGAATCTATATCTTCTGGACAACCTTTTTATAGTTTGAATGAGCTGTCTACATTATGTGAAGATACAGCAATAACTGAGATTAATGATGATGAAATTTTAGTGCATAGTAAAGAAATATTTGAATATGAGTATTTCAATAATTGTAAGGATTTTTTCTATTCTATTAAGAAAATTGGTGCTACCAATAGTAATAAAGACCGTAGACCTACTTCACCAGCTTTTATAAAAAAAGTAATTGATCTTTATAATGAAAAATTTAGAGAAAATAATAAAGTAAAGGCTACTTACCATTGCTTATTTTATAAAATGATAAAACTTTAGTTAAAAGATTGGCTTTTGAAACTAGGATATATAAAGTATTCATAGCTTTCATAGGAATTATTTTCTTCTAATTTATACTTTTCAAATAACACATATACTACACTCATTATGATGCAGAAAAAGAAATTGATTTAAACAGATATAAAGAAAAAATCCACGATAACACTTACATTTAAGTACTGTCGTGGATTTGCTTATGATCAATTTTTACGAAATTATTCTAAACAAGTAATTGCTTACACTTTATACAATCTTAAATTAAATTATCGTCTTTTAGTAAATTAAATAACGTTGGATTAAGATTAAATTGCTCAATTAAATTTTTAACTTCATATAAAGCCTTTTCTTTTTGATCCTTGGATATATTAGATTTTGATGCTCTAATTAATATATTTTTAGGAGAATGTGCTATATCTATAAATTCTAGAAGTTGAGTTTTATATCCTAAACTTTCTAAAAGATTTGCACGAACTGAATCTGTCATAAGGGCTGCAATTCTTTCTTGCACTATTCCATACCTTGTTAATATAGCTAATGATTCTGTTTTCATTTGTTGATTAAATTCATGTTGGCAACAAGGAACAGAGAAAATCATTTTAGTGTTCCACTTTATTGCATTATATAAAGCATAATCAGTAGCTGTATCACATGCATGTAATGTAATTACCATATCAACTTTATTATTATATTTAAATCCATTTATATCTCCAAGTTCAAAGTGTAAATTCTCATAATGATAACGCTTAGCGATATCATTACATTTTTTTATAACATCAGCTTTAAGATCTAGTCCTATCATTTTTACATTAATTTTTTTAATTTCTACAAAGTAATAGTATAGAACAAATGTTAAATATGACTTTCCACATCCAAAATCTAAAATAGTAAGATCCTTAAAATCATTCTTTTTAATTTCATCATCAATAATTTCAACAAACCTATTTATTTGCTTATACTTATCATATTTTGAATTAACTACTTTACCTTCTTTTGTAAAAATCCCCAAATCTATAAGAGGCTCAATAATCATACCTTCTTTTAGAATATAATTTTTTTCTTTATTATGATCTTTATTAACAAGCTTTACATTATCACTTTTTTTCTTGCTTAATAAAAATTTTCCTTTTTTAGATATTTTCAATTCAAAAGTAGTTGTATTTGACCAAGCTGAAATTTGTTTATAGCTTGAGGGTACATACTCTAGAACTTTTTCAACCAAAATATCGACATCAATATTTTCATGGAATACCTGTTTATCAGTATATTTTTCTATTTGATAATATTTTTTATTATTATTTTCTTTAAATATAAATATTATCTTATTATACTCAGCATTTTTATTAATTTTATTGCTAATAATCAATTTTATGATACCGTCTTTTATTATTTCATCAATTGCTTTCTTTAAATCTTCCACTTTTAACACACCTTTTTATATCTCGTGTAGACGTCGCTACACAGATTTATTTTAAATAATATCTTTCTCTAAGTCTATTCCTTTATTGAGTAAATCCTTAAAAATACTCCACTCTACAAATTTTCCACCCATACTTTCTAAATGCTTTGTATGCATTTGGCAATCTATAAATATGAAATCTTCATTATTTAGTTTTTCTGCGAGCTTTATTAATGCTACTTTAGATGCATTGCTTACTTTAGAAAACATACTTTCTCCAAAAAAGCATTTTCCTATTTTAACTCCGTATAATCCGCCAACTAATTCTTTATCAATATATGTTTCAACACTCATTGCATAGCCTTTATTAAATAGATTTATATATGCATTTTTCATATCATCACTAATCCAAGTTCCTTCATCATTAATTTCTCTCATGGATTTGCAATTACTTATTACTCCTTCAAAATCATTATTAAAGGTTACCTTGAAATATTTCTTATTAATAATTTTCTTCATTGATTTAGAAATTTTTACGTCTGTAGGTATTATTATAAATCTAGGTTTCGGACACCACCAAAGAATTGGTTCCCCCTCGTTATACCATGGAAATATACCATTACAATAAGCTACGATTAATCTTTCTAAAGATAAATCGCCCCCAATTGCCAAAAGTCCATCTTCTTCAGAAAACTCTGGTTTGGGAAAGATAATTTCTTTTGTCAATTTAAATATAGGCATTATTTTCACTTCCTTACACTCTAACTAAACTTAATCACTATTTTAACATAATTTATATCATCTTGTTATAAATTAATATATACAACCTACCTTCTACTCAAATCTATATATTTTAATTTAGGTAGCTTATCATAAACAATATCATATGCAAGGTTTATCCAACTTTCACACTTATTCAGAATGATTGAATCACTTGTTATTACGCAGCTTTTAGTTTCTAAAATAACATCTGCATTATTTACTAATTCTACTTTTACTTCATAAGAATACTTAGCTAATAACTCTAATATTCTCTGCTTTAATTTTCCTGTATTTGATACAGGTGAATCCAAATAAAAATTCACTTCACCTATTTTCATTTCCTCCAATTTTTCACCAATTAAGTGTATTGCAATATCTGTCTTATCAATAAGTTTATATGTTCCTCTAAGTCCTGCCAAATCTCTTATAGTACCATCCATACACTTAAGAACTGTAGATTCAGACAATGCAACCTCTAATGTAATAATAAGATTTAATCCATCAATATAAACTCTTTTTCCTTCAAAATCGCTTTTGAGTAGCTTACTCTTGCGTTTTTTAATATCCTCTGATGGTGAAGTTGATCTTAAAATTGCTAATCTTTGTCTTTCAGATAATAAATAGTGATTACCTACAAATGTTGATACGCTCTTTATTGGATATCCTCTTTCTATAAGTATAAATATATCAGATTGTGCTCTTTTTATTAATTCTAAATTTTCATCACTAAATTCTTTTGCATCTGTGGATACATATCCCCTTTTTACTTCCTTACTCATAATTCACCTCAAACTATCTCTGTTAAAGCCTGTAATAGCTTCTTAATATAAATTGTTATAAAAGATAATTTACTTAATTATTCACCATATTTTTTACTATATTTTACCTGTACTTTTATATTGGGATGCTTTTTACAAAACTGGCTAATTACAAAATAACAACTTGGACATGGTTCCCATTTACTATACAAAATAAGATTTCCTTCATTATTCAATACTTTTGCTTCTATTTGTTTATGTATTTCTTCAAATATCTTCTTTTCACTATCGTTAACTCTGTCATATCCTATACCTAATTTACCTAATTTATTAACTTTACTACTTGTAAAAATTGCCGCGTCTTGTGGTGGTGCGGTGCAATAATTTGTTATATTATTACTGCCACTTATTGCTTTAAACTCCTTATTATCATATATTGCCACTGCTATGTTTATAGTATCCTGTAATGCTTTGCTTTGATCTATTTTAAATGTTGTTTTTTCTTTTTCGTAAGCTTTCATATATTTATTCATATTCTTTATTAAACGTTGCATTCTTGGTATGTTATTGCTTAAATATTCATGATACTCTACAGTACCCTTCTTTGCTTTAATATATTCATAATTTATTTTTTTAGGTATTTCTATAGATATTGTTTTAGTTTTAGTTTGGGCATTATATGTTTCTTTTACGCCTTCTTCTCTAATAAGAACCATTTTTTTCAGTAATTCAATATCCTTTGCATAAATATAGTCCTTATCTAAATCTTTTTCTAAATTATCCAATTTTGCTTTCTCTTCTTCACTTATTATTCTAGATATATCGCTTTTTATTTCTTCTATGGCATTTATGATATCTTCAACATTATCTTGAGTGCTCATCTCTCGTTCATATTCTATTCTATCTATATTTAATTTTTTTACTCTACTTATTTTTTCACATAGTTTATTATGTTCATTTTCAAATAATATCATTTTTTCTATATAGTCTATAAAATCCCTAATATCATTTGATCTATAAGTAATCTCAGTATCATTAATGCAACTATATAACCTCTCTGTTACACTATTATCTATTTCAAAAATCTTCGTGATTTGCTCTTTAAATTTTTCTTCATCAAATTTATTTATCTTATATCCTTCTCTTTTTAATGCATCCTTAAAGTCATTTAAATTATTAATTTTTATTCGTTCTTTTTTTCTCTTCTTTAATGGAATATTTCTTTGTGTCATATTCACCTCTTATCTTTGGAGTCCATATTAAAAAAATTAAATCAATTAAAATTTTATTATCTCAAAACAAAAAATCAGGAAGGTGCTAGCACCTTCCCGATAAAAATACTAAATAGTTTTGTTCCTTATAAAAATAGTCAATTTTATAAATAACTATTAAGATCTATTTGTTCTTTGAACACATCTAATCCTATTCTATCTATGTAATCTCCTAATCTTTCTCTATTAGTTGCATTTTCATCATATATTTGAATAACTTTTTCTGTTAAATTATATATATTTTCTTCTGATACACAAAGTGCTATTCTATCTGCTATTCTTGGCTTGGCTCCACCTTTTCCGCCAACATAAAACATCCATCCTTTTCCACCGCCTATTAATCCTATATCCTTAAATGCACTATCTGCACAACTATGAGGACAACCACTTACACCTATTTTAAATTTATTAGGTAATTTCTTTCCATGATATAAACTATCCAATTTTGATCCAACTGCTACTGAATCTTGAAGGCCTCTTTTACAAAAAGTAGTTCCTGGACATACTTTTATACTTCTTACACATAAACCTACTGCTGCACCGGGATCCATATCTAGATCCTGCCAAACATTATCTAAATCTTCTTCTTTTAATCCAACTATTGCAATTCTTTGAGCTCCTGTAACTTTAATAGCTGCTGCATTATATTTTTCAGCTACATCTGCAAGATTTCTTAAAATATCTGGTGTTACAATTCCAGCAGTTAAATGTGGCGCAATCGCATATGTCTCTTTATCCCTTTGTAATATTGCTCCTTTTTCTAATAAATCAGTTTTCATCGTATAACCTCCTAAGTTTAATTTTTAAATATAGATTATTCAATACTATTAATAATCTATATCAATTTAATTTTATCATATTTATATTCCTAACTCTACCAAAACCATGATTATAAAATCATTAATTATTTAATTTCTTAGCCTCAGCTACCAACTTATATAAAGTGTTCATAGCATCCATAGGATTTAAGCTTAATATATCAACTTCACTTATTTCTTTAAGAAATGCTTCCTTTTCTATAAAAGCAAAGTCTAACTGCATATTATTAGAAACGTCTTTATTCTTATGTTTCTTATCTGTATTTTCTTCTTTACTCTCAACTTTATTTGAAGGTTCATTTACATATTCACTCTTACTTTCAGAAATTGTTTCAGTAACCGCAACTTCATCAGTAGATGTATTAATATCTACAACCACTTCGCTTTCTTTAATTTCACTGTTTGTTACCTTATGTATATCAAAGCTATTTTCTCCTTCTATGCCGAGTAGTATTTCTCTAGCTCTAGTTATTACCTCTTCTGGAAGACCTGCAAGTTTCGCAACTTCTATACCATAAGATTCGTCTGCACCGCCTTCAACTATTTTTCTTAAAAAGATAACGCTATCTTTCATTTTCTTAACTGCTACAGAATAATTCTTAACTCCAGGTAAGATTCCCTCAAGCTTTACTAATTCATGATAGTGAGTTGCAAACAATGTTTTGCATCTTAAAGTTTCATTTCCTGTTATATATTCAATAACTGACCAAGCTATTGAAAGACCATCATAAGTTGAAGTCCCTCTTCCTACTTCGTCTAATAACACTAAGCTCTTAGATGTTGCATTTTTAAGTATGTTAGATACTTCCCACATTTCAACCATGAATGTTGATTTACCACCTGCTAAATCATCAGAAGCTCCAATTCTAGTAAATATCTTATCACATATTGAAATATTAGCTGAAGAGGCTGGTACAAATGACCCTACTTGAGCCATTAATGTAATAAGTGCTACCTGTCTCATATATGTAGATTTACCGGCCATATTAGGTCCTGTTATTAGTAATAACTCTTTATCAGTTTGATTTAACTTACTATTATTAGAAACAAACTCTCCACGTCCTATTACCTTTTCAACAACTGGATGTCTTCCATCAACTATTTCAATTAAACCCTCTTCATTGATTTCTGGTTTAACATAATCATTTTCAAGAGCTACTAAAGCTAATGTAGATATACCATCTAAATTTGAAATTATTTTAGCACTTTTCTTAAGTCTAGCAATTTCTTTTTCTATAGTATCTCTCACTTCATTAAATAAAGCATATTCTAAATTAATAAGTTTTTCCTCTGAACCTAAGATTTTATCTTCCATTACCTTAAGTTCTTCTGTTATATATCTTTCAGCATTAGCTAAAGTTTGTTTTCTTACATATCTTCCTTCTGGAATAGAGTTATAATTTGATTTTGTAATTTCAATGTAATATCCAAAAACCTTATTATAGCCAACCTTTAAAGATTTAATTCCAGTAAATTCTCTTTCACGATTTTCTAGAGCTGCAATCCATTCCTTTCCATGAAGTTTAGATTGTCTTAATTCATCGACCTCTTCATTATAACCATCCTTTATTATGTTTCCTTCTTTTATACTTAAAGATGGCTCTTCTTTAATTGAGGCATCTAGTAATCGTCTTACATCATCTAATTCATCTAAATTTTCATAGTATTCTTTTAAAAGATCAGAATTTGCATATTTTAATAACTCTTTAATTGCTGGAATTTTATCTAATGAAGCTTTAAGGGATAACATATCCTTTGCATTTACATTTTTATTAGAAATTTTACCTACAATTCTTTCTATGTCATAGATTTCTTTTAAAGAAGTTCTTAAATCTTCATTAAAGCTTATAGAATTAAATGCTTCATTAACTCCACTTAACCTTTTTTCTATTTCTGATTTAATAATTAAAGGTTCTTCTATCCATTTTCTTAAGGTTCTTCCTCCCATAGATGTAGCACTTTTATCAAGTACCCATAAAAGAGACCCCTTTTTGTTCTTTTCTCTTATACTTTCTGTAAGTTCTAAATTTCTTCTTGAATTCCCATCTATGGTCATATAATTTATGATTTCATATTGTTCTAATAAATTTATATTAGTTAAACTCATCATTTGAGTTTCATATATGTACTTAAGTAATACAGAGCTAGCAAGTTCTCTTTCTTTAGTTAATCCTGCAACTTCCATATCTGAAAATTGCTCTACAAGCTCTTCTTTTGTAACAAAAAATTCATTAAAGTTCTTCTTAGATATAAATGCAGAGGTTACTCCTTTTATATCATCTATAAGAGCTTCACTTAGATTTTGATCTATAAGGATTTCTTTAGGTGAAACCTTTGAAATTTCATCTAATAAACTTATTTTTATATTATTAAAAGAAGTTGTTTTAAATTCACCAGTACTTATATCTGAAATTGCTATACCTATTTTTTCATCATTTTCATATATAGCCATTAAATAAGTATTGTCATTTTCAAGGGCACTATTGTTATCTACAAAAGTTCCAGGCGTAATTATCTTTACCACACCTCTTTTAACAATTCCCTTAGCTTCTTTTGGATCTTCAAGCTGTTCACAAATTGCAACTTTATATCCTTTATTAACAAGTCTTGGTACATAAGCTGCTGCTGCATGATGTGGGATTCCACACATAGGAGCTCTTTCTTCAAGTCCACAGCTTTTCCCTGTGAGTACTAATTCAAGCTCTCTAGATACAGTAAGTGCATCATGAAAAAACATCTCATAAAAATCGCCTAATCTATAAAATAGAATACAATCACTGTATTCTTCCTTAGTCTTCATGTATTCAACCATCATTGGCGTTAAAGCCATAATAAACTTCCTCCTTTAAATTTTGTAACATTATTTTACCATAGAGGGGATAACTAATCAAAAGTAACAATTATGATAAATTTTTTCTATAGCTGGATTATCATTTCTAAGTCACGATCTATGATTAACCTTAAAATGTAACTTAGATTTAATTCATTTTTAATATTAATTAACTATAATATATATTAAAGGCGGTGATAAAAATGAAAAATTTAAATATTTGTATTGATATTGACGGTACTATATCAGATCCTTATTATTGGTTAAGTTATGCCAATAAATATTTCAATTCCAATATCCATGAAAGCCAAGTTACATTCTATAACATTGCTAAAGTGCTTAATGTTGAAGAAAGTGATTATCTAGAATTCTATGAAAAATTTAAGATTGAAATTCATACTAAACAAATTTTGAGAGATGATGTTAAAGATATATTGGATAAGTTATATAAGCTTAATAACATCTATTTTGTAACTGCAAGAGATAAATCTTTAGAACTGGTAACTTTTCTATATTTACTAAATAATGAAATTCCCTTTGATGAAGTTTTTGTTTTAGGCACTCATAATAAAGTTCCTAAGGCAACAGATCTAAATTGCGATATTTTTATAGAAGATAGTTATGACAATGCTATCGATCTATCAAATAGTGGATTTAAGGTTATATTGATAGACACAAACTATAATAGATTACCACTGAATGATAATATTATTAGAGCATATAGCTGGAATGAAATATTTCAAATTATAACTGAACTTTCTAAAGAAAAACAAGCAATTTAATATATTCTTCTTTTAAGTTACTGTTCTATCCCAATCCTCTCACAAAATTATAATGACTATAACAAAGTAAATTACTTCTTCTCTTTAAAATTCAGCTAGACAAAATTATTAGTTATAATAAATTTTGCAAATTCAAATTGATACATATCATCTATATCTATAGATGATATTTTATCCATTATATATGGATAACTTTTTTCTCTATAAAAACTCTTATATTTAAAAAAATAATTCGTTTTGCAAATATAAATAGCTCCATTTATTCTATACTCTTTATTCATATCTTGTCTTCTTATTTTCTTACTATCATCAAAAAGAAAATCTAGTCGTGCGTTTGAATCTAAAACTATATTTATATTTGATGAATGATCTACTTCACATATACTTACTATTGAATTCCCATTATTACTTAATAGTTTATTTACACTTTCTAATATATGATTTTCATTTCTAAGTGGTGATGTAGGTTGTAATAATACAATATAATCATATGAATTTCCTGCTTTTTTCATTTCATTTAACACATGAAAAATAACATCCTTACTTGATGCTATATCTGTAGACAGTTCTTTAGGTCTTAAAAATGGAACTGAAACCCCATAACTTTCTGCTATTTGAGCATACTTCTTAGAATCAGTAGATACAATTATATTATCAAAGATTTTAGATTTTATACATGCATCTATAGTATAAGCTATAAGTGGTTTGTTGTTTATTTCTTTTATATTTTTGTCAGTTATACCCTTTGATCCACTTCTTGCAGGTATTATAGCTAAAAAACTTTTATTCATATACACTGTTTATCCCCCTAAAACACTACATAATTTACAAATTAAAGTATAAACTTATATATACTAAACTTATCCTTTCACATCTATATCATAAAATTTCTTTTTTATATTTATTTTACCGTTTATAAGATATTCCTTTAAAATTGTAATAATATTTTCTGACACAGAAAATTCTTCACTTATACTTTTATTTTTTTCAGATTGGTTAAATAATTCTTTTGATAATGATTTCTTTATGGCTTTAACTATTTCATCTTTAACTGGACTACAATTTATTATTGATTCAGCTTGAATACGTCCTTTTTGTCTGTCTCCAATATTTATTGTTGTTTTTTTTAAGATAGGTGCTTCAATTATTCCACTTGATGAATTACCAATTACAACATCGCAATACTTCATTGCACTTAAATACCTTACTTGTCCTAGTGAAGTAAATGCTACACATTTCTTAGGATTCTTCAAAACATATTTATCTATCATCTTATTTATAATTCTTCCATTTGTATCTGAATTAGCTTTTGTAAATATTATTTTAAAATCATTAAATTCATCTAATGCTTCTAAAAGGTTTTTGAATTGTTCTCCTGAATTATTATTTTCAAGTGTAGTTGAATGAAAAGTCACTAATACCATTTTTTTATCAAATTTTACTCCTAAATCTTTTTCTAAATCATTCTTTTTTATATAGTCTAAAGTTTTAATTGCTTCTTTTCCTAAAGCTCCAATATTAAACACTCGTGCAGGATCTTCTCCTAGCTGTATTACTCTCTTTCTATAGCTTTCATTGCTGGTGAAATGTAGATAACTCATTTTTGTTATAGAATGTCTTATTGCTTCATCAATAGCACCTTCTGTGGTTTCTCCACCATGTATATGAGCTATAGGTATTCTTGCAATCATTGCTGCCGCTACTGCAGCAAATATTTCATATCTATCTCCTAAAACTATTAATATATCTGGATTTATCCTTTGAAATACTTCTGAAAAACTAATCATAGCAAGTCCCATTGATTTAGAAATTCCAACTTCAGTATCTGAACTTAAAAGTGTTTCTACTTTTTCTGTTATTTTGAATCCATCGTTAATTATTTCATTATATGTAAGCCCAAATTCTGGAGACAAATGCATGCCTGTTACAAGTAACTGTAATTTTAAATCAATATCATCACTAACTCTTCTTATTAAAATCTTAAGTAATCCATATTCTGATCTTGTACCTGTAATCATACATACTTTTTTCATAATTCTATCATCTCATCTTCATTAAAATCCTTGTAAGCTATTTTCCCAACAACCTCTTCCCATTTCATTGGTGATAATCCCTCTCCAGGTCTCTTACATGTTAAATTCTCTTCTGTAAATTTCTCACCTTTTTTTATAAATCTGTTAGCAACAATACTTTTTCTTACAACATTCAAATTTTTAATTTCTGATTTTGAAGGACTCTTTATTCCATCTCCCATTGCCTTTTCAATATTTCTTATTGCTTTTACCATTTCTTTAAGTTGACTTGGTTCTAGGCTTGTTTTATGATCTGGCCCCTCCATATTTTTATCTAATGTAAAATGTTTTTCTATTACCTTTGCGCCCATGGCTACAGCTGCAATTGGAACTTCAATTACTGTTGTATGATCTGAATATCCAATTTTAACATTTAATTTTTCTTTTATTGTATTCATTGCATTTAAATTTACATCCTTAATAGGTGTAGGATATTCTGTATTGCAGTGTAATACTGTTATATCATTAGTTCCGTTTTCTTTTAAAATCATTATTGCCTCTTCAATTTCCTCTAAGTAACTCATTCCTGTAGATAAAATAACTTTCTTCTTTAGCGTTCCAATTTTCTTCAAATAAGGATAATTAGTTATTTCTCCAGATGGTATTTTAAATATTTTCATATCTAATTTTTCTAAAAACTCTATACTTTCTAAATCAAATGGAGTTGATAAAAACATTATTGATTTAGAATCACAATATTTTTTCAATTCACCAAACTCTGTAAATGATAATTCTAATCTTTTTATCATATCTAACTGACTTTCTTCTGAGTCTGTTAATTCAAGTTGATAGCTAGCCTTTTTAGCATTTCGTGTTATTACTTTAGTACTTATAAAAGTTTGAAATTTAACAGCATCTACTTTAGCTTCAGCAGCTACATCAATTAATTTTTTAGCTAAGTCTATGCTTCCATTATGATTAACTCCAGCTTCTGCTATTATAAACACTTTATCCATATCTATTTTTCCTTTCCAATATTCTCAATAAACTTACATATTATTATATTTAGCAATTTTAATAAATCTATTTGTACAATCCGATTCATAAACATTTATGTATATCTCCAAGTTATATTTTGTGTTGAAACTTAGTTATAATAGCGATTTTGCATAAATGTTTATTCCGTTGTAAAATTATATACTTTTTCAAATAGTTAATCTTTCTATCATATTTTTCATTTCTTTAAATTCGCCCATGTCTAACCAATCATTATCAGTTACAGGATATATTCCTACTTTCTCGCCATTTGATAAACATTCACTTATTAAATCTGTCATATCGAAATATACATCTTTAGAAATATACTTTAATACATCTGCTTCTAACAAATACATACCTGTATTAACCAAAAATTCACAATTGGGTTTTTCATTTATTGAACTTATTTCTCCATTCTCATTTAAACTGAAAACTCCATATGGAATTACATAATTTTTTAAAGCTGTAATTACTGTTATCTTATTATTATGATTTTTATGATATTCTAAAATTTTAGAATAATTAGCATCAACTAATATATCACAATTACTTACAAAAAAAGTATTTACTATGCTATTATTTAATAAACTCAAACTTCCAGCAGTCCCAAGAGGTTTTTCTTCTTCTAGAAATGATATATTATATGATAGCTCTTGATTAAAATATGCTTTTATTATTTCTTTTTTATCATTAATAGTAATGTAAAAATTATTAAATTCAAACTCTAAAAACTTATTTATTATTCTTTCTACTATTGGTATGTCTCCAATTGGAATGAGTGCTTTGGGAATAATCTTGGTATATGGATGCAATCTTGTACCTTTTCCACCTGCCATTATAATTACTGGTATATTCTTAGTATTAGAATACTTAAATTTATTATCATATAAATCATTCCAAAATATTATATCTACAACTTCATTATATTCATTTACTAATGGTATAGATTCAATACGATATTTTTTCATCATTTCATTTGCTTTAACTTTATTTTCTTCATCCAAATATATGGGTTTTATATTCATTATCTTATTTACTGAATATGACAAATCTCCACTTTTTAAAATCCATCTTCTTATATCACCATCTGTAACTACACCAATTAATTTGTTATTTTCTACTACAATAAGAATTCTTTTTGCAGTTTTATCTAACTTTTCAATTGCTTGTCTTATCGATGTATCTCTATTTATAAAAAGAGTTTGAATATCCATAAGAACACTCCTTAAATTTCTTATACTTTCTCTAGTATGTTTATGATATATTCTATGCTTTCTCTTTTTAAATTGGTACTACATGGTATATTTAATATTTTATTGTAATATTTAATCGCTTTTTCTATTTTATATGATTGATTATTTAGATATGGCTTTTGGGTGTGTATTAATTTCCAAATAGGTCTTGTTTGAATTTTATTTTGTGATAAATATTTCAATAATTCATCTCTGTTTAACTTGAACTTATTTATACATAATGAATAAAACCAATGATTATTTCTTGCTTTATTATTATATTCTAGAAGTGTTAAGCCATTTATATTGTTAATTTTTGATTTATATAATTCGTAATTTCTAATTTTTATTTCAATAAATTCTTCCAATTTTTCAAGTTGTGCTACTCCGAGTGCTGCTTGTAAATTAGTCATTCTATAGTTATATCCTATATCATCATGTACATAATATAATTCATCATCCTTAGCTTGAGTTGATAAATAGTTAGCCTTTTTTATATCTTCAGATGACTGTCCAACTAAGATTCCACCACCGCCAGTTGTTATTATTTTGTTTCCATTAAATGAATACGCTCCAAAATCACCTATTGTACCTGCAAACTTTTTATTGTATTTTCCATCAGTATAATAAGTTCCTAACGCTTCAGTAGCATCCTCTATTAATTTTATATTATATTTATCCGTTAATGCTTTTATCTTTTTAACATTAGCCATATTTCCAAATACATGAACCACTACTAATGCTTTAATATATCTATTAGTAGTTTTATTTTTTAATCCACTATTAGTCAATATACATTCATTTTTTAAAAATTCTTCAAGCTTATCACAATCCATATTTAAACTATCATCACAATCCATAAATATAGGTTCTCCACCTAAATATTTAATTGGATTAACTGCTGCTATAAATGTAAGAGTTGGAACTATAACCTCACTATTAATAGTAACGCCTGATAACCTCAATGCTAAATGAATTGCTGCTGTACCACTTTGACAGGCAACAACATTATCTATATTTAAATATTTTTTCATATCATCTTCAAATTTGCTTACATAACTGCCTGCTGTTGAAATCCACTCGCTTCTTATAGCGTCTGTCACATATTTTTCTTCGTTTCCATTCAAATTTGGTACAGATAATGGTATTATAATTCCCTTCTCCATAAAGTTATGCCTCCCTTGCTGGATTACCATAAACCTTAGTCCCATCCTTGACATTTTTAACAATAACAGATCCAGCTCCTACAATTACATCATTTCCTACATTAATATTTTGAATAATTGTAGAATTGGTTCCTATATGTGTTCTTTTTCCAATGTAAACTCCTCCACTTAATGTTGCCCCAGGTGCTAAATGAACAAATTCATTTATTTTGCAATCGTGTTCAACTATAGCACCAGAATTTATAATACATTGTTTTTTTATTACAGCATTTGTATTAATAATTGCTCCTTTTCCTACAAATACACCTTCCTCAATCATTGCACTAGATGATACTATAGCTGTTTTATCAATTATTATTGGAAAACTATATCCTATATCTTTTAATAAATTATAAAGCTTTATTCTAATACTAGGATTGCCAATAGAACCAACTGCAATAAATGCATTTTTAATACCATATTTATATAATGAATTAAGATTTTCATCAGAACCTACTATATCTATATCTGATCCAAGGCATTCCTTATGTTTTTTATCAATAATCCCTACAATCTCAAACTGCTTTAAACCATTTATAGAATCAATAATACTTTTGCAATGGCCACCACCACCTACTAATATTATTTTTCCCATAATTATCCTCCTTGTTATTTATTAGCTCAACATATTTATAACTTAATTTACATGATTATATTTAATAAAATTATATAAATCATTTTATTTACTTAAAATAATAATATATAACTTAGATAATTTCATATTTATTCTAAAAATTTTTGTTAAAGATTATATATTTCTGTTTTATATTTTTCTAAATTTTTCTTTATCTTAAACCACTCAATAGTTTCTTTAATACCTTCTTCAAAAGTAAATTTTTGAGACCAATTAGTCAAACTTTTAAGCTTTTCATTTGACCCTAATAATCTATTTACTTCACTTTTTTCAGGTCTAATTCTTTCTTCTTCACATATAATTTTGGCATTTGGATTTATTTGTCTTATAAGTTCCTCTGCAAGATTTTTTATAGATATTTCTCTTTGAGTGGCTATGTTTATTTCTCCCCCTATTGTTTTATCACTTTTGGCAATTTCAATAAAACCATTTACAGTATCTGTTACATAATTAAAATCCCTTGTTGGCGTTAATGACCCTAATTTTATCTCTTCTATTCCTGATAGCAATTGAGTTATTATTGTTGGTATTATAGCTCTTGCCGACTGTCTTGGACCATAGGTATTAAAAGGTCTCACTATTGTTATAGGTAAAGAAAAACTTCTATAAAAAGCTTCTGCTAATTTATCTGCTCCTATTTTAGTAGCGGAATATGGTGATTGTCCTTGATATGGATGATCTTCGGTTATAGGAACAAACTTTGCACTACCATAAACTTCCGAAGTAGAAGTTATCATAATTCTTTTTGTATTTAATTCCTTAGCAGCTTGCAATATATTTAATGTACCTTTTATATTAGTGTCTACATAAGAATCTGGTGAATAATAACTAAAAGGAATTGCTATTAGTGCAGCAAGATGATAAACAGCATCTATATTTTTCATAGATTCTCTTACTCCATTAGGATCTCTTATATCTCCACTAAATATTTCTATTTCCTTTAATATATCTTGTGATAATGTATCTAACCATCCCCATGAATTAAATGAATTGTAATGTACAAAAGCTTTAACATCATATCCTGAATTTAAAAGATTTTCTACCAGATGGCTACCTATAAATCCATCCGCTCCTGTCACTAAAACTTTCTTCACAAATTGCCTCCTATATTATTAATTTATAACAAATAACCTAATATTAGTCTAAGTGTATACTACAACTTACGTCACTTCTGTCAGTGCCTGTATTATCAAAGACCTTTATTTTGTAATAATACCTTGTATTGCGAATTAGAAAAGCAAATTCTCCATTAAAATTTGTAGTTGTATATCCACAACACTTTTTATGAAATTTTACTGGAAATTTATAATACTTACAAGGAACGAATGCTACTAAAAATATTATTGCATTTTTAACAGGACTTCCATTTTCATAGCATACAGTTCCATGTATGGCTACTCTTTTAAAATAATATCTATAGTTATCATTGTTCATTTTAGCACTCCTTCCACTTTTTATATTTTATTTTTAATCAGTGGTTCATACATATCTAACTTGTAGTTAACATTATAGATTTTTTTTAGATTTATAGCATATTCACCATAAATATTAGTAATCACATATCCAACTTCATTTATTTTAGGAGGAATATAATTGTAATATATGCTTTTAACAACAATAACTGCCCCTTGAACTGGTCTGTGTTTTGAATCTAAAACTCTCCCTTTAATTAATATATATTTTTCTTTTTCTATTACTATCTTTTTATACAATAAGTTGCATAGTCTTAATTCTTGTGGAGTTATTATGATTTCTGCATATGATTTCAAAAATTCACCTCCAATTTACAAGAACACTGAAAAAGTGCTATTTTATTAAAAACGACTTTTTCAGTATCATCTCAATTAATTAAATATTTAAAGGAGAATATATTGCAAATTCATAAACCATATACGGTAAAATTTCCATCGCAAATAAATATTCTCCTTTGTTGTTAGTATATGAATATCCTAATATCTCTTTAGTATTACTTTTAGAGTTAATTTGTATTACTTCTATTGCTGCACCAATACTAGGTTTTTTTTTAGAATTATATACAATTCCTTTGATTATAACAGTTCTATTTAATTTTAGAATTATATTTAAATCATATTTTGCTCCACAACTTAAATTATTTGTTTTTATTAATATAGATGTTTTTTTGCACACATTCATATTATCTTTATTCTTCAGCTTTATTTTTATCAGAATTTTCTGTAAATATAGTTACTCTTATTTCATCACCTTTAGCGGTATCTTCTGCTGATATTGTATGACCCTTTATTTCTTGTCCATTAATCACGATTTTATTTATTGGTACTTCTTTGTAAGTTTTGCCATCTATTATTTTTCCCATTGTAATTCCTCCCTAAATTTTAATAAAATTCTGCTAATGTTTCTAATAATAAGGATTTAACTTCTTCAAGAAAATTTTTCATCTTCTCAAAATAAGCTAAAAAGCATTTACTTTGATATCTTAAATTTGAAGTTAAAGAGTCATAATTTTTAGCTGACATATTAAAAATTTCTTCTTTTACATTAAATAAAAATTTATTAAAATATCCACCTAAATAAAATCTTTTTGGTGATGATTCAAAGCTATTTACTATTTCAATAACATATAAAAATTTTTGAAATTCTTCATCATTTTCATCTATATCTATTAAAGATTTATCAGTTTCTTCTAATAATAAATCTTTACATAATTTTTCTCCCTGATTTGCTTTAGCAATGTATTCTTCTACATAATCCAATACATCGTGAGATATAGCCTCTGCATCTATTTCAATCGGCTTATCTACAACATAATTTTTTTTCCTATTTTCACTATTATATATTTTAAATACATTTGACAATTCTTTATGAGGTGCACCTTTAATATCTGCTCCATAAGATGCATTTATAAACTCTACATTATTAACTTTACTATGAAAATTTATATACTCTTCCATTTTTAATCTAAAATGATTGAGTGTCACATTTGTTCTTATTTTCTCACCAAATATATTTTCTACACTTAAGCTAGCCTGATAATTATTTATTTTGTCACTATCAAATATAGCAGAGTCTGAATGATGTTTATCATATGTGAATGCTAAATCTTGTCCTACTAATATTATTGGCGAACACCCCATAATATTTGCGATATCTATACATGTATGAGCTACAGAACCTCCTGAATAGGCTGCTCTAATATCATTTAATTCTTCTATTGTCTTTGATAATAATGCTGATAAATATATTTTTTCTCCCTTATAATCCCTTACTAAATATCTATTGCTATATTCATAAAATGCTAATGGCACATCTTCCTCTAAATAATCTTTCATCATATCATAATTAGCATCTATAGGATCTATTGACACAACCATATCTGGTTTTATTCCATTTTTTATAATTGCCTTTAATGTTCTACTTCCTGCTATTATAAAATATTTCTTTAATTCATCCTTATGCTTCACCATTTCAGCTAAATTTTTATCTAAGGAAGGTCCTGCTGATACTATTATTGCAGGAATATCTTTATTTATTTTTTCATATGCATTAAGTGGTGTGGAATTTTTTAATGCTTTTAAATTACCTATTAAATTCTTAATAAATATTTCTTTAAATCTGTTTGCAACACTTATAGACGAACTTGCAGTGTAATAAGTACAATCTAAATTTTCTATAAATGTCTCATATTCTTCTTTATATACTTGTGCATAATTTCCAAAAGCATGAACATATAAATTATTAAAATTGCTACTATTTATTACACTATACAGTGTCTCTCTTATATTGGCTTTATCATAAAGAACTAATTTTACATTATTATTGTGTATCTTATTTTTATTTTCATTAAAAACTTCCTCATTTGGTTCAAAAACTAACACTTTATTTTTTTTACATAGTATACTATATAGCTCATCTAAATATTCACCTGTATCAATGCCAAAAAGAATAATTAATGAATCAAATTTAATATCGCTTACATTATTTAATAAACTTTGAATATCATTTTTATAGTTCTCTTTATCTGCTAAATAGTAATTAAATTTTTCTTTTTCTATATTATAAACGTGATAACCATCTAAAGTTTTAAACTTTTGCATATTTTCCCCTTATCTCATATCTTGAAATTTTTTCTTTAATATCATAATGTTAAACCAAAAATTATTTTCTACATTTATTTTTAATATATAGTGAAGCCATCATAAAATAATTAAAAAATTATTTTATGACAGGCATATTCATAAAATGTTACTAAGCACCTAAGAACTTAATCCATAATCCTCTTCCAGCTTCACAAGTTACACCATATCTACCTGTTGCATCTGTAAAAGTAGTATGAGTTGCTGGTCCGGTTGTTGGACTAGCAGTTAACCAAACTTGAACAGCACCACTTTGCATAGCAGTTCCAGCTGGAGCTACAGCAGTTCCCTTTAATAAAAACATTCCCCATGTTTGAGTGCTAATTGAATTAGTTATAGCTACACCTGAAGTTGCTGCTCCTGATGCAATTATCATGCCCTTTGGTTTATAATTATGAGTCGCCATATTATTATCTCCTTTTTTTAAAAATTCCATTATACTTATAGAATATTAAAAGTTTGTCGAAATTGTTACAGATTATATATTTTATTTTTTTCTTACTGTCACTACTAAAGTTGTTATATTTTCTGTCAAACTACTTGATATAAATGTGGTATCTGCAATACTGCCACTTATTGATAATTCAATTGAAAATTGTTGACGTGTACTTACACCTGGATCTAATATAGTTGTTATACTATAATCATTGTCTATTGCTTGACCTGATAGAGTACTATATGATCCCATCGTCTCAGATTCTGGTTTATAAACCGGCATAATATCACCTTCTTTAGCATTTGTATTTTAAATATTTGATTTGATTTGATATTCTCTTTCAAATACCTATGCGGGAGAATATGCAGTTAGTTTATAAGAATAGCCTTTTCCCCATAAAAGTGGCACTCCATAAGAACCATTCTCTAATGTGAAAGTCACTCCTATATTTTTTTCTAGTGGTGGATTTACATTACTATTTATCTGAAAAATATCAATAGCAGCACCTGATAATGGTTCTCTTAGTGGGCTATAAACTATTCCTTTCAGGAACATATATTTATCATTTGGCAAAATAGTATTTATAGTTACTATTTTTTCTCTAATTAATTCATTTCCAGACATTATTTTTTTCACTACAGCACACATAAAAATCCTCCTTTATTAAAATTTATGCTGAAATTACTTTTTTTCCACTCAAAAGGTTAGATTATTGTATTTAAAAAAGAGTGTTGTCCAGCACCCTACTATTAATAGTTTGCATTAAGACAGCACCCAAAGTTTTTAATCAGTTATTATACTACTGGAGCACCCATATCTAATGATACAAGCGTTTCTTCGCACTTTTTATAATCTATGGCATAATAAATATTAAATGTTATTGCTCCAAACTCATCAACAGTAACGCTATTATTAGCAGGAACTGTTGATACTATAGGCATTGCACCAACTGCAGCGCATAAATCTGGTAAATCAATACCTTCTGCTGAAGTACTGCCATCAACATGTGCTAAATACTCAGTTCCATTTGCAGTATATAATACAGTTGCAAAATATTCAAAGCTTACTTTTTTGTTATCAATATCAGGTACAACTCCATATATACTTACACTAAGTGTACCAGGAATTATTGCGTATGGACTACTACCCTGAGCTGCTGTAATTAAATTTACAGTATTAGTAATTGGAGTAGCATCTGATACTTTTTTTATAATCGCATTTGATATAGGCATAATAATATCCCCCTCTTTAGTATCTTGTAATAATTATACTTATATTATAAATTATGATAATTATTCTTTTTTGTTACATTTTAATATAATATTAAATATTTTCAGTCAAAATTTTTACTTAGATCCTTATTATTTCATATTTCATATTTTATAAAATTACTTTTCATAAATTATACGCCAAAAATTATCGTTAAGTTTTTACTATTATACATTACTTTGTATATATTCTTGTAAGTACTTCCTCACATTTTTTATAATTTATACTATAAGAAATTTGAAAATCTATAGCGTGAATAGTTTCGAAATACTCAGTTGCAACTTTTGTTATTATTGTAGGGATTTCATTATTTATCTTACATAATCCTGGCAGATAAGTAATTAATGTATCAATAACATATGCAAAACGTTCAATCCCATCATTATCCCTATATAAAGTAGATGCAAAACAATCAAAAGTCAACTGGTTATTTGGATACTCTACCGTAACTCCGCTTATAATTACCGTTGGATTATATAAATTTATATCTATCTTTGAATGTGCTTTTGCTACAGCAAAACTTTTATGAATAGTTAATGTATCAGTATTAACATCTGATACTTGATTAAGTATGACTTGTTGATAAGGCATAACACTCACCCTTTTTTTATTTTTATTAAATTATTTTATATATTATATAATAGTTATTTTTTTATTCTAGAAAATGATGCTACACCTGTTTCATCACTAGCATTTACTATTTTGTTTGCAGTGAAATAAATATCTATATTAGCCATAAATCGTCCTGGATTGCCATGTATTATAGGTGATGTATAACTGCTTGTTGGTATTACATTATCTAATGTTAATTTAACATCAAATTTTTCATTTAAAATTACTTTCGGCCAACATACTTCATAAATAAATGTCATATTTGAAATGCCAATATTACTAAGAGGGATAACATTAGTGGTGGGTATAACTAAGCTAGACATGTCTGCTGTAGCCGTAAAACTACTTTCACCTATCACCCCCTCAGCATTTATTTTTAAATTGCTTACTTGAAATTCTCTACTTCTTTCTACTACCCTTAACCTTATTAAGTCTGATTCAACTTCATTATCAAAAGGCGTTAGCGCAAACTCAATTGTTCCTTTTAATTCATTGAATAAATATATGGGAGCAGCTTTTATTAAGCTAACATTGTATAATGATGTAGGAGTTAAATTATATGTTTTTTTATTTATAACAAGTTCAGTGTTTTGTGCTATGGTAGTCAGCAATCCTATATAATCATAACTTATTTCTAGTTTTTTTATTACAATTGGTTGTCCTATAACATAGTCCGGATTATCATAGTCCACATCAAAATTAACATTACTCAAAGTCCCTATGTCATCTTTTTGAATACATATACAATCACATATTCCATCTGAAGAAATACATAAACACTCTGTATTATCTATATTAAGACATTCTATTGGTGTTCCAGTATGCTTTTTATTTTTTACATTACTATTAACGTTTATATTGTTTATATTAAAGCCTTTATAATTTTCTAGATTTATTGAATCTATTGTTTTAATTAAAGTTTCTTTAACTTCGTTCAAATCATTACTATCCTCCCACTTTAAAAATCTTCTGAAATTACTTATATGATTCTATTTCTTTTACTTTAGTTTATGAACTATATTTATATATGTTTCCACTTCACAATCTTGTGATTATGCATAAAATTAGTTCTATATAAATATTATTAATAGGAGAAATATTGTAGGAGTTATTTTATGCCTTTTACACGAAAATTTCACACATTAATTCAAAAGACTAATCAAAATATTATAATGAAAAATTCAGATAATAGTATTGAAATGCAAAATTTCAATAGTAATTTTAATCTAATATCATCAAAAAAAATAATCGACGGTGAATATTCCTTTGTAGATACTTGGTTTGATATTAATGAAGATGACACTATCTATGGTTTGATAAATGCAGAAAGAAATAGCCTTATGCATTTATATATCAATGATAAGACTATTATAAAAAATAAATTATTAACATATAATAATG
>Ga0183100_1000512_pt1 | contig 29862 bp, 25 predicted proteins | sample Biomet2_FD_127789 | JGI IMG/M metagenome (GOLD analysis project Ga0183100, IMG submission 127789) | Microbial communities from bioreactor (seeded with anoxic lake sediment) at LBNL, California, USA - Biofuel metagenome 2 | ecosystem: Engineered > Bioreactor > Anaerobic > Unclassified ...
CCCCCCCCGTCCATGGCCGTCGCCGCCCCGGGGAGGGCGAACGCCATGCTCATCCTTCCTGGGAACATCCGACCAGGGAGAACGATCTTCGCGGCCTCCCTGGCCGCGGAGCGCAGGCGGGAGGATACCTGGAACTTGTGGGCATCGCGCAGCATATGTCCGAGCGGCTCGACGACCGGCACCCCCCTGCCGATGGGGTGGCGGGCAGCGATGGACTCGTCGATGGCCGCCTTCGATGCCAGCGCGCTCTCCCATATCCCTCGGCCCTTGGCCAGGTTGGATGCCAGGTATGAGGAGAGGATGCAGCCGCCGCCATGGCCCCGCATCTCCACCCTAGGGCCGCTCATGAGGAGGAACTTCCCCTCGTGATACAGGGTATCGGTGCAGGCCTCGGTCTTCATGTGCCCGCCCTTGAGGAGCACCGCCTCCGCGCCCATTCCACAAAGGTCCCGGCAGGCCTGCCGGACGGCCGCCTCGTCCTCGATCCTGTAGCCGACCAAGGCCTCGGCCTCCGGCACGTTGGGGGTGAGGATCGTGGCCAGCGGTACAATCTGCTCCCTTATCGCCCCGACCAGGTCTTCACGGTTCAGGGCATCGCCGACCCCGGCCACGAGCACGGGGTCGACCACCAGGGGGATGTTCTCGCCTGAGAGCCTGGCGGCGACCGCCGAGGCGATCCCCGCGGAGTAGAGCATCCCGGTCTTGGCTGCGGAGACGTGCACGTCCTCTAGGACGGCATCGAGCTGGGCCACCACCTCGTGGGGAGGCAAAGGGAACACCCCCGCCACCCGGGTGGTGTTCTGGGCCGTGATCGCGGTGACCGCCACCGCTGCATGGATCCCCTGAGAGGCCATGGCCTTGATGTCCGCCTCGACCCCTGCTCCTCCCACCGAATCGGAGCCAGCGACGGTCAGTGCTACGAGCATGCACTGGAAAACCACTTGCTCGATATATACTCGTGCTTCGGCGTCACGCGAACACCTCCGGCGGGAAGGGCGGCTCATCGATAAATTATAAATATCCACCTCCCTTTCAAAAGGGATTGATGAAGGCGACCAGCGGGCATTTCATCTTCAGCGATGACTTCCAGTACAGCGAGCTTGCGGAACCTTTCCCGGAGATCCTCAAGACCTTCCTGGAGGAAACCGATCAAATGCCAGATGATGATGACGTCCTGCAGATGTTCATCTTCCTCAACCAGCAGGCATTGCTCAAGAACGAGAAGCCAGAGGGCTACAATCGCAAGGGCCGCATGCGGCTGGTCTTTCCGCTGGGCAGCCGCCAGTTCTACATCAAGTCCAACGTCGCCGGGAGCGAGGTCGTCAGGCTGAGCGAGAAGGTCAGCAAGATGCTCACCAAGGCCGGGGTCAAGCACACCCTGCAGTGGAACGCATTAGGCTCCAAGGACCAGTATTGATCGGACGGTCCGGAGCGCTTCTCCCTTTGGCCCATTCCCATATCACGTCATGATTGCACCACGGCGCGGGAGCCCTGAGGTCCTGCGGAGAGCGGGCATCGGGCCCACGACCCGGAGCGCTCAGGCGATCAGGGAGCTGAACGCCTTCTCAATTCTTGATCTCTCCCGGTCAATGAACTCGTTCTGCCGGCGGAGGACGGACATCGCTTGGCTCAGCTGCATGGGGGTGACCTCGGGGGACGTCCCCCCGATCGAGGTCCGGCGGGCCACGCACCTCTCCACCGGGAGGATGGTGAACACGTCCTTGTCGATGAGCCCGCAGAAGCCCTTGAGCTCGTAGACGCTCAGCTCCTCGAGCCGCTTCTTGTTGTCGATGGCGTAGCGCACGATGGCCCCCACGATCTCGTGGGCCCGGCGGAACGGCAGCCCCTTCATCGCCAGGTAGTCCGCGAGATCGGTAGCGTTAAGGTAGCCGTCCCTGCACGCGGACAGCATCCTGTCCTTGTTGAGCCTCACGGTCGCCACCATGGCCGCGGTCATCCTCAGGCAGGGGACCAGGCGGTCGTAGGTGGCGAAGACGGCGGGCTTATCCTCCTGGAGATCACGATTGTACGCCGTGGGCAGCCCCTTCATCGTCGTCAGTATGTTCACGAGGTCTCCCACCGCCGCCCCGGTCCGGCCCCTGGTCAGCTCGGCCACGTCCGGGTTCTTCTTCTGGGGCATGATGCTGCTGCCGGTGGAATAGGCATCGGCCATCTCCAGGAACCCGAACTCCGACGAGGACCAGTAGACCAGCTCCTCGCACAACGAGGAAAGGTGCACCGAGGTCAAGGCCGCAGCGAACAGGTATTCGGCAATGAAATCGCGGTCCGACACCCCGTCGATGGAGTTGGGGCAGGGGGCGTCGAAGCCCAGCAGGTTGGATGTAAGCATGCGGTCGATCTTGTAGGTGGTGCCGGCCAACGCGGCGGAGCCGAGGGGGCACATGTTGAGCCGCTTGTAGGAGTCCATCAGCCTCTCGGAGTCCCGCTGGAGGCGGAAGAAGTGGGCCATGAGCCAATGGCCGACCGTCACCGGCTGCGCGTTCTGGAGGTGGGTGAAGCCAGGCAGGATGATCTCCAGGCTCTCGCTGGCCCGCTCCATGATGGCTTTCTGGAGCGCACCGATCGCCTCCATCGTGTCCAGGGTAGCATCGCGCATGAACATCCGGAGGTCGGTGACCACCTGGTCGTTCCTGCTGCGGGCAGTATGAAGCCTGGCCCCGGCGTCGCCTATCCTCTCGGTCAGAAGGAACTCGATGTTGGAGTGGATGTCCTCCAGGCTCTCCTGCACCGGCAGGGTCCCGTCATCGATCTGCTCCAGGATGGACCGCAGCCCCTTCTGGATCCCTTCGCCGTCCTGGGAGGAGATGATCCCCTGGCGGGACAGCATCCGGGAGTGGGCCAAAGAGCCCAGCACGTCGTACCTGGCCAGGCGCCTGTCGACGGCCAGGGAAGAGGTGAAGGTCAGTGTGCTCTCCGCCGCTCCCTCGCTGAACCGCCCGGACCACAGCGTCTTCCGTTCCCCGCTCGTCAGAAACCCTCCTCAGCGCTCATCGTCGTCACTTCCAGAACCGTGGTCGGATAAAAAAAAGGATGGGTGGAAATGGTTTGGCCGAGATTGTTCACTGCACCTTCTTGCGCTGGGCCCTCTTGGTCGCGACCTTGGCCGGGCCCTGCTCCACGACCTTCATCTTGGCCTTGTGGGCGGCGGCCACCGTCCGCAGGGGGAGGCCCCACACGTAGATGAAGCCCTTGGCGGAGGTGTGGTCGAACTCGTCGCCCTTGGCGTAGGTGGCGAGCCCCTCGTTGTAGAGCGAGTACGGCGATTCCCGACCCACGACGTCCACGTTCCCCTTGTACAGCTTCACCGTGACCATGCCCGTCACGTACTTCTGGGTGCTCTCCACGAAGCCGTCCAGGGCGTCCCGGAGGGGGGAGAACCACAGGCCGTCGTAGGCCAGCTCGGAGAAGCGCTGCTCGATCCCCTTCTTGTACGACAGCACGTCCCTGGTGAGGACCATGCCCTCGAGGGCCTGGTGCGCCTTGATCAGGGTGATGGCCGCCGGACACTCGTAGGTCTCCCTGGACTTGATGCCCACCAGGCGGTCCTCCACGTGGTCGATGCGGCCGACCCCGTTCTCTCCCGCCAGCTTGTTCAGCTTCATGATCAGCTCGACCGGCGGGAGCTTGCGTCCGTCGATGGAGATAGGGACCCCCTTCTCGAAGGCGATGTCCACGTAGACCGGCTTGTCCGGCGCCTTCAGCGGGGACACGGTCCACTCGTGGGAATCTTCAGGCGGCTCCTTGGAGGCATCCTCGATGACCCCGCACTCGCAGCTGCGGCCCCACAGGTTCTCGTCGGTGGAGTACGGGCAGGCCTTCTTCACCGGGATGGGGATGCCGTTCTTCTTGGCGTAGTCGATCTCCTCCTCACGGGTCATGACCCACTCCCGCATGGGAGCGATGATGCCGATCTCCGGGGCAAGGGCTCCGATGCTAACATCGAAACGCACCTGGTCGTTGCCCTTGGCGGTGCAGCCGTGAGCGATGAAGTCCGCCCCCTCCTTGCGGGCCACGTCGACGAGGATCTTGGCGATGAGGGGCCGGGCGATGGCGGTGGACAGTGGATAGGTACCCTGGTAAAGGGCGTTGGCCTTCAGCGATGGCCAGACATATCCCTCGGTGAACTCCTCGCGGGCATCGACGGCGTAGGCGGCCACCGCACCGATGGTCTTGGCCCTGTCGATGTTCTTCTTCATGTCCCCCGGCTGCCCGACGTCGATGGATACGGCCACGACATCAAGGTTGTAGTTATCCTGCAGCCAGCGGATGGCCACCGAGGTGTCCAGACCACCGGAGTATGCGAGCACGACCTTCTTCCTGCCAGGCTTAGGGACAGTGTCCTTCTTCTTGCTGGATACCATTACTATCAGGCTGTCCACCAGGCCCTGATTATTTAGGATTGATGAGCGAACTCCGACAAACGTCCCCCCTCTAGTCTCTCCCCGGACACTCGGGAAAAGCTGATGGCCAGATAGTCCCTTCTGTTACAGCTGAGTCCACGATTGTCGCATTTGGGTCATCATCCTTAATATTAGCACCTTTTTATCAACGACCCTATAGAATTTCGAGGAACCCTGGATGATCAAGGCAGCCATAATTGGAGGCTCCGGCTACACCGGCAGCGAACTGGCGCGTATTCTGAGCCGCCATCCCGAGATCGGCCTGGTGGCCATGACCTCGAGGCAGAACGCCGGGACCCCCGTGGCCAAGGTCCTGCCCTCCCTGAACGGCTTCACCGACCTAGTGTTCGAGGCCCAGCTCAGTGACGACGCCGACGTTGATCTGGCTTTCCTAGCTACTCCCCACGGGGCGTCCATGGGGATCGCCCCCGACCTGCTGTCCAGGGGCATAAAGGTCATCGACCTGAGCGGCGATTACCGCTTGCGGGACCCCGCGCTCTACGAGAAGTGGTACGGGCACCCTCACAAGGACCTCGAGGGGCTCTCCCGCGCCGTCTACGGCATGTCCGAGCTGCTCCGCGACGACATCGCCCGGGCCGACCTCGTGGCCAACCCGGGGTGCTACCCTACGTGTTCGGTACTGTCGCTGGCGCCGCTCATGGCAACGGGTTGGGTGGAGAACAAGGTGATCATCGACGCCAAGAGCGGGACCTCCGGGTCTGGCGCCGAGCCGACCAAATCGACGCACCACCCGGCCTGCGGGTCCTCGATCACCCCGTACAAGGTCGTGGGGCACCGTCACACCCCCGAGATCAAGATGGCCCTCGACGCCGTTTCGGGCACTGGCAACGGGGTCGTTTTCACCCCTCACCTGCTCCCCATAGTGAGGGGCATGCTCACCACGAGCTATGTAACATTGAAAAAGGATAAGAGCAAGAACGAATTGCAGGCGGTCTACGATTCGTACTACGCCGGACGTCGGTTCGTCCGGCAGGTGGCCATACCGTCGATACCCTCCACGGTGGGATCGAACTTCGCCGAGGTCGGGATCGAGCTGGCGGACGCTGGCACGGTCGTGGTCATGGGGGCCCTGGACAACCTGGTAAAGGGAGCGGCCGGCCAGGCTGTGCAGAACGCGAATATAATGTTCAAAATGGACGAGACCGTCGGTCTCGATTTCCCTGGACTAGGAGTGTAAGAGATGAACACCATCGATGGCGGGGTCACCACCCCCAAGGGCTTCAAGGCGACAGGCACACACTGCGGCATCAAGAAGGAAAGGCTGGACCTGGCGATGATATATTCGGAGAGGCCGGCCATCGCCGCCTGCGCCTACACGCAGAACAAGATGCGGGCCGCTCCTATCGAGCTCATGATCCAGCGCCACAGCGACAAGCTGCAGGCGTTCATCATCAACAGCGGCAATGCCAACGCCATCACCGGGCCCCAGGGGATGAAGGACGCCATAGCGATGTCGGAAATGGCGGCGAAGGCCCTGAGCCTGGACCCCGTTCATGTCGGGGTCGCGTCCACCGGGGTCATCGGGCGCTTCCTGCCCATGGACAAGATGGTGCCAGGCATCGAGAGCATCGCCGCCCAGCTCGGCTCCGGGCGGGAGTACGACCACCGTGCCAACATGGCGATCCTGACGACCGACAAGACCATCAAGGAAGCGGCCTGCCAGGTCACCCTGAAGGACGGCACCGTGGTCACTATCGCCGGGATGGCCAAGGGCTCCGGCATGATCTCTCCGTCCATGAAGACCAAGCACGCCACCACCCTCAGCTTTGTCACCTCCGACGCGGTCCTCACCAAGGCCCCGGAATGGAAGTGGCAGGAATGCATCAACAAGAGCTTCAACATGATCAACGTCGACGGTGACCAGAGCACCAACGACATATCGGTGTTCATGGCCAATGGTGCTGCCGGGGGCAAGCCCGTCGATGACAACCCTGAGTACTGGAACGGGGTACTGTACGTGTTGCAGTCCCTGGCCAAGCAGGTCGTCCTCGACGGGGAGGGCGCCACCAAGCTCATCGAGCTCAAGGTCACCGGGGCCAAGAACGACCGGGAGGCCAGGACCACCGGCCGCTGGATCATCTCCTCCAGCCTGGTCAAGACCGCCATCTTCGGGGCGGACCCCAACTTCGGGCGGGTCCTCGCGGCGCTGGGCAACTCCGGCAGCGAGTTCGACATCGACAAGCTAAAGCTCACCATCGGCAGCAACGGGGACGAGGTCGTCCTGTTCGAGGGCGGTGTTCCCCAGGTCAAGCCCTGCTCCGAGACCGAGGTCAAGGCCAGGAGGTTGCTGTCCGACCACAACATCTCCATGCACCTCGAGCTCGGGGTCGGCAACGGCCAGGCCGAGGCATGGGGCTGCGACCTCACCTATGAGTACGTGAAGATCAACGCCGAGTACACGACATAGGGATGGGAATGGTCGTTCAACAGAGCCCTGGAAGGCGCATCCTGATCAAGTTCGGAGGCAACGCGCTCAGCGGTGAGGGAGACCTCGAGCGGTTCGGCCAGGACATCGCCTCGCTCATCGCCTCGCACTTCCGGCCGATCCTCGTCCACGGGGGCGGGCCGGAGATATCCCAGGAGATGGAGAAGCGGGGACTGAAGGTCCGGAAGGTCTCCGGCCTGAGGGTCACCGACACCGCCGCCCTGGAGGTCGCGGCCGACGTCCTCGGGCGCATCAACGCCGCGATAGTCGGCATGCTGTCCATCGCCGGGGTGAAGGCCGTCGGTCTGTCGGGGTGCGAGGCATCCGTCTGCGCGAGGAAGATGCCCCCGGTGCGGGTGATCGATGGCCAGGGGCAGGAGATATCGGTGGACCTGGACCGCGTGGGGGACGTCGCCGGGGTCGACCCGGAGCGCCTGGAATCGCTGATCTCCGAAGGCGCCGTGCCGGTGATCTACCCCATCTGCGCCGATGCCGAGGGCAACCGGTTCAATGTCAACGCTGACACGGTGGCCGCGCACGTGGCCCGGGCCTCGGGGGCCAGGGAGATGGTGCTGGTCACCGATGTGCCAGGAATATTGAAGGGTGATGAGGTCATTCGCTCGGTGACGATAAGCGAGATAGACCGGCTGATCGCGGACGGTACGATCACCGGGGGCATGGTCCCCAAGGTGGACGCCTGCCGCACCGCGCTTTTGAACGGTGTCGAGACGGTCTACATGCTGAACGGCAAGGACCCCCACGCCCTGGTCCGGAAGCTGCTTCAGGGCGAGGACGTCGGCACCAAGATCACGGTGGGATAAAAAATGGACATAAATGAGGTTAGGGAGCTGGACCACCAGTTCCTGTTCCAGAACTACGGACGCCAGGACTTGTGCTTTGACCACGGGGAGAGGGAGTTCCTCTACGACCTGTCGGGTAAGCGATATATCGACCTGGTGGCCGGGATCGCCGTCAACTCGCTCGGCTACTCCCACCCTGACATCGTCAGGACGATCTGCGAGCAGGCCGGCCGCCTGATCCACGTCTCCAACCTGTACCTGGTCAAGGAGCAGGCCCTGGCCGCGGAGGCGGTGGCGAGCATCGCTCCGGCCCCCCTGGGAGCGGTCATGTTCTGCAACAGCGGGGCCGAGGCCAACGAGGCCGCGCTGAAGCTGGCGGTCAAGACCACGGGACGGGGCCGGGTAGTGTCCACGAAGAACTCCTTCCACGGGAGGACGTCGGTCACCCTCTCGGCGACCGGTCAGCCCAAGTACCAGTCCGGCTTCGAGCCGCTGCTGCCCAAGGTCTTCGACTTCGTCGACTATGGCAGCGCGGAGCAGCTCAAGTCCGCGATCACCAAGGACACCGCGGCGGTCATCTTCGAACCGATCCAGGGCGAGGGCGGCATCATCCCGGCGAGCGAGGAGTTCGTGCGGACCGCCCGGGACCTGTGCGACGAGAGGGGCGCGCTGATGATCGTCGACGAGGTCCAGACCGGGATGGGCCGGACCGGGAAATGGTTTGGTTTCCAGCATTACGACGTCGTCCCCGACATTGTGACCATGGCCAAGGCGCTCGGCTCGGGGGTCCCCATCGGGGCCTGCCTCAGCACCAGGGAGATCGCTTCCACCTTCAAGCCCGGTACCCATGGCACCACCTTCGGCGGCAACCCGCTGGCCACTGCCGTGGCCCGGACGGTCATCGAGGTCATGAAGCGCGATAAGCTCGTGGAGCGCTCCGCCGGGCTGGGAGCCAGGTGGGCCCAGGAGCTGCGGTCCATCGCCGTCCACGGAGGCAAGGTCGCCGACGTGCGGGGCCGCGGCCTGATGATCGGGCTGGAGATGGGCGAGGAGGCCAGGCGGTTCCAGGAGTTCGCCCTCAAGGCCGGCATCCTCGTCAACGTCTGCGGCGGGCGCGTCGTGAGGATGGTGCCCCCGCTCATCGTCAGCGAGGCCTCCGTACAGGAACTGAACAAGGCTCTCAGGAACTTCCTGGGAGCCTGAGGTCCGGGATCGGTGGAGAATGTTCTCGAGCATGGACGCCGCCGTGACCATAGGGATATTGTATCTCATGGTCAACATAGCCTCGTTCGTCGTCTTCTACCTGGACAAGATGGCCGCGGTCAGATTGACGCGCAGGATACCGGAGAAGACGCTGCTCATCATCGCCCTGGTGGGGCCCATCGGGGCGGTCGGTGGGATCAGGATCTTCCACCACAAGACCCGGAAGACCAAGTTCCTCCTGGCCTATGTGTTCTTGGCGCTCCACATCCTGCTGTTCGCCTACATCCTCGTGCCCATCGCGGTGAAGGGGCTGGAATCGCTGTTCGCCTGAACGGCCCCGCGGCCTGGTATCTCATCAGGTCGTGGCCGCCTGCGCCTCGCCGGCCGCGTGGACCTCCTGGGGCGCCAGGGAACGGATCCTGTTGACCAGGGCGAGCGCTTCCCGGTAGTTGTTCGGCCGGGGCAGCTTGATGTCGATGGGTAGCTTGCCCGGTAACGGCGCCGCGTCATCGATGAAGGACGAGGTGAAGGTATAGAAGGGGACGGCCTGGCACGACGGTTCAGCCCTGACGTTGACCAGCAGCTCGCCGCCGCTCATCCTGGGCATGCGGTCCTCGCAGATGATCAGGTCGGGGTGGAAACCACAGTTGATGACCGAAATGGCGGCATGGCCGCTGTTGACGTGGAAGAGCTCGATCCCGGGGTCGACGTCCCGGAAGGACCCGATGATGAACCGGGCGAAGGCGATATCGTCCTCGACCAGCAGCACGTTGTGCACGCTCACGGCGCACCGATGGGGCTCCGTGAGTAATTATATTTAAGTCGACGAATGTTAAAACCTGATAACGATCAGACGCGCTCAGGTTGTGGAAGACCACTCCCAAGGCGCCGCGGTCGACACGATGAAGGCACGCGGTCGCCTGTTCCCGCTCATGCCCAGGGTGATACCATGGGGAATATGATCCGGAGGTCATCATATCGACGGGACGCTCATCTGGCTGTTGGAGAAGCGGGCAGGGAGGAAGATGGAAAGGCCATCTCGAACGATTCACCTCTCAAAATTATTATAGTGTAATCCGCTATCAGCCCGATTTCATGAAGAAGGAAATGCCGAAGGAGAGCATCGCCGAACGCACGCGGATCTATATCGATGCTCATCCGAGCATAAAGGACTGCATTTCCAAGGACCTCATCAACTATTCGTCCCTGGCCAGGCTGATAATGAAGGACCTCACCATCGCCAACGAGGAGGCGGTCATGATCGCCTGCCGCCGTTACGCGGTGAAGCTCGGAAGGCAGGACCATGAGAAGGAGATCCTCAGGGTGCTTCGCAACTCCCGCCTGGAGCTCAAGACCAAGATCGCCATCATAACAGCCAAGAACGACTGGACGGTCCTTCACCGCCTCGAGTCGATCCTGAAGAAGCTGTTCAATGACAAGACCATCATGCAGGTCATCCAGGGCACTCATGCCATCACCATCATCGCTGACGAGAAGCTAAAGAACGAGGTCGTGAACGCGGTGGGACAGGAGAACGTGGTGAAGATCCGCATGGACCTGGTGGAGATATCGGTCCGCTCTCCAGAGCGCATCGCCGAGACCAGCGGGGTGTTCGCTTTCCTGGCCAACAACCTCGCGGACGGTGGGATAAATGTACTGGAGTCCGTCAGCGTGTTCACTGACACCATCTTCATCGTGAGCGAGGACGACATGATGCAGGCCTATGCCATCCTGTCGAAGTGCATCGAGTCGGCGGAGAAGATGCAGGCCGAGGACTGAGCGAAGTTCTAGGGTCGCTCGCAGAGGACAGGATGCATCGACGGCCACGCCCCCATCGCCCCTGGCCGGGACCAGGCGTTTTTTCACCACCGAGGGTCTGCCGCCTTCAAGATTAATTATGCCGTGATAAGGTAACTCTTCTAGGTGTCGGAATGAAGGTCGAACTCTACCACGCCTCGAAGTACGGGAACGGAGCGATGGTGGCAGAGGAGCTCAAGAGGCTCATGGCCACCAGGGGGGACGAGGTCAGCGTGCACCACATCGATGATATCAGCCCCAAGGACGTGCCGCCGGCGGACCTATACATCTTCGGCTCGCCGACGCACTTCGGAAAAGCGCCAGGCAACATGATCCGCTTCGTGAAGAAGCTGAGCCTGCCACCGGGGACGAGATATGCGGTCTTTGCTACCTGCAGCGCGGCCGTCCCGGACAAGAGGACGGGCAACGTACCATCGGAAGAGGAGCTGGAGAAGCGGCGTCGGACCATATCGATGATCGACGAGCAGCTCAAGGCCAAGGGCATGGTCAAGGTCGCGGAGACCAAGGTGTTCGTCCGGCCGGAGACCATGAAGGGGCCGCTGGCAGATGGATGGCAGGAGCGGGCCAAGGCGTTCGTCGAGCAGATCCCCAGGTAACGTGATCCTTGGGTCGTGAGGGACCGTGACGGCGTCCATCCGTTCGCGGTCAGCTGATTTTATAATCGGTAGCCGCTACCGTCGCACGGTAAAAAGCTTGGGCGCTCTTCTTGAAGGTCTCATTGCAGGCTATGGCATCGCCATCCCTCTCGGGGCGGTATCGGTCCTCATCGTGAACAGGTCGATCGATGAGGGGTTCCGCAGCGGGCTCGGTGCAGGAGCGGGGGTGGCTTCCGTGGATGCCCTCTGCGCGGCCACGGTCGTCTTCGCCGGCGTGCTGGTCTCATCGTTGCTGTCCCCGCTCGCCACGCCTCTCAAGCTGCTCGGCGGTGCGGTGCTGGTGCTCATGGGGGTCCTCGGCGTCCTGAAGGCCTGGAAGGAGATAGGGACGGAGGCCATGCTGGCGCCAGAACGCAATAGCGCCTGGAAGGCCTATTTTCAGTTCATGGGCATCGCCATCGTCAACCCCTTCACCATCGTCTACTTCCTGGCGCTCATAATGGGAGGAAGCACCAACTGGATATCCTCATCCGGGGACTGCATGATGTTCATAGTGGGCGTCACCTTCGCCTCGCTCTCGTGGCAGACCATCCTGGCGGGGGCGGGCGCGCTGGCCCAGAAGCGGTTGAGCGCACGGGCCAGGAGGGTCACCGCCCTCATCGGCAACCTGATCGTAATCCTCATGGGTCTCGACATGGTGCTGGCATGAGCGACGTCTTTTGAGGCCACGTCCTGAGACGACCCCGGGCCCTCGCGTCAGCCCAGGCCGGCCTGCTCGATCGCATCGATCACTCCGGATATCACGAAGGTGGTGCCCATCCCGGCCAGCAGCACGCCCATGATCCGGGTGAAGGCGATCGCCCCGCTCTTGCCCAGCCTCTTGAAGACCATCTCGCTGTTCATGATGAGAACGTATGATATCAGGAGGATGAAGAGGACGGCCGAAAGGGTCAGGACGAGGTCGATCGGCCCTGACGATTGGGACACCAGGACCATGGTGGTGGCGATCGAGCCGGGACCGGCGTAAAGCGGGATGGTTAAGGGGACGATGGCCACCGATATCGCGTCGTCCTCGGTGCACCCACCGTTGACCTTGTGGGTCGTCCCCTGTCCCTCCACCATGTTGAACCCGAGGTAGAAGAGGAGCAGACCGCCCATCACCTTGAACCCGGGGATGGTGATCCCGAACATGTTGAACAGGAAATCGCCGAAGATCCCGAAGGCGATCAGGACGGATGCCGAGTACACTATCGCCCTCTTCGCGATCATCCGTTTTGTGCTGGCATCGAAACCGCTGGTCACCGCTTCGAAGATGGCCACGTTGCCAATGGGGTTGATTATGGCGAAGAGCGTGGCCAATATCGTGATCATCAATGCGGCGTCCATTCGGCCCCTGAAACCACCTCACGTACTTATCCGTTATCGTTGTTAGGAACGTTACGGGTTGAAAGGTCCCCTCGTAGTGCAGGTCCCTCTCAAGCGCTCGATTCACCATGGTGGAGGGACGCCATGCTTCCACTATTTTCGAGACTCCGCAGGGGGCCGCTCGAGGCTTGCGATGCCGCATCCTCCGGCGGGTCGATCAGTAGCGATCAGGCCCCATCGCCTTCATGGATCGCCTCCTACACCACGCCGGCGCTTCAAAGGCTGCAACCTTCACTGCGCCCTATCGCCTGTGGCCTTGGACGATCGGAGCGCTTCCTCCCCGATCTCCTGCCTTATCTCCTCCTCGACATCGGCCTCGGCATCGGGGACCTCCTCCGCCTCCACCTCGGCATAGGTGAGGCCTTCCATCTTGGCCCGCTTGGCCCGTCTCTCCTCTTTCTCCACCAATCTCTGCTCCCTCTGGAGGGCCTCCACCTCAGAGGAGGTCACGGGACGGTAACCGTTGGCTATCCAATCCTTGCGGTACGATCGATACTCCACCAGGACCATCAGGGTAAAGAGCCCCCAGCCGATCAGGAAGGCGTAGACGATGAAGGAGAAATCTATGGCCAGGCCGGCCTGGACCATTCCCAGGTCACCTCCCCGGACCAGGTGACCTCCCTGGAGGGCCAGGTAGGTGTAGGACGCCCCCACGATGCACATTATGAGGCCGAAGGTCAGCTTGGAGGTCGACCCCGCCTGGTAGAACCCGTAAGCCGCTCTGGCCGAGGCCAGGGGTATGGCGAGGACCACAATGGCGATGTACGTCTCTCGCAAGCTCGTGTCCAGGCGTGAGAGATCGATACCGGCCACGGAGAAGCTGGTGCTTTCAATGACCGTCAGAATGACGATGATGATTATCGTCGTGTAGTAGAAGTATCGCACCATGCCCTTGCGGCCCCATCTCGTCCCCTCATAGGTGCTACCAAAACGGAACCGGAACTCTTGGATGCGGGTCATCCTGGCAATGGGCTTCTGGGGTTTGATCTTCTTGCCCACGGAGGTCAGCCACGGTCTCCGGGCATCGATGAACTCCGTCACCTGCAGGAATCCCACGAACAGTATCGAAATGATGACCAGCGTCACCACGAGATTGAACGGGATGATCAGCCCCGCTTCCCGGCAGGCCCCCTCCACGGTCGGCGTCAGGAACGTCAGGAACGTGTATGCGAAGAGCCCCGGTACGAGGAGGAGACCCACCAGCAACCGGCCCAGGCTGCCCGCGGGATAGAACCCCCGCCCAAAGGCGATGAGGGTGAGGATGGAGCCGAATATTAGCACCAGGTATACGACGTTCATCATGGCATCGAAGAGGGGGCCGGTCTGGACGCCGGAGGCTCGTGCCGCGCCCAGGGCAACTAGGATGGCTATCTCGACCAGGGTCACGAACCGGAAAAAGGTCCTCTGGGCCATGACCAATCCCCGGCTGGTCTTGCCGATGGCCGGGCTGATCTCATAGAAGGGGGAATCAGGTTCGGCCGGCCATAAGTGTTTTTTCTTCCCCACCTCGAAACCGTTCCTGATCCGCCATTGCGGGCGCTCGTCCCCGAACTCCCCCACGGCCCGGAGAACATCGATCACCGCCCACAGGGCCAAGGCGATGACTATGGGCCATATCGGAAAATCGATATTGGTGGTTCGGGCGGTCTGAGGCAATCCGCTCAAGGCGAAGATGATGAAGATCAGCAACACGAAGGTGATCGAAGTGCCCACATCGAAGACGGTCCGGGAGATGGTCCCCTTGGGGTAGAAACCCTTGAGCCAGGCCAGGATGGTCATGGGAATGCCCAACAGCAGGATGATGCCGACCATGTTCACGACGATATTGATGAACCCTTGGCCGGTGCTCGATGAGTCGATCCCGATGAGGGACAGGAACCAAGCGAAGAGCAGAAGAATGAGCGACCAGCGCACGACCACCTGCCTGATGAACTTGTTAGCGGACGAGGCCGCCGCACTGAGGCTCCCAAGGTGGGGGTCGAACTCCCCTGCGCCGATCCTAGGTTTGCGGACCGGCCTCGAACCTTCCGGACCCATGAGCGCTCGCCTGAAGAACTCGTGGTCCCGGATGAACTTCAAGGCGCTGACCAGGGCGAGGTAGCAGGTGAGCCCGAAGAGCTCGATCCCGGGGAGGGTCCAACCAAATCCGTTCATGGCCTGGTCGAAGCCCCCGGTGAGGAACGTGCCGTAACCGTAAACGACCAGCAGCCCTGCCCCCAGGAGGCCGAAGTACATCCGTGCCTTGGTGACCCTCAGATGGTAGGCCCAGGCAAAGGAGATGGCCACGATCAGCGCCCCCAGAACGATCGCGTTGGTCCGCACCTCTTGCAGCCCCGAGATCGTCTGGTCGCCCTTGGCTCCTGCCAGCAGCAGGGTGGTGATGGCGACCGGCGCCACGATGAAGAGGACGGCCTTCACGGCCGCGACCTTCAGCGCGTCCGACGCGGTCCCTCGGGCCAGACCCAGGCCGGCGATCGTTCTCCGGATGTTGGAGGGGCCATGATCGGGGTTGCGATCGATCATGCTATCACCCGCTGCCTTTGGGCTGCCAGTCCCTTTCGCTCTGGTATGCCCATGCCAGGTCCCCGATGGTCACGGTCACGTTCAACAGCAGGTGGTCGGACGATGTGGTAAGGTGCTCATATGCCCCTTGAGCGAGGTTGATGGTCAGATTTCCCTCCGTACGAACGCCCAGAGCGATGGTCTGGTCAATGCTCCCCAGTACCCCGGTCTCGTTGCTTATGGTTCCGGCGATGGAGAGGTTCCGGCCGTAAAGCACGTTCGACGTGTTCATGGAATAAGGTATGGAGAGGGTCATGTTGGCCCCGTCCTGGGACACGACGGTCCTGTTGCTGTTAAAATCCTCCTTGATCAATGGGCCGACCGTGATGCTGCTATTGATGCCGAGCTGGGCCCTAAAGTCAAGCAAGTATCGAGTGTTGAAGTATACGAGGCCGCCGAAGGTCACCTTATCGAACAGTATGTCCCGCACCTCATTGTTACTGAGGTTAGATCGGTTGACCTGGAAGGTGACAGGTATCTGAGCCCAGGTGTTCGGCCTGAGGTCGGCCTCGGTCGAGTTGAAAGCGGCGATGACGGCGTTGTTAGTGCCGTAGAGCTCAAGGACGAAGAACAGATCGCTGAAAGGAAAAAAGCCCCCGTTGCGGACGCTGATGTTATTGGTCATCATGACCGTCTCGTTATCGATGGATGTGACCCAGCTATCCGGAGAAGGGAGCTGCACCTGCATCGCTCCAGGGACGACGGGGACCATCATCAGCCCTATCAGGAAGAAGGTGAAGAGGGTCCAGACCGTGGCGATGACGCTCAGCGCTCTCACGCCCGCTTTCATCGGCATTTTCTTGTTGCCGATGATATTTCATACCTTCTGTCCGGGATGGCCTCGCTACAGGTTGCCAGGCTAGGGCGAGGACGACGCTCATTCACTTGATCTGTTGGTGCTGTTGGTAGCCACCACCGGCTCGACCGGGGTGCTGTCCGTGGTCTGGTCCGGTACAGTAGTGTCGGTTTGACCCCCGCTCGTCGCGTTGGTATCATTGGACGTGGGCTCAGGGATCACGGCAGCAGTTTGTACGGTCAGAGTGTCGTAGGTGACCGTGGTGAGGTCAGACCCGGTGCTCTTGTCCTGCGCCCAGCTGGTCAGAGTATAGGTCCCGGTCGTCGCGAACGACAGTTCGAAGGTCACCGTCCAAGTGGTCGACTCGGGGTCGGAACCACCGGACAATGGCGAGGCGGTCGTTATCAGGGCGACCAGACTGTCCCCCTCGTCGGTGAAGGTGGGTGGCGAGGAGCTACCGCTCATCCTGATCGATACATCAGAGGTCCTGATGCCCTTCTTCTCGATGGCGATATAGATCGACACGGGGTCGGACCATCCGCCGGTGCCCGTCGCCGTGACCATGGTGGAGAAGGTGTTCCACTCACCCCTTGTCAAGTTGTCGGACGGAACGCTCATCACCTGGTTCATGGTGACCTGGGCGTTGATCTGCTCCTCCGTCTGGGCCATGGCGATGGTTATCTTGACCATCGGGCTGACCGAGGTATAGTTGCTGGGATTGGTATCCGAGGCGTTGGAGATGGTCGAGGAAGCTATCCAGATCTTCATGGTGTAGCTGCTGGCCTTCACGATAGACAGGGATAGGTCGGTCTGCTTCACGTCCATCGCGGCCGCCCCGGGACCCTGGACGAACCTCGGTCCGACCCCGATGATCGCGCCGTTGCTACCTGAATACCAGGCTACCGAGTTGGCACCGTTGCCATAGAACAGGTTGGCCACGTCCTTCTGGTCGTTCGCACCGTCCAGCTGGAAGATCCAGGCATAGACGCCCCCGTCCCCGGTGGTGTCATCGACCGGAGAGGCATAGACAGAGAAATCGACGGCCTGGTTGACCTTCAACCCGGAGCCCGAGAGGGTCGTGGTCGGGGCGTAGTAGACGGCCTCTCCCGACGTCATGTCCGTGTTCCAGTCGTCGCTGGACTTCGTTTTGCCGTGGCTGTTGAGCTCGGGAACGATCACCGTGGCTATCACGAAAATCACGATCAGACCGATCGCCATGATCCATAGGTTACCATACCCTTTGCTAGCCATCTCTGTCCGACCCCCTTTGGTCATCCGAGTATAAGTAGTTGATTCCTGAGAACTATAATGCTCCAAGGGCCCCTCATAAAGCGAGATATATACTGAGCTGCCTAGCAAATGCAGGAGGCGATGAAAGCATGGGCGGCGTGGTCAGGATTAAGGTGGAACCGCCGGGGCCGAAGGCCAGGGAAGTGATCAAGGACGATGAGAGGTACGTCGCCACGAGCACCAAGGCCTCGCCGGTGGTGGTCGCCCATGCCGAGGGAGGCAAGGTCACCGACGTCGACGGCAACACCTTCCTCGACTTCGCGAGCGGGGTCGCGGTCATGAACGTCGGGCACAGCGACCCCCGCATCATCAGGGCCGTGCAGGAGCAGGCCGAGAAGCTCTTCCACTTCGCGGGGACCGATTTCTACTACGAGGCGCAGGTGGACCTGGCCCGCAAGCTGTCCGAGGTGACCCCAGGGAACTGGGAGAAGAAGGTGTTCTTCTCCAACAGCGGGACCGAGTCGGTGGAGGCGGCCTTGAAGCTCACCCGGTGGTACACCCGGAAGAAGAGGTACATCGGGTTCATCGGGTGCTTCCACGGCCGTACCATGGGCTCCCTCTCCCTGACGTCGAGCAAGATGGCGCAACGCCGAAGGTTCTTTCCCCTGGTCCCCGGGGTGCAGCACGTGCCGTACGCGGACTGCTACCGTTGCCCGTACGGGCAGCAGAAAGGGTCCTGCGGAACGCGGTGCGCCAAGGTGATCGAGGAAGTGTACTTCCAGTCCTTGGTGCCCCCCGAGGAGGTCGCGGCCATGTTCCTGGAGCCAGTGCTGGGCGAGGGCGGCTACATCGTGCCGCCGGCCTCGTTCGTCAAGGAACTGTCCAGGATATGCAAGACCTACGGAATTCTGCTGGTCGACGACGAGGTGCAGGCGGGGATGGGACGCACCGGGAAGCTATGGGCCATCGAGCACCATGACGTCGTCCCGGACATCCTGTGCTCGTCCAAGTCCCTCGGCTCCGGCATTCCTATAGGTGCCACGGTCTTCCCTCGGCACATGGACTTCGAGCCTGGCGTGCACTCCAACACCTTCGGCGGGAACCTGCTGGCCTGTGCATCCTCCCTCGCCACCTTCGAGGTGATGAGAGAGGACAGGCTGGTGGAGAACGCCGCACGCCTCGGCAAGCACCTGAACAAGCGGCTCACCGAGCTGCAGGACCGCTACGAGCTCATCGGGGACGTGCGCGGCCTGGGCCTGATGCAGGCGACCGAGCTGGTCAAGGACCGCGAGACCAAGGAGCACGCCGTCCAGGAGAGGGACAGGGTCATCGAGCTCTGCTGCAAGCGGGGGCTCATTCTCCTGCCCGCGGGCCGCTCCACGATACGGTTCATACCGCCTCTCTCGGTCGACAGGGATTTCATCGATGAAGGCATTGAGATCCTGGACTCGGCGTTCCGGGACCTGGCAAAGTGAGGCCATGCAGGTATTCAGGGCAGCGGATTTCGGTTGGGAGCAGGGAGCGGGCTACAGGAAAAGGAAGCTACGCCTCGACGGCGTTCTGCCTCGAACGGTGGATTTCATCCAGGAGGTGCGCTTCAAGAAGGGAGCGACCGTTCCCCCGCACTACCACAGGACGCAGACCGAGGTGTTCTTCGTGCTGGCCAAAGGTTCCATCACCATCGACGGGAACAGGATCGACGCGGAGGCCGGGGACGTCATCGTCTGCGAGCCCGGAGAGGTCCATGGCATGCCCCTGGTGGAGGACGACTTCGGCTTCCTGGTCATGAAGATCGATCACCGCGAGGACGACACCGTCTGGCTCTAGTCCGGCAGATGGGCGCGGAGCGAGAACGTCAGGGGCATGTCGCTCACTTCTTCGGGGAACTCCCAGTGGCCGTCCTGGCGCTTCCTCATCAGGGGGTGCCATCTGAAGAACCCGAGCCGGGACTCGTGCAGCCATTCCAGCTGAAGGCCGGCAGATATCAGCGAGTTCACTATCTCCGATATCGGATGGTTCCAGGCATATGAGACCTGCTCCTTCAGAGGCTCGTCCGAATCGGTGTAGGTGTTCGGTGATTCTTCTCTGTCAGGGCCATCGTTGAAGTAATGGAGGGTGGGGGAGATTCGGTCCTTGATGCTATCGTCGATCATGCTCACCATCGGGTGCGCTTCCACGATGTAGAACGTCCCTCCGGGGCGGAGGAAGCGGGCGATGACCTGGGCCCATCCCTCCAGGTCCGGAAGCCAGCATATGGCGCCATATCCGGTGTATATTATATCGAACCGCTCTTGGAGAACGTCCGCAAGGGTGTAAACGTTCGATTCGATGAACCGTGCCGGGATGCCGAGCTCCTTGGCCAAACGGTCGGCGGTGGCGATGGCCTCGGGCGAGAAGTCCACCCCGGTCACGCGAGCGCCCCTCCTTGCCCATGACAAGGTGTCCATGCCGAAGTGGCATTGGAGGTGCAGGAGGCTCTTGCCTTGGACGTCACCCACCTCCCCTATCTCCAGCGGGAGGAGGGATGACTTGCCGCTCTTGAAGCCATCGACATCGTACGATCGGGACTTGAAGTGGATCGGGGTGGCACCATCCCACCACCTCCTGTTGACGGACATCTCATCCTCGAACATGATGACCACAAGTGGAGCCACCAGCGTGATTCGAACACGCGACCTGCTGATTACAAGTCAGCCGCTCTACCGGGCTAGGCTATGGTGGCCTGAGATGTCGAATAATACTCTTCCATTTAACTTTATGCGAGCTGGAAGTCACAATATGTGACAATGAGATGAAAGTCCGTATAAATGCACTTTCGCTCAACCCCTCTCAAGACGTTTATATGCTCAATTCTTCAAAAAAATGAGGAGAGAATTGCTCGCCTACAAGTTCCGCCTTTATCCTAGCTACGAGCAAGAAGAAAAGCTACTGTGGACCAAGGAAGTGTGCAGACGAGTCTACAACAAATTCCTCGAACTATACGACGCCGGAGAGCATGACCGATTTAAGATGCAAGCTCTACTCCCGATGTGGAAGGAGAGCGATGCCAACCTCCGAGGCGTGCACTCTAAGGTGCTCCAGTACGAGCTGCATCACCTATTCTCGAGCCTGGCTGCGCTCCGAGAATTGAAAAAGCGCGGCCGCAAGGTCGGCAAGCTGCGATTCAAGTCATCGCAGCGCTTTCGAACCATCACCTATAACCAGTCCGGCTTTAGGCTCGAACCGAAGAACGAAAAGTTCAGTTTGCTGCATTTATCGAAAATTGGGGACATTCCTATCCGACTGCATCGCGCTGTCGAAGGCGACATCAAGGGCGTCACCGTCAAGCACATGCCTTCCGGCAAGTGGTTCGCTTACCTCTTGGTCGATGACGGTCGAGACTCGAGAGAGCTGACCATCATCGACAAAATGGTCAGCATCGACGTCGGTCTGGAGCACTACGCCGTCGACAGCGATGGCCAAGAGGTGGAGAACCCTCGGTTCTTGAAGCGGGAGCTGAAGAAGCTGCGCCGCGAGCATCGTCGTCTATCCAGGAAAGAGAAGGGTTCGAATAACTGGAACAAGCAGCGCATCATCGTCGCTCGAACCTACGAACGAGTTTGCGATCAGCGAAACGACTTCCAGCACAAGCTTTCGAGGTACTACGTCGACAACTATGACCTCATCGTCACCAAGAAACTGGACGCCAGGGAAATGATCGAGGACGGTCATCTTTCGAGAAGCATCTCCGACGCTTCTTGGAGCTCGTTCAACCAGAAGCTGGCTTACAAGGCTGAGAGAGCTGGTAAGCTATTCGTTCAGGTTGATCCCAGAGGGACGAGCCAGACTTGTCCCGTGTGCGGTCATGTAGAAGCGAAAACACTTAGCCAACGATATCACGACTGTCCTTGCGGTTTCAGCGCTAGTCGTGACCATGCCTCTTCCCTCGTGATACTCGAACGAGGAACACGGAAGGTACGGTCGGAACGACCGGAACTCACGCTTGTGGACAGGCGACCGCTACAGCCGTCAGCGAACGAGCTGCAAGCCGCCTGGGTGAAGCAAGAAGTCACGCTCGAAAGAGCGGGGTAGTTCACTAGGTTGTGGAAGGCGAGGGGCGGTCGCTTCCAGATGTGGACGCCGAACGATGTTTTATTACCGCCTCGCGGACGATTCTGGAGCCAGCGGAAAACCACAAAGTATAAAAATGACGAATTAATGACACCACTCCATATTCAGCCATTGACTTCAGGTGATTTCATGTCTAGCGAAAACGCAAACCAGGCCGACAAGGTCGCCAAGGGAGACATCGTACGCATGGACTTTGACGGCTGGGTCGAGGACTCGAACGAGCTGTTCGACACCACCAACGCTCAGACCGCTAAGGACGCCGGCGTCTACAACGAGAAGATCGAGTACAACCCCATCCCCGTTCTGGTGGGCGGTGGGCGCATATTCCAGGGCTTGGAAGAGGCCCTCGAAGGCGCCGAGATCGGTAAGGAGTACGACATCGTCATCCCCGCCGAGAAGGCAGCCGGTCCCCGCGACCCTAAGCTGGTCGATCTGATCGCGCTCAGGGAGTTCCTGAAGCAGGACATCGAGCCCCACATCGGGATGGAGGTCACCATCAAGAACCGCCCGGGCATCGTGACCGCCATCACCGCCGGCCGTGTTCGCGTCGACTTCAACCGCCGCCTCGCCGGCAAGAGCCTGAAGTACCACTTCAAGGTGCTCTCCAAGGCCCAGGATGACGAGGAGAAGGTCAAGGCCGTCCTCGAGATGGACTATGGGACCTCCGAGAACTTCGCCATCACCGTCGACGGCACCTCCGTCAGCATCGTGCTGCCGGACGTCTGCAAGTACGACCAGAAGTGGCTCCTCGCCAAGTACAGGGTCGTCGCCGACCTCAGGGAAGGCATGAAGGCCGAGAAGGTAAGCTTCGTCGAGGAATACGTGAAGCCCGCCGAGCCGGCCAAGGAAGAGCCTGCCCCCGAGGAGATCGCTCCCGAAGAGATCCCCAAGGACGAGTAAGCCCGTCCACGGAACCCAAACCTTTTCTATTCAATCCTCTTACGCTCAACTAAGCACACGTGGCCTAGCTTGGATATGGCGGCAGCCTCCTAAGCTGCAAATCGAGGGTTCGAATCCCTCCGTGTGCGCTCTCCTTCTTACCCAGACATTCTCGAGCTTGCTTCAATAAATGTTGATTGGGTCTGATGGCGGAAACCTCATGGCTTCTGATTTCGGCTGAATGTGCTTGATAATCCCATTCTACCCTTTTGTCACATGATAATAGAAATATTTCTCACGATTACTATAATTACCAAACATCAGATACCAATCGGGGAAGTCTGAGAAGAAATGGAACCGGTCAAGCGGAAGCTATACATCGTCATCGCTGTGCTCTTAGCGGCCGTCCTCATTATCGCGGCGGGATCCATGGCATATGATGCTGTTCGGAAATACGGCTGGGCGAAGCAAACAGCTTCGCAGATGGTGCTTCAGGACCCCGGACTTTCCGGCAATTGGAGCAAGAATCCGTACAATATGGGCTATGGAGGAGAGGGCACTATCGACAGCGACGGTAATCTCTTCTGGAGGAACACGACCTCAGGAAACGACGCGGTGATATTGCTCAACATCTACGGTTATGACTCGTTATCGAGGGCAAATGACAAGTACAGCGAAATTTTAGAAGAGTACGGCCTTGGCCATTTCGTAAGGAACCTGGATTTCGGGAAGAATGCCTCTCTGTGGGAAAGGGATGAGGTCTATCTTCTAGTAGATCACAACGGTCAATTAACTGATATAAGCGGTGATTATAGCGATCAGAGGCGGGTCAACTTCACCAGCTTCTGTTCCGTCGTGTTCCTGAAGGCGAACTATATGACTACAGTTCGGGTGGGGTATAACGACAATACGACGATGAACGCTGATAACGTCGTGCAGCTCGCCAGGGAGCAGGCAGCAAGAATTTACTAGATGTGGCGGAAGATCGACCACCTGCAGGTTCCTTTCCCGAGACGCTTAGAATCGCATATGCATCGGTCGCGCAGCGTCCCGGGCGGAGCACGAGGCCCTCCTGGCCCTGGAGCGTGATTTCATGAAAAGGGTCGATCGTCCGATCATTGTCGAAATCCGCTGTTGGTCCAATGGGTTTCGCTCCCGGTCAATCGGTATTCTTGCTGCACTAGTAACAGAAGTATGCTCCCTCAGGCATCGCTAGACCATCTCTCCCTTCAACTCTTTCCGAGCAGTAAAGTAAAAAATAGATCCATGATAATGAAAATTGAGTAACACCTGCCAGAATTGCGGCACGTACCTGGGCAACTGCCCTTCGTCTTTGCCTGAACCTCACCCGTTTATCATGATATTTTCGAGAGCATCTATCCTTTCAACCATCTCTACGATGAGTTGCGCGTGCCAGGCTCTGTCACGAACCATCGGTGTGAGCGCACCGCCTAAACGACCTCGGACGCACAATCTTGCTTCAACTCGTTCGACGCAGGCCCTACGAGATTGAAAGTCAGTGCCAACGGTGACAAGATCGGTAATCCATTTAGCGACGATGAGTGATCTAGGTTCAATCACAATCCTCGAACTGGCTGTTGTACAGCTCGCTGTAGAATCCACCCTGGCTTAGAAGTTGTTCGTGGCTCCCACTCTCAACGATACTTCCATTTCTCATGACGAGTATGATATCGGCATCCTTTATGGTCGAAAGGCGGTGAGCGATGATGAATGAGGTCCTTCCCACCGTGAGGTCGTTCATCGCTTTTTGAATGATCCGCTCGGTTCTAGTGTCCACGGAGCTGGTGGCCTCGTCCAGGATTAGGAGAGGTGCGTTCTGCACCACCGCACGGGCAATGGTCAGCTGCTGCCTCTGTCCAATGGACATATTGGACTCGTCATCGAGGAAGGTATCGTAGCCCTTCGGCAAAGTGCTGATGAAATGATGAATACCGACAGCCTTGCATGCGTTCTCGACCTCCTCATCGGTGACGCCCTCTTTGCAATAGGCGACGTTCTCCCTAATGGTGCCCTGAAATAGCCAGGTGTCCTGAAGGACCATGCAGAACATGTCATGCACGTTCTCCCTCGTGAGTTGTTTCGTCGATACACCATCGATGAGGATATCGCCAGAGTTCACTTCATAGAAGCGCATCAGGAGGTTGACTATGGTGGTCTTTCCAGCACCTGTCGGACCGACTATCGCCACCTTTTCTCCAGCCTTCACCCTGACTGAGAAATCATGGATGACCTCCTTCTCGGGGCTGTATCCGAAGAATACATTTCGGAACTCTACATCCCCTCTCACATCCTTGTGAACCAACCTCTTATCATCTTCGTTCTCCAGCTCCGGTTCGTCGAGGAACTCGAACACTCGCTCCGAAGCAGCGGCGACAGACTGTAGGCTGGTCATGGCCTGTCCCAGCTGTGTGAGGGGCTGCGTGAACAGGCGCACATACACTATGAACGCGACTATTGTACCAATGGATATGGATCCGTTAATGACCTGAACCGCACCAACGATGCACACCGTCACGTATCCCAGATTTCCGATAAATCCCATTAAGGGCATCATCAGGCCTGAGAGGAACAGTGATTTGAACGCGCTGTCAAAGAGTTCGTCGTTGAGGGAGTCGAACTCCTTCTGGGCGGCCTCCTCACCATTGTACGCCTTGACTATACTATGCCCCGTATATTTCTCCTCAACATAGCCGTTTATCTTGCCCAGCGAGGCCTGCTGACGGACGAAGTGCTTTTGCGACCTGGACATCACCAACATCATCAATCCGAAGCCTCCCAATGCGGAAGCGACGGCGGCCAGGGTCATGGTGACATCGGTAACGAGCATCATCACCGTCGCCCCGATGAGCATCGCGGAAGCGCTCATTAGCGTACCGAGGCTCTGGTTCATCGATTGACCGATGGTGTCCACATCATTCGTCGCACGGCTGAGGACATCACCGTAGCTGGACCGGTCAAAATACTTGAGCGGAAGACGGTTGATCTTCTCCGATATATCGGTGCGGAGACGCTTTGACAGCTTCTGGACCACCGTGGCCACTATGTATCCTTGGCCGTAGGTCATCACTGCTGAGATGACATAGATCGTCACCAGGAACGTACCGATGCTCGCGACCCCGGCAAGATCGATCGAACCGTGCATCATCCCGCTGAGGATAAGGTCGGTCATCTCACTGAGCTTGTCGGGCCCTATGACGGTTAATATGGTCCCGATAATCACGAGGACAGAGGCAACGATGATCGCTGGGATGTATGGCCTCATGTACACCAGCATCTTTTGCCAAGCTTCCTTGAAGCTCTTGGCTTTCATTCCTTGAGGCCTACCAGCATGCCTCCCTGGAGGACCGCCACGCATCATCTGCTAAGCTCCTCCTCCGACAGCTGAGAATATACAATATCCTTGTACACAGGGCAGGTGCCGAGGAGATCGTGATGTTTGCCTATCCCCGCAACATATCCATTGTCCAGGACGATGATCTTGTCGGCATCCATTATCGTGCCGACCCTCTGAGCGACGATTATGTTGATCACATCGGCCGTTTCCTTCTTGAGGGCGGTTCTAAGCAAGCGGTCCGTCTTATAATCCAAGGCTGAGAACGAATCGTCAAAGATGAAGATCTCAGGCCCCCTGTACACCGCACGAGCGATAGAGAGGCGCTGCTTCTGACCCCCTGATACGTTCGTCCCGCCCTGAGCTATTGTGGCGTTGTAGCCGCCCTCCATGGTCTCCACGAACTCTGTCGCCTGAGCGACCGCGACAGCCTTCTTCACATCATCTTCCATGTTTTCAGATGCCCTATCGCCATAAGCAACATTGGAGGCGATGGTGCCTGAGAACAGGTTAGCCCTCTGAGGCACATATCCTATCTTTCTATGGAGAGCCTTGAGCGTGTAGTCACGGACATCCACTCCATCGATGGTGATCGAGCCCTCGGTGACATCGTATGAGCGCAAGATGAGGCTAACAATGGTGCTCTTCCCGCTCCCGGTGGAGCCGATGAACGCCACAGTCTCCCCTTTTTCTGCCTTGAAACTGATGTCCTTCAAAACATAATCGGATGCGCCAGGGTACTTGAACCCTACCTTGTCGAACACTATCTCGCCGTTGGCCGTTCCAGGTGATTCCGTGACCGGTCCATCCTTTATCGAAGGTTCCGTATCCAGTATATCCTCGATACGCCTGGCGGCGACCATTGCCCGTGGCAGGATAATGAATACGATAATAAGCATCATGAAGCCCATGACCACCTGCATGGCGTATGAGAGGAAGGTGATCATGCTCGAGAACAGTGTCATCTGCGCCCCGACGCCGACGGTGGCCGCAATGATCATCGCCCCTATCCAGTAGATGGAAAGGGATAGCATGTTCATCACCGTTGATATCACTGGCGTCATCAGCGCCATCGCACGGCTGGTGAATAGATTGTTAGATGTGAGATTCTCATTCGCCTTTTCGAACTTCTCCTCTTGATATTCCTCCGCATTGTATGCACGGATGACGCGGATGCCCATGAGGTTCTCTCTTACGTTGCGGTTGACCTCATCGGTGAGCCACTGGATCTTCCTGAAACGCGGGACCACGAAATACATCAGCGCCGAGATGACCACAATCATTATGGCGATGGCCACGGCAGTGGCAGTGGTCCATTGCCAGCTTTTTCCAGAGATCTTGACTATTGCCCAGCCGGCTAGGATCGGTGCCTTAATTATCACCTGTAGCCCCATCGCTACAGCCATCTGCACCTGCGTGACGTCGTTGGTCGCGCGCGTTATCAGGCTTGCCGTTGAGAATTTGCCGATCTCGTTCGAGGAAAACGATTGGACCCTGCCGAACTCCATGGAACGAAGTCGCTTGGATAGGCTCGTTGCGACATAGGCTGCCAGGTAACCTGTTGCCATTGCCATCAGAAGGCTTCCGAAAGCGAGGGCAAGCATGATCATCCCCTCTCCCATGACCTGATCCACCGTGCCTCCGGTCTGGATCAGGTTGGTGATCGTGTACATGTGGTCAGGAATCGACAGGTCGAACCACACCTGAACCACAATGAATGCCGTGATGGCGGCGACCAGTCCCCACTCTCTAGCCTTAAGATATCGCAGAATCATTTTCCACCAGCGCCGTCATCGCACCAAACTTACACTAAGACATATCGGGCGCGGGGATCGAAAGGATCTCCTGTCCTGAACACATGGCAAATGAGGAGCAACCAGGTCGTACTTCTTAAAAAAGCTCGGCCTCTTTTGCAAGCTCTGGAAACAAATCTTGAGCGAAATCACCGCTTTCTCACCACCAGAACAGGGCAATTTGAAAGGCGGACCGTCTTCTCGGCCACACTTCCCAGCCGGATATGTGCCAGACCGGTCCGGCCGGCGGTCCCCATTACGATCAGGTCATGCTCGGCGGAGGCCTTGATGATCTCCTCAGATGGTGCACCCGTGACGATCATTGATCTCACGGCAACACCCGATCTCCGGCCCTCATCGGCAACCGAGCTTGTGGCTTCCCGGCACGCCTCCAAGGAGATCCGGCCCCCCTCCTCATGCATAGTCAGATGAGAGGCAAATTCGGGATAAGCGACGCTAAGCGCGGTCACCTCCGCACCGAGGGCTTTGGCCAAGGAAAGTCCGTGCGCAATAGCGGGCCTGGTGTTCTCGCTGCCGTCGGTCGGTATCAGCAACTTCTTCACCGTAGTCGCACCGCTGTCGACACCCGCCCCGCTTCGAACGACCAGTACCGGAGATCGGGCGGACCGGACGACCTTCTCGGCCACGCTGCCGAGCAAGAGATGCTGCGCACCGGTGAGTCCAGCGGTCCCCATCACGATCAGGTCGTGGTCGCTCGAGGTCCGAACGATCTCGTTCGACGGATCGCCGCTCAGGATCAGGGGTCTTACCCTCACTCCCATTGCCTGGCCCTGGATCACGACGGACTCCACCGCCTTCGTGCTCTTTTGGAATATTATCGATTCGACGCCCGGGGCGGCGACGTTGGCATCTACATAGTCGCCCTCATCGATCACGCACATCGCCGTCACATCGGCTCCCATGCTCTTGGCGATGCTAATACCATAATGAATGGCCATACTGGTCTTGTCGCTGTTGTCCGTTGGTATCAGTATTTTTTTGTATGGCATCATCGGTCTCTCTCCTCAGGATTGGTTGTTGCCGACTTGCTTTTTTGCCCCCTCTAGATCAAGAGCGACATTGGCCGGTCTGACCCTGATCAACGAGATGGCCAGGGCGACCAGCGAGACGACGAAGAACAGCAGGAAGGCCTGGTGCAGCCCATACTCGAAGGTCGCCAGAGCCTGAGAGCTTATACCCCCGCCGTACAGGAACAAGGCCATCATGTCCTTCGTCGAGAGCCCCGTCATCACCATGGGGATGGCAACGGCCATGCTGATCATGGACCCCACGTTCATGAGCATCATCCTGGTGCCCGAGGCGATGCCCCGCCTCTGGGGAGGAGCGGCGTTCATGACCGACTTGCTGTTGGGAGACATGAAAACGCTGCCTGCGAGACCGGACATCAGCATGAGGACCACCAGCCACCAGAACGACGTGGTGTGATCGATGAAGCTGAAGCCCAGCATGGCGAGCGACGTCAGCGCCAGTCCGGCGATGACCAGGGGGCGTGTTCCATGCTCGTCTGCGGCCCGACCGGAGAGCGGGGCGACCACTATGAGGGTCAACCCCATGGGGATAAGGCTCAGGCCAGCAGTGAGCGGGTCCTGCCCGTAGGGACCCTGCAGGAAGAAGATCAGCAGGAAGAGCATCGCCCCCCGGGTCAGCCCGTTGAGCATGCTGGTCGTGCAGCCGATGGCGAAGTCAGGATGCTTGAAGAGGTGCAGGTCCAGCATCGGCGTCTTGGCCTTCAGCTCGATCCACAGGAACGTCAGGATCCCGACGATGCCGATGATGAAGAGAGCATAGATGGCGTCCATGCTGAGGCCCATGGGGAACGCATACAGCGATATGGCCAGGAGCAGCGAGGTCATGCCGACCAGGAAGGTGGCGCATCCCCACAAGTCGAAGCCAGGGCTCTTGGGCACGTTGGTCGGTTCCCTGAGGCGAACGTAGGCCCAGATGGTCCCAAGAATGCCGAAGGGAATATTGTAGAGAAACACCCACTCCCAGCCATATGGGGCGAGCACCCCACCTACGACCGGCCCCAGCACCATGCCCGCGCCGGCCGCGATCCCGTTGATGCCCATGCCCAGGCCGAGGCGGTTGGCCTTGAACGCGTCAGCTACCATCGGTGTCGCGTTGGAGATCATCAGCGCGCCGCCTAGCGCCTGCACGATACGATAGGCGATGAGATCGTATCCTTGATAGGAGGGGCTGGCGAAGGCGCACAGCAGCGAGCCTAACGTGAACACCCCGAACCCCAGAACGTACAGGTTCTTCCTTCCGAGCATGTCGGCCAGGCGGCCGAACAGGGGAACCATGGCCGTGGTGATGAGCATGTAGACGAGCAATACCCACATGACCGTGAACAGGCCCATGTGGAGCGATCCCATGATGTCAGGCAGGGAGATAAGCAGGGCGGAGCTCT